>JAEEGK010030944.1_pt1 | contig 10576 bp, 4 predicted proteins | sample 8958771 | NCBI WGS metagenome assembly JAEEGK01 (sample SAMN16246547, study PRJNA631951) | gut metagenome | biome: gut microbiome; feature: rumen; material: SC-attached | host: Bos | place: Iran: Karaj | collected 2018-10 | reverse complement strand
TTTTGCATAAATCATTTTATTATGAAATAAATTTAAAAAATATGTTACATGAGAAAAAGATATTTTATTAAATTTCGAAGATTCTAAATTTATGAAATGAAGATTTATTATTAATGAAAGAAAATCTCTGATAAAAAGTAATATTTGTTGAGAACAAAAGCATAAATTTTTTTTGTCTTCTTTCTCGAAATTTATTTTTAATGCAATTGTAACTAAATCAATAAAATCTTTTACAATATTATCATATTTTTCTTCATTATTTTTGTTATTATTTCCATTTAAAAAATTAAAAGTTTTTATTTGATTATAAATTTGATTATTAAGAGTTTTTTCGAGATTAGTTAATTTACCATCATAATTTTCTAATTCTTGAGGAATAAATTCACTATTTGTTTTTTGTTTGATTTCTAATTGATATAATAAATTTTTTTGATTATATTCTGATAAATATTCATTTACATTCATATAATAATAAAAAATTATTTGATATATTGTGATTAATTTAAATTTTATTTCTAAATCATTTTTATTTGTTAATTTCAAACAAAAATTCATTAAATTATTTTTTATTAAATACGAAAAAATTTTCACTTTTTTTACAATTTGTTTCTCTAGATTATGTAATTTTAATGAATTTTGATTTTCATAATTTAAATCATTTTTTTCTTCTTTAAGTTTTATTTGTTCAAGAGAAAAAGATAATAAAATTATTCTTTGTTGAATAATTAAAATATTTTCAATAATATTTTGTTCTATATTTATATTTAATAATTTAATCAATAAATCTAAAAATTTTATGATCATTTTATCATTTATATCTTCAGAATTTAATAATAAGCATATTTCTCCTATATTTTCTGGATTTTCAGTTTCTAAATATTGAAAGAAAAAATCAAATATTTTATTTATAAATTGTTCATCGATATCATTGTTTTTAATTAAAAATGATAATAAGAAAAGAAATACTTCATGTCTATTTTGTTCTAAATTTAACATAAATTTCAAATATAAATCTTTTCCCTCCATTGATAAATTTTTTATAATATTTGAACTTAAAAAAAAGTCTTTACAACCTAAATAAATATTATCTATATTATTGTTTCTTTGCATTATTTTTTCTAATATTATTATTATTTGTTTAAAAATATTTTTATTATATTCTCCTAATTTTTCTATAAATAATGAAAATATTTCAAAAAAATTTGAATTTATTGCATCTTCTATATTATTTTCAGAAGAAAAAATTATATTCAACAATTCTATAATTTTAAATAATATATTTTCTAATTTTTTATCATTGAGATATAATTTATAAACCATTTCAAATAAAGGTAATATATTTTGAATTCCTCCTAATAAATAAATATTATCTTTGAAATTTTTATAATCAAAATAATAAAAATAAGGAAAAAAATCTTTATTGAATTTTTGTTGAATGTTAATTATATCATTATCATAATTTTCTAAAAAAGATAATAACACTGAATTAATATTATAATTTTGATGAAAATTCTTTATTTTTTTTTCTTCTGTTTGTTTAATATATTTTTCATATAAATCTTCAATAATTTTTTTTGAAAAATATTCTTTGCTCTCAAAATCATTATTTGATATTATAATTGAAGATATAAATCCATGATAATTTTTATAGAAACTTAAATTAATTATTTCATTTGTTTCATAAATCTTATTTTGAAAACATTGAATTCCATTAATTATAATTATAACTTTTTCATTATTGATTTTTATTTGAACATTATTCCAAAAATTCATTTTTAATTCTATTCTTTCAAAAAATTCATTTTTTATAATAATTTGACAATATTGATTTTCTATTAATTTAATCTGTAATTCAGAATTATTAAATATAATATTTGAAATAAAAGAATCTTTATTTTCATAAAATTCATTAATATAAAAAAACATACTAATATTCATCCAATTTTTATTTATTTTTATACAAGTTTCATTATTTAAACTTACTTTTATTTCATTATCATATAAATAAAAAAAATTATCATGAAAGAATTCATTTTCTATAATGTTTTTTTTATAAAATATAATTAATAAATCAACACATTTTTCAAATATTTGTTTTTCTGAATGAAATCCATTTTTTATTTTTATAAAATTTGAAAAAGACATTTCAGTTGAAAATAATTTTCCTATTTCTCTATAAATTGAATCATAAATATCTTTTCCTATTTGAAAATTATTTGAAATATAAATAAAAAATTCTTTTAATTTTAAATGTTCTTGATTTTCATGAATATACTTTTCTATTAAAACTTCAATTAATCCTTTTGTTTTAAATATATATTTAATATCTAATAATATTTGAGTGGTTTCTTGAGAATTTTTAATTAAATTAAAAAAAGAAGTTATAAATTCATCTGTTTTAGAATTTTTTATTTGAGCAATAAATAATTCAAAGTTTGATTCATTTAGTTTATTTTTAAAAGCAGGTATAATTATGTTATTCTTGTCTTTTTCAAAAATTATATCCATTTTGATATATAATCTAATTATTAAATATTTAAACAAAAGAATTCATTAATAAATAATGAGAAAAAGAATATTAGAAAAGGGTATTATATAATTTTTACATAATTAATCAAAAAATATATATTAAAATTACATTAATTATTATTATTAAAATTCAATAATAAATTTTATGACCAAACAAAATACTATTTCATTGAAATTTAATAAAAATAAATTATATTTTAATGACTGAATTAAAAATTGTTTCAGTTTTTTTGAATGTATTAATTATATTTTATTTTATTATAGGAATGAAAAAACTCATATTGTAAAAAAATAAAATTAAATCTTAAAAATTTGCTAAAGATACTAGAAAAATAATTTATAAAGGAGACTAAACAGAGTTATATATAGTTGAAATTATTAAAACTAAAATTGAGGCAATAATAAAAATTTATGATAAATCAGAATATAATAAATTTCATCCCTATAAATTTAACAAAACAAATGTTATAAATCAAGTGATTAATTCATTATTAATCAAAACATTTGATACTAATGATTTTTTTTATACCGTTATGGAAAGTATTGATTTAAATTTAATAGATTTTTTAAAATTAATCCCAAAACCTTTTTCTCTCGAAGAAATTAGAGAAATATTTTTTAAAATAAACCAAAATATAAAAATTTTTAATAACAATTCAATAAATTATGAAATTAATATTTCAAATATAATGTTACCAATTGATTGAATAAATAATCAAAAAGTTAAATTGATTGGAAAAAAAGAAATTAATACAGATAAAATATCAGTAAAACAAATATATAATTTAGGAGAAATAATTTATTTTATGATATTTCAAACTAATTATTCAAAATAAAAGGTTAACTTCAATATTAAATAAAGATTTAAATCAATTAATTAAAGGATTATTCCAAAAAGATATAAATAAAGAAATAGAATGAGAAGATTACTTAAATAATATTTTTTTCAGACAAATGAATAAAACTCAAATTTTTAACGTTTGAATACAAAAAATATTACTTATATAGATAATATATTTGAGAAACTTTAAAATAATTAGATTTACCTTTTTTTATTATAAATAATATCTCTACTAAGAATAATATTTTTTATAATTATTATTCTTTAAAATAATAATGTTATAATTATGCAATATATTATATAATTTTATTTCTTTAAAATCTTTATCTGATTTTAATTCATTTGATGTTTAAAACATGGATTATAAACTTGTTAATTGGAATAAAGATTGTGAGGTATTGACAAATGATATTAAATTAACTGCAATATGATAGCTATTAATATTCTAAAAAGATTAATTTAAATATAATGAATGATTAATATATTTAATTTTTTCATTATGAAAAAATTGGTATTAATTTTAAATTTATAATTTAAAAAATAATTAACAATATATCATATTTTAAATATCAACAAAAATTATTAATTTAATATCATTACTTATTCTATATCATTAAAATATTTTGAAATATTGTTTTATATATATATTTTTACTTAAAATTTAAGTTACCATAATTCAATAAAAATGTATCTAATATAAATTATATTTTTAGTATTAAATAGTTTTTTGTGGAATCTAAAAATAAATTAAATATTTTAATAAACATTATTTTTAAATGGGAAAATACCAAAATTCTTTATTTAAAAAGCTAGATATTTTTGGTGTGCCTCCACTTTTTACTATTAGAGGAAGTTCAACTTTTAGAACAAATACTGGTTCTTCACTAACAATAATATGTTGTGTTCTAATAATAATTTATTTTTATTTTTTTTTAAATCAAATGATTAATCATAAATCACCTAATTTACATTCTTCAATATTATATGATATAACTCCTCCTGAAATCAAATTACACAGAAACAATTTTACTTTTATTTTTGGTTTACAAAATAAAGAATATATTAATTATATTGATGAAAGTATTTATAAAGTAGAAGCTTTTCAAAATAAATTAACTTTGAAAAATGATGGAAATTATAATTATGAAAATTTCCCTTTAAAAATAATGAAATGTAATGAATATAATATTCAAATAATTCCTGAAAATTTTAATAAATTACCTTTAAATAATTTATATTGTATAGATAATAATCTAAATTTAAAAGGTGAATATATGAAAGAACATTGGAATTTTATTCAAGTAAATTTTTCAAAATGTGAAAATTCAACAGAAAATAAATGTAAATCCGAAGAAGAAATAAATAAATTATTAATTGGAGGATATATTGGAATTTTCATTCCTGATTATAGTTTTGATCCATCTAATTATTTAAAACCTTATAAACCTTATGTTAAAAATTTAAATGGTGGTTTTTCTATAAAATATTTTGAAGACATATTTTTATATTTTAAATTAATTGAAGTAATAACTGATTCAGGATATTTTTTTGAAAAGAAAAAATCAATAAATTTTGTTTCTTATGATTATATTCAAAAAGATATTGATTTTAGAGAATCAAATAATTTTTTATCATTATCAATAAGAGTTTCTTCAAAAAGAGAAATTTATAAAAGATCATATATTAAAATCCAAACTATTTTTTCTAATGTGGGAGGAATGTTAAAAATAATATTATTAATAGGAGAATATTCTGTTTATTTTATAAGAATGACTTTATATAAAAATTATATATTAGAATTTTTTAACTTAGATGAAAGTGAAATTAGATTAAAAGAAATAAGAAAAATTTATAGATTAAATGGTTTAAATTCAACAAAAATTAAAATTGAATCTTTTTTTCCGAATATAAATAATACTGAAAATACAAATCAGCCTTCAGCAAATGCATATTTAAAAGTAACTCATAGTCACAAAAATTTAATAAAAATTATGTCTCCTGAAGACGGGAATAATGATAATCAAGATGAGAATTTTGTGAACAATAAAAATTCAATTAATCAAATGAAGACAATAAAATTGGATAATGATTTAAAAAAAAATAATTTTTTAAAAATAGGTTTTATAAAAGGGAGAGTTAAAACTCAAAAAACATTAACATCTAAAAATATATCAGCTTCAAAAATATTAAAAAATGTTAATTTATTTGAAAATAAAGAGAATAAAAATGAAACTGCTGTTTCAAATGGAAGTGGTTTAATTGAGAAAAAAAAAAGTCATTGTAGTCAAACAAGTTTTATTAATAAAAGAAATTTAATGAAAAATCAAATAATTATTCCAAAAACACAATTAAGAGTTATTAAAGTTCCTGGTTTTTTTACTGATTTTGTTTGTAAAAAAAATACTTTTAAAACAATTAAACAAGTCCATGAGAATTATAAAGAAATACAATTTTTATTAGATATTGTTCATTATCTAAAATTAGAAAATGAAGTTAATATTATTGAAAAATATTTATTTAATGATGAACAAAGAAAAGTTTTATCTTATACTTATACTTTTGAAGCTGATTTTGGGTTAGAAAGAAAAGGATATGAATATATGATTAAACATAAAAAAAATAAATTTGATGAAAAAGAATTAAATGAGGCAAGTCATAAAAATTTACTTTCTTTAATAAATAAAAGTGATACATAAATCCTCGTTTTGAGATTCATTATCTATAAAATTATTTGAAAAAATTGTCTATTTTTTGTAAATATAATTTCTATTTATTGATTTAATTTAAATTGTATCTTATATATTTATTTTATTTTTTATACTTATTTTCTAAAAATTGAAGTATTATTTAAGAAAATTTTTTAAAAAAATAATTTATAATTATTCATAAGGATTTCTTTTTAAACTTTTAACATTTTTTAAAATAAAAAAAAGTATTTAAATAATGTATGATATTATTTAGATTTTTTATTTGAAAATTTCTCATAATAAATTGAATATGTTTAATTATATCTCTATTTTATTAGTATTTAATTTTAGTTAAATTGATTTATCTCAAAAAATATTAATTTCTATTTTCCAATTTTTTTTGTTTGGATTTTTGTAATTTTTATTTTCATCTGAATATACCTAAAATATTTTATTTTTATTTTTGTTGTTTCAAATCAATTAATTTTTAAATTTTTTAATTCATTATTCTAAAATATTAATTTAGAAATTTTTCCCAATATCAATTTTTAGATATTTTTAACCAGATTTTTGGTTAATCATTTCATTAAGAAAAAACACAAAACTAATTATAACCTATATATTAAATTTAGAAATTTTTTATCAATTTGATTTTAATCCTTTTTAATTATAAATAAAGAATGAAAGTAAATATCTTTTTTTAAAGGATGTGTATAGGTTTTTTCTTATTGAGATATTTAATATTTATAATAAGAAAAATTATTAAAAAATATTCATTAAAAAAATTTATAACTAATTAACTTCCCTACTTTAATTTCAAATTTTATGAATATTTAAGCTTCATTTTCTTCTTCATTATAATTTTCTATTTCTTCTTCCTCTTTTTCTTCTTTTTCTTCTTTTTCTTCATTTATATTATTTTGATAATTATCTTCTTCTTCATCAATATTTTTATTATCTTTATTAATATTTAAATCATCATCTTCCATTTCTAAATACTTATTTTTTATTTCCTCTAATTTCTTTTCTCTAATCAAAAATATTTTTTTAGTTGAATGAGTTATATTTCCTTTATCTTTATTTGTTTTTAAAATATTATTTTGAATAGTTTTATTATTTTCATTATTTTCTTCTTTAACAATTTGAATTTTTTTTTCATTTTTTGATTGATAAATACTTTTTTCTTTTTCATCATTTATATTACTTAATTTAGACACATTTCTTTTATGTTTTTGTTCTTTAATAAATCCATTATTATTATTATTAATATTATTTTCATCTTCTTTAAAATATAATTCTTTTTTGTTTTGAAATTGTTCATTTTTTAAATTATATTCTTTTTCCAATTCATCAATTTCTTTTTGAATAAGAAAATTTTTTTGTTGTAATTCATATAATTTAGTAGAATTATCATTTATATCATCAGAAATAACTTTTGATTTTTGAGAAGAAATTTTTTGAGTTTCTTTTATTGTTTCTTTTAAAACATTAATTCTTTTTAAATATTCGTTTTTTTTATCTACTAAACCTTTAAAATCTTCTTCATTTGTTGTTTCATAATCTAACTTTATATCATCATTATTATTATTTTTATCAGGTTCAGTTAAAAAAACATTTTTATCATTTTCACTTCTTAATTTTTCTGGTTGACTTTCATTTCTTTTTAAAAAAGAATATTTACTAAAAATTCCTATATATTTATTATATCTTGCAGTTTGAGGCATAGAAATATTATTATTATCATTTTCTAATTTGGAATTTATACTTTGAGATCTTTCTGTTTGAAGATTTGTTTTTAATAATGGTAATATTATATTTCTTTTATTATTTTTATTTTTTTTATCTATTTCTTTTATTATTTTTGATTTATTTAATTCTACTTTTTCAATTATTTGTTCTTCTGTTCCTTCTAAATCACTTTTAATTAAATTTAACCAAAAATTTATTTTTGATAATGATTCTTCATTTGATATTTCTTTAATATTTGAATTATATAATTTTAATAATATTTCTTTTTCTTTTATAATATTTTCTATATTTTTTTTTACAGAATCTAATTTTAGACAAAAATCATCTTTTCTTTCTCCTAAATTTTTTATTTCTTCTGTAAATGATTTAATTTTTTCTGAATATTTTTTTGAGTCTTTTAAAATTTTTATTTTTTTTTCATTTTCAAAATTATTTTTTTTTAATGATTTTAATTTATAATTTATTTTAGTATTTTCCTTTCTTAAGTTACTAATTTCATTTTCATAATTATTTAAATTATCTTGATTTGATAAATTTATCATTTTTTTATTTATTTTTTCATATCGTTTTTTATAATTCTCTTTAAGTTTAATTGAAAATACTAAATCTCTTTTTCTTATTTCTAATATTTTTTCTAATTTTTCAATTATTTCTGGATCTGGTTCTCCAATATTTAAAATTCTTGAATTACTTTGTATTAATTCATTTAATTTTTGTACTATTATATTTAAATTATTTTTTGCTTCTTCTTTTTTTTTATTTATATCTATTAATTCTTTGCTTTTTTTGATTGTTATTTGTTTTAATTCTTTTTTTGAAAATTTTGAAAATTTTTGATACAAATTTTTGATTTCATTTTTTTCTTTTATGATTGTTACATTTTTTTTTTTTGTTTTACTATTTGATTCCATTAATTTTCTTTTTTATTTAAAAATTTTTTTAATTATATTCTAAAATAAATATATATTTTCTATTAATTTTACTAAAAATTATTCCCGAAAAAATTACTCACTATTTATTATTCCTTTAATAAAATAATCAAATTTTAAAAATATTTAAATTATGAAATTTAATTGAATTTTTTTTTATAATTTTAAAAAAATAACAGTCTTATAAAAATGTCTGATATAAATGATGAAAATAACGAAGAATATAATAAAGAAAATAATGTTGAAGAACAAGAAGTTGAAAATAATATAAAGGAAGATTCTCAAAGTCAACATCAAATTCAAAAACAAATTGAATTTAGTGGTTCTCAAAATGAAGAAAAAGTAGAAAATTCAGAAAGTAAACATGAAAAATTTAATTCTGAAGAAGATTATAATAAAAATGAAAATGAAAATGAAGAGATTCAAAATGAAGAAAACAATAAAGATGAAAACAAAAAAAATAATGAAAGTGAAGAAGGAGCAAAACTTAGTGAGAGTGAGAGTGATGAAGATGATAAAGCTCTTGATAAAGTCGAATTAATCTCTGATAGAGGAGATGATAAAGAAAATGAAGAAGAAAATAATGAAAATAAAGAAGAAGAAAATAAAGAAAATGAAGAAGAAAATAATGAAAAAAAAGAAGAAAAAAATAATGAAAATAAAGAAGAAGAAAATAATTATGAAAATAAAGAATATGAAGAAGAAGAAAAAAATAATGAAAATAAAGAAGAAGAAAATAATTATGAAAATAAAGAAGATGAAGAAGAAGAAAATAATAATCAAAAAAAAGAAGAAGAAAATAAAAATGATAAAAAGGATGAAATAATTGAAGTAAAAGAAGAAAAAAAAGATTATATAGTAGTTGAAAATACAATATATAGTGAAAAAGGTTTAAATTTAAATGAAAATATAGGTGATGATGAATTATTAATAAAAGAGGATTCTCCACTAATATGTGATTATGAAAAAGGTGTTATTACTTTTACCCATAATGGTTTCGTAAATTTATATAATTCATTATGGAATTTAGATAATTATAAAAGTATATATGATAAAAATGATTTATCTATATTAGTTAGATATGAAGGAACGCCTATGAATTCAAAATTTTATTTAATAAAAGAAATATACAAAGTTAAAAAAACAGATCTAAAATATAATAAAGATGTACAATCAATATTAGATTATTGTTATGATGTAAAATTCAGAATGTTATGGGATGAAGCAATAAAATCATATGATAAATATGAAGGAAATGATAATGCTTTTATTATATGCACTTGGGGTAAATCCCCTGTTTTTTTTGTAAGTGAAAGAGAAACAATAGAAAAAAGATTTAGATTTGAAAAGGATAATTCTGTTTATATTATGAGCACAAGTATACCTTTGGATATATATGAAAAAAAGGAAGGTGTGGTTAGATTTATTGATTTTTTGAATTTGTTTAAAGTCTCAGAAGATGAAGAATATATATATTTTACTTCTTTGAATCAAGTCGATTTTAAAATGCCCATACCACAAATGCTTATAAATATGACTTTGCCGAGTACTTCGAAAAGCTGGTTTAATAATATTATAAAATTTACAAATAGTATTAAATACGATAGAGAAAATAAAAAATATGAAAGGTTCTTAGATAATGATGATGATGATTAATAATTGTAGGTAATTTTTTTTATATAGCATATTTTTATATTAATTTGTAAGTTTTATTATATTGTTTTCATTTTATGTGTTTAGAATAAATTATTTAATGATTAAATTTCTTATTTTTAAATTAAAAATTTTTCTATAAATTTTCAGTTGGGGATTGGGGATTGGGGATTGGGGATTGGGGATTG
>JAEEGK010030941.1_pt1 | contig 10576 bp, 5 predicted proteins | sample 8958771 | NCBI WGS metagenome assembly JAEEGK01 (sample SAMN16246547, study PRJNA631951) | gut metagenome | biome: gut microbiome; feature: rumen; material: SC-attached | host: Bos | place: Iran: Karaj | collected 2018-10 | reverse complement strand
TGGTTAATTACATATAATAATAAAATTTAAAATATTTTTGAAATAACTTAAATAATAAATGTTGCTTCCAAATGAAGGAGTAGAATTATTATTTAAGCATCCAACATCAATATTAAAAATATTTCATTTTGATTTCAATGATCCCAATCATTTTATATCATTATCAGATGATGGTGAAGTAATTGAATGGTATTTTAACCATGAAACTTTACAAGTTACAGAAATAGTCAAATTTCATCTAAAAAGGCCTGGGGATGACTTACTTATCCAAAATAAGCATAAAATATATGAATTAAAAAAAGGCGAATATTATAAAATAACCAACGTTATCCAATTCGAAGAATTTTTAGCTTTAGGGTATTCAGATGGTGTCATATTGGTATATCAAATAACTAAAAAAACAAAGAACAAAAATATAAAAAAAAAGGAAAAAAAGGAAAAGAAAGAAATTAAAGAAAATAATGAAAATGAAAAAAAAGAAGATTCTGAAAAGGGAGCAAAAGAAGGGGGAGTAGAGGTGGAATTTGTGGATCATGAAGATGAAGAACAAAAAGAAAGTAATAATATTTCAATGTCTGCTGAAGATAAAATTGAAAGTGGAAATAATTTAAATTTAAATAACACAAATGAAGAAAATGGAGAAGAAAATGAAGAAGAAAATAATAGTAATCATGATAATGATAATTCTAATATAAGTGTTGGTTTAGATTATTATAATTATTTTAGTCTGTATTATGTTTTACTTGGGCATACATTAGAAATACATTCATTATGTTATATACCTCAAACAAAAATGATAGTAAGTTCGAGTGATGATTTTACAGTGAAAATATATGATTTTAACACCGGACATTTAATATATTTTTTTAAATTGGATTTTATCGTAAATAGAATATTATATCAAAATATTGGTAGAAATAAAAACGATAATAAAATTGTATTAACATTATTAAGTAATGATCCAGTTAAAGTAATAATAAATTTAACTACAAATCCAATAACTTTTAATAATTATTTTTTTAAATATAATGAAATAATACAATTAGAACAAATAAATGATAAATATTATTTACTCAATGATAAAAATGTTTTAATATTAGATAAAAATTTAGAACCAGAACACGCTTTTATCTCACTAGATAATATATATTTTAAATATTTCAATAAATTTAAAAATGATAATTTAATTGTAGATAATGAAAATAATATCAGAATAGTAGATTTTATACAAAAGAAAAAGGATAATGCAAAAGACAAAAAAAATGAAAAAAATAAAAAACAAAAAAATACAAAAGCTAATGATGAAGATCAAGAAGAAGAACCAAAAATAAACGAAACAATTATTATAACCGAATGTAAGTTTAAAGTTGGAGAAGATTCCATTAATGGATTTTATTGTTTAGATAAATATATATTTGTATATTGTCAAGATGGCAGATTATACTTGGTAAAATATGATAAAATTAAGGAAAATTATGAAAGAATGCAAATGGCCATAGAAGATTTGGCAAGCTTACGTATGATGTCAAGTTTAGTTTTTGTTAAAAAACCCAAAAAAAAAGCAAAGGGAAAAAAAGGAAAGGATAAAAAAAAATAAAATAAATTTTTTAAATTATTTATCCAAAATTTTTTTAATATTTCCTTATTTATTTATAATAAAATTTTTATCAAAAAATAATAACATTAATAATATTACAAATAAAGGTAAAATAAGAAAAAATATTGTAAATTTAAATAATATTTATAACTTTAAAATTTTACCGAACGATAAAAAATTTAGAAATTTTATAATAAAATTATTAATTTTCTATTTTTTTTCAGAAATATATTATAATTTTATTAATTTTTATAATTCTAGAAAACCTTTAGAAATTCATAGATATAAAATAGCTCTTTTTATTTTAATAATATATTTTAATAAAATTATATTCAAAGAAAAATTTTTTATTCATCATTATTTAACAACAGTTATATTAATAATATTTTTATTAATATTAACAATAAATAATTATATTATTTTGAAAAATTTGAATTTTAAATTTATGGAAATAATTTTTGTTTTAAATGATTTTTTAGCTTTAATATTAATGTCATTTGATATTATTTTATTTAAATATTTAATTGATAAATGTTATATGAATGGTTATTTAATATTTTTTTTTTTAAGAATTTTTCAAACAATAATTTCTTTATTAATTGATTGGAATAAAAAATATTTAATAAAAAGAGAATATTTATTAATATTATTATTTTTTTTTATTAAAAATTTTTATTTTATTTTTTTTATTCAAAAATTTAATCCGTGTTTGTTTGGAATTTTTATGTTTGGTTCTTCTTCTTTTTTTTATATAAGAGATAATAGTAATAGAAATAAAAATATAAAAAATGGATTAAAATATTTTTTTAGAGGAAGTTTTATTTTTTCTTTCTTTTTTTTGTTTATTTTTTCGGAAAATATTCAATTTAATTTTTGTGGATTAAATGAACAAACAATAAAACAAAAACAAATTCTTTCAAAAATAGAAGAAAAAGATTTAGAAAAAAGTATTGGTAAAATTAATAATGAATCAAATAGAAATTCAGAATTAAATTTATTTTAATAATTTTTTATTAAACAAACATGTTAATAAAAAATTAATTAATATAAATTTTAACATAATGTTATTTTAATATTAATAATAGATTAAAATTTAAAATTATAATATTTTTATAAAATTCTAATTTATATTTTAATAAAAATTTTAAAAATGAAAGAATATTTTTTTTGTATTTTTTAAACTAATAAATTTATAATTTCAATAAAAAAAATAAAATTTTTTATAATAAACAAATATTAAATCAATTTTTATTCATTAATATTAAATATATTTAAATATATAATATAATATATAACATTTATAATATTTATTTATTAAAATAAAAATATATCATTCAAATATATCAACATCATTTTCTTTAACATTATTATTAATATCATTACTAATAAACTGATTTTTAATTTCATTATCAGTTGTAGTTTCTTGATAATACAATTTATTAAATTTATTTTTTATATTAGGATCGCCATGCATAATAACTTTTTTCATATAATTAAAGAATCTATCTTTATAATAAATAGGATTAACACAGCTCATATCATTCGAACAATATCTAATCATTTTAAAAAAATGTTCAGTACTTTTTTTACAGTTATATTCAGTTAATATGTCTATTATTCCTAAAAATATTATTTCATTCCCATTTTCACTTATTATTCCTCCATCATCAAAATTAAATAATTTATGAACTTCTTCTAATCTTTCTTTGTAACTTTTATCATCATCTTCAAAAATTGATAAAAAATCTTCATCTAAAGATTCTGATTTATTATTAATATTTTCATTGTTATTATTATTATTAATTTCATTGGTATTAATAATATTATTAATATTTTCATTGTTGTTAATAATATTATTAATTTTATTATTATTATTATTATTATTAATATCAGTAAAACTTAATTTATTATTATAAGTATTGAAAAAATTATCATTTCCATTTGTTACAATAGCAGAATTCATACTAATTTTTTTAGCAGCTAAAGTTTTAGTTTTATGTAGCATATTATTTCTTCTAAAATTATTATTATTATTATTAATGTCACTTTTTGCTAAATCTTTATTACTTTTGCATTTACAAATAACTGATTTCATTTTACTAATTTTTTTCTTTTTGGTTTTATTTTCTCTATTAATGTAATGAATTCCAAGCAGCAAAGAATAATCAATCGAACCAACATTACAAAGAAATTCAACATCTTTTTTTAATTGATTAAAAAACAATTCGCTTTTATTTTTTCCAATGAAAGTTTTGATGTTATTTTCTTCTAAATCCAAATCTTTTAAAGCTAAATCACCTTGTTTTAAAATATCTTCATTTTTTTTTTTATTGTTGGTCAAAACTTTTCTTCCGATTTTACTTCCTTTCAAATCAAAACGAATATGAATGTATCTACTAGTTTTAAACACATTCATCATAACAATAAAATTAATTTTATTTTTGCTTTTTTTATATTTTCTTATTAATTGATAGCACCCGAAAAATTTAGGTAACAAACTCAAAGGATTATTTTTAAGATGTAAATAATAATTTGGAAGGATTTTTTTAAGAAATTTATATTCACATTTCGCTATTGTTTTTACTATAAAATTTCCATCTCTAGTGTAATAAAACAAACTTCCACTTTTGCCTGTGCTGCAGAGTTCTTCAAAAATGGTTTGCGAACTTATCATTAATTCCGTAATAAAATCTTGTGGTGAAATAGACATGATGAATTTATCTTTATCGAAGCCATTTAATAATCGAATGTTATTGAAGATAATTCCGCCATATTCTTTTAGGAAAAAAATTTCGGGGTTGATTTTGACTAAATTTGTTGTTTGAATACTGTACAACATGCTATTTAAATATTTAGATATGTCTTCATTTTCGTTGATTTTGTAGTTTGGTGTTGCTTGAACTGCGATTTGAATTCCCATAATCATGTTTAGTAATATTTTAAAACTTTCGTCTGGAGCTTTGATGATTTTTTTTTTGACTTTTTTGATTTTTTTTGGAACATTTTTTGTTGCGAAATTATCGTCGATGTTTTTTACGTTTAACATTTCTTGTTTGATGATTTTTTTTAGTTTTTGGTTTAATAATGTTTTTTGAAGCCATTTGTATGAGACTTTTAAACCTTCAGTTAATTTGACACTTTTTTCGATAAAAATTTCGAATGTTTTGAAAAAATCTTTTACGATGGTCATTTTATTTTCTAATAAATGATGGAAAACATTCAAAGTTTTTTTTTTTTTTTTTTCTCGTAGATTGAGATTGTTGTTAATTTTATTGAAGTTTTTTATTGTATGAGTTGTAAAACATGTGCTTCCGTTTTCTTTGCTATTTTTAGGTGAATTTTTATTAAAAAATAAACTTTTGTTTTTGAATTTATTAATTTTATCTTCATCAACGATTGAAATGTCGCTTGAATTATAAATGATGCTTTCGCTTGAATCATCGCTTGATTTATTGAAAATGTGATTGTTTTGAAAAGAATAATTTTTTTTATTTTCTGTGTTTTTTTCTGAAGTTGAAATTATTTCATTTTCTTCTTTAAAAATTTTCGTCATTGAATAGTCTTTTTTATATGATAAATTTTGTTCTTCTTCGTTTTTTCCGAAAATGTAATTTCCATTTTGTTTGATTTTGTGATTTTTATTATCGTATAATTCATTAAATTCTTTATCGAAATTATCAAAAAATGATGAACTTAAATCATCGAATGAGTTTGAAATATTTTCATCATGAATTTCTGTGATTTCATTTTCGTTTTTTTTTTGAACTTGTTTTTTAATATTTTGAAAAAATTGTTGCGTTTGTTCTAATTTTTTTTTCTCTAAAAATTCTGAATCAACGTGCATTGATTTTAATATTTCATTTTTTTTTGCTTCTTCTTTATTGTTACCTAAATTATCAATCACCATTCGAATATTAAATTTATCAACTTTTTTAAGAAATTTTTCAAGTTTTTTATCAACTTCTTTTGAATAATTATTAAATAATAAAATCATTTTATTAATTTCTTTATCAAAAACATCATTGAAATTATTTTCGTTAATAATTTTCAAACTTTCAAGAATTTTATTAAAAAAATTCTCCAACATTTTAATCGAAGTTTGAACATTCGAATGAATAATTAACAATAAATCTGTATTATTACTTTTAAAATAATCAATCCACGAAATTAATTCAGGTTTTTCTTGATACATTTTTTCAAAATCAAAATACGTAAAATATTCATTTCCTTTACTAATATTATAAAACAAATTTTCAATGTCCGTTTCATTCAACGCTTCATCACTCAAACCATTCGTAACTTTTCTAACCGCGTTTATAATTAATTTAATATAATTTTTAAACTCATCTTTCGTTATATGACCGTTGCCATTTTCATCCATGCATCTGCATGTTACTTTACAACGTTCTAAATCGTCGCCGTAATGATAAACATCTAAATATTTTAAATATTCTCCAATTTTTATTCCTTTTCGATCGGAACTAAATGCGTTAAAAATTTTTTCGGCGAAATCTTTTGCTATTTGTGTTCCTAACATTCCTAATAAAGGTGGAAAGTTTTTTAATGAAACTGTTCCGTTTGTTGCTTTGCTGTAGTATAATTCTTTGTAGTAGGAAATTTCTTCCGGGGAAAGACGAAGTTGAAGAAAATCTTGATTGATGCTTTGGTTTGTTAGAGCTTTTTTTGTTTTGCAGGAATTGCAATGAAACATTTGAATTTTTATTTAATTTTTTTATTATATTTAATTTTTTATTATATTTAATTTTAAATTATATTAGATATTAATAAATTATTTATAATAAATTTCTATAAAACACTCTAATTAATTACAAAAAAAAAAATTAAAATTTTTTTAATAAATTTCATTAAAATTTTTATTCATCACAGAAATTTTCAAACCATTTTTCATAATTTTCTTTTTCATCTTCATCGAAATCGAAATTTTCTCCAAATTCCCATTCTTTTTGACATTCAAACGCATGTCGTTCATAACTTCCATTTCCTGTTTCCAAATTAACATTATCAACGAACGGAAAATATTCGGGAATATATTTTAAATACTCCACATCATGAAAATTAAATCCTTTAAAAAACTCCGAATTTTGAATATTCTCAATTTTGGAAATTCTATTCACCGGATTTTTTTGTAACATTCCTTCAATTAAATCATTTAAAATTTTATTCTTCGCAGAATTTGGAAATTTAATTTTCCCATTGATAATCGAAAAATAAACAGTCATTGGATCATTATTATCGCCAACGAAAGGTTTAAAACCAGTGTAAATTTCATATACAATAATAGCAACTGACCAATAATCAACTTCAAATGAATAACCTTCGCCCATAATAACTTCGGGGGCGGTGTAAAAACAGTCGCCGATGACTGAATTCGTGCGGTTTTTTATTTGTTTGCAGTAACGTAAATCGCGTAGTGTTAAATAGCCATTTTGTTTTAAAATGAAGTTTTTTGGTTGAATGTCTCTGTGAATGATGTTGTTTTTGTGTAAATAGTTGATTATTAATAATAAGCTACTGAAAAAAAACTGAATTTGATTTGTTGAAAATGGTGGATGAATTTCTGAGTCGATTGCTTGTGTGAAATCGATTCCGTTTAAATATTCGCTTAGTAAATAAATGTTGTTTTTATCGTGGAGAATTTTTACGTAATTTACTATTAAAGGATTGTCAATTTTGAATAGAATTTGTTTGATTTTTTCCATTGAATTGAATAAATTTTCGTTTATGATTTTATTTTTTGTTATGCATTTGATTATGTAAAATTTCTTGTTGTTTTTACATTTTACTAAAGAACTTTTTTTTATTGTGTGATTTCCTAAATCATAAAAAAATTCTAAATCTTCTAAATTAATGTTTTTATCGTTGATTAAAATCATGTCTTTTAAATATTGAAATAAATTCGGGCCGAGTGTGATTTCAAATAGATTTTTATCGATTGATAAAATTTCGACTTCGTTTTTTGCGATTGTGTTTTCTTTATAAAAACTATCGAAAATGAGATTTTTTCCGATGCAATTTGAATAGCCAATTTCAATGATGTAATCTTTTTTATTCAAATCGGAATTTTTATTTGGTTCTACAAAAACTGTGCCAGAGCAAATGAATAAAATGCAATCGCCTTCGATGTTGATTTTCGTAATGAATTCGTTTTTTGAGTATTTTTTTAGTGTCATTTTTTCTAATAAATCTTCGATTTTATCGATTGGTAATTTTTTAAGAAAATCTGAGTTTTTTAACATTTTTAAATGAAAACTATTTTTTAAAATTTCTTTGAAATTTTTTACTTTCAATAAATCAAAAATTTTCTGCGGATCTGTTTCAACTAAAAGACAATCTGGATCAGCAATTAAATCATGATTGATTTCATCGTTTGAATTGTTTAATAACGCACTATCAAAAATTAATTCGCCTCTTTTTCCAACAATTTCTTTTTTATTATCATTCGAAATTAAATTTCCATCTATTATTACAATCACTTTATCTGAATAATAACTTCCAGTCGCACAAACAACTTCGTTTTTTTTGAAATTCTTCATCAAAAACAATTTATAAATTTTATCTAAATAAACAACAGAAATTTCTTTAAAACATTTCGATTCTAAAAAACTCGCTTTTATTATTTGTTTACATAATTCATCTCGATAATAAATTCCTAATATTTTTTCCAATGAAGTGAAAGAAATCGCATAGCAAATGCAATTCGTATTTGCAATCACATCTAATGATCTTTTTCCTTCGACGAAAATGCTTCTTTCTCCGAAATAATCATGTTTATGTAAAGTTCGAATGATTTTATTATTTTTCACACAATTTACTTCTCCTTCTTTAATGAAAATAATACAATTCGCATCGTCGCCTTCTCTCGCGATGATTTGTTTTTCTAAATAAATTTCTTTATACAAACTCGAACATAACAACGATTGTTGATAACCTTCTAAAACGCGTAAAATTGAGATTGAATTGATGAATTTTTGATTTTCTTTGAAATTTTCTTTTGTGCTTTCTTCGACGATTTTTCGAAATGAATTTCGCTCTAAAATCCACAATTCACATTGTGTTAATGTTCGTATTGTTCCGCTGCGCGGCGCATTGTGTAACAAAGCGAATTCGCCGAATGAATCGCCTTTGCCTAATTTTTTAATGATTTTTTTATTAATTTGGAGCTCAACAATGCCATTTTTTAATATGTAAAAAAACAGTCCTTCAAATCCTTGTTTGAATATGATTTTATTTGGCCCGATTGTTGCTAATTTCATTTCTTCGATGATTTTTTCTTTGTTTTTTTCGCTGAGAGATTTTATAAAAAAATGATGAGAAAATGCTTCGTTTATCATTTTCAAATCGATTTTTGTTTTTAAACTTCGATCATCTTCTTCGTCTAAAATTGTTAGTGCGTTTATTTCGTTTATGAATTTTATTCGATGATGCTTTTTCGATAGTAAAAATGACTCGCGCATTGTGCTATCAGCGTTGTATTTCAAAAATTTGTAGTTAATATTTGTTAAATTGTTATTTTCGCTGTTTTTTTCAGAGGAATTTTCGTTGTTCATGCTCATAATTGAATTTTCATTTTCTTCGTTTTTAATAGAAATTTTTTTCTTCAAATTCGTTTCTTTTGATAAATCAATAAAATTGTTGTTTTTTTTACAAATGTTGCCACATTCAAAATTCCCCATTTAAATTAATAATAAATAATAAAATATAATAATAATTAATAAAATAAAAATAAAATAAAAATAAATAATAAAAATAAATAATTAAAAATAAAAATGCAACAAAATCAAAACATTCTTTGTTTCATTTGTGGCGAATTTTTCCCAAGCACCGAAATTCAAAACCACATTTTCAAAGACAAACTTTCCTACGAAGGAAAAAAAAAGGTCCATTTAAAACTTCCCGAAGAATACGACCTTCTTTTCAAAACAATCAAAGGCGGATTAACATTAACATCCGAAGATTTAGAAAACTTCAACAATTTAATCGCAAGCAAGTCTCTTCACAGCAATTCAACCAAACTCAACAACACAATGAACTCCCCCGAACTTCAAAGCACAATGTCATCCTACTCAAAAGTATCAAATCTCTCTAAAACAACGCAACAAAGAAGAAAATCACCACCGAGACTTCCGGGGCAACGTCCGAGAATGTTGGTGTGTCCACTTTGCGGGAAAGAATTTGGAACGATGAGTTTGCCAATTCATATGAAAACTTGCAGACAAAAGTTTGAGTATGAACAAGCGCAATTGCCGAAAAAAATGAGAAGAAGTGCGGATAAAATTATTGCGCAGTATGAAATGAATAATGCGATGTTAAGTGGAGGGGGAGGGTATAATTTTGATGCCATGAATGATCAAGCGTTTGATAGCTATAATCAAAATGCGCTTGTGCCGTGTGAGTATTGTGGAAGAACGTTTTTGCCTGATAGATTGGTTGTGCATTTGAGGTCGCATAAAAATAAATAATTATTTATTTTTTTTTTATTTGTTATTTATTATTATTAAATTTTTAGTTTATTAGATTTATTTTTTTTTTTTTAGATTTATTTTTTTTTTATTAGATTTAATTTTTTTTTTTTTTGATTTGAAAATATAAAGATAATTTAATTTTTAAGAGAATATTTTTAAAGATAATTTTGAATTAGAGGAACTTTATAAATTGAATGATATTTTAAAATTAATTTTTAATAAATTTACTGGAGAATAGCATTAATTATTAAAGGTGAAAATGAATATTACAAAAAAAACAAATAAAAATAAATTATTTTTAAATAATTTATTGAAATTACTATTTAATTAGATGATAGAATTTTTAGTCTTGAATTGAATTTTAATAAAGACCTTTAAAAATATTATTAAATTATAAATTAATTTTCGATATAAAATTAAATAATATGGAAATAATGTCAAAACAACATTAAAAATCATTTAAATAAAAAATTAATTAAAATAATTAAAATAAAAA
>JAEEGK010030937.1_pt1 | contig 10577 bp, 10 predicted proteins | sample 8958771 | NCBI WGS metagenome assembly JAEEGK01 (sample SAMN16246547, study PRJNA631951) | gut metagenome | biome: gut microbiome; feature: rumen; material: SC-attached | host: Bos | place: Iran: Karaj | collected 2018-10 | reverse complement strand
GGGACCACAGTGGAATTAAAAACCAACCGCTGCGGTGGCATTCTTGGCGGTATTTCTGTTGGCGGCACTGTAGCTCCAATAGTTTTTGACGTAGCAGTAAAACCAACCCCAACAATTTCCAAAGAACAGGAAACCGTAGACTTAGAAACAAAAGAAAACACAACCATAACAGTAGGCGGCCGCCATGACCCATGTATTGTTCCACGGGCAGTCCCTGTTTACGAAGCTGTAGCAGCCCTGGCCCTGGCAGATTTTATTTAATTCTTACAGATTCTTTATAAGATGAAACTTCTTATTTCCAGTGGTTATCTGGACCAACCTTTTCATCATTAAAGCGGGCAAGGGAGTCATTTACAAAATCAATTTCTTTTTTTGTGGGATTAAAATTCATTTTCAAAAAACCTATTCAATCTTATATGTCGCCATTCCAACAGTAAACGGCAAATGTTCATATTTTTGTGTTCCAATAAATTCAAAGCCGTTTTTGAGATACCAGTTTTTGAGTTCTGTGTGTTCATCTATAAAATCTACAAAAAGAATCTGGCCGCCAAGCTCTTTAGTTTTAGCTTTAGCAAAATCTAACAAAAGCTTTCCGTAGCCCTTACATCGCAAATCAGGATGCACGCAAAGATTATGAATACTCCAGACACCTTCCTTATCAGGCACTTTACTCAAAGAAATATATCCTTCTAATTGGCCCTGTTCAGAAAAAATGCCGTACATCAAAAATCCCCAGTTCCAGAAATTCTGAAGTTTTTCCATCGGCATAAAACTTGTGTGGCCAGGACAATTCTCTTTTGTAAATCCAAACTTTTCTGCAACACTCTTAAAACACAGGTGAATAAAATCCAGGCATTTAGGCAGCTGGTTTTCCTTTATCTGAACAATTTCATCCTTCATTATTCAAACCTTATATTAAACGCCTTTTTGCGGGTATCATCAAAGCCAAGCGACCTGTAAAATTCATGAGCGCCTGTGCGGGCAATTCCACTTTCAAGAAAAACCTTGTAGCAGTTCTGTGCCTTTGCCATTGCAATAGCTTCATTCAAAAGCTTTGTTCCAACACCTTTGCCACGCCACTTTTTATCGGTAACAACATTTTCTATAAAACCAATCGGGCGTCCCTGGTTACTGAAATTAGGAATGATTACCAGAAAGCAGGTAGCAATGAGAGTGTCATTTTCGTAGGCACCAAGGTAGGTGATCTTATCATCCTTTTGAATCTGTTCCCAGATCTCATCGCGCGTCTGGACAGGCAATCCTTCATTCACAGGACTGAGCTGCACATACAAATCCATCAGCTTGTCTAAATCATTTTTTGTAATTTTTCTTATTTCCATTGGTTTATTATAACAGAAATGAGTATAACTTCGCTACGTCTAAAAATTCTTTTAGTTTCTCTGTGTTTGTGTGGTTGCAGGGTGAGTACTCCTTATGTACCACATGAAAAAGCTGCACCGAATAAAAAACCGTATACGGAAAATGTTGTTGACTGTCCGGAAGAAATTGCCGGCAAAGCTTTTGAATTTGCAGAGCTGTATGCACAGTCCAATACTGAATATGTTTGGGGAGCTCAGGATCCTCTTCGTTCTATTAAGCTTGATTGTTCGGGACTTGTCATAAGATGTTATCAGTATGCGCTGGAAGGATCAGGATATAAATTGCTCTTATCAGATATGTCAAGTTCATATATGTGTGATAATGCTTCTACCCATCTGTTAGTGGAAGAACTGCGACATGGGGACCTCATCTTTATGGGAGATAAGGGCGATTCCAAAAAAGTAAATCATATAGCAGTTTTTGATTGTATAAAAAACGGACGTATATATTTTATTGATTGTACCAGCACGGTAAACAAAGTTTCCCACCGAAGTTATCCCAAAAATGATTCCCGTTTTAAATGTTTTGGCATGATGCGGGTAAAACAAAGATAAGTTTTAATCTGTTTTCCATATATTATTTTTTAAAAATACTGTAAAATCTTTTTTGTTATGGAAAATAATGAGACACTTGCAGATTTAAGATTACAGATTGATGCCGCTGATGAAAAGGTACTGGCAGCTCTTGCAGAACGCATGAGGGTGGCCAAAAAAATTGGTGAACTCAAAAAAGAAAGCGGTGGGGCAGTTATGGACGCAGACCGTGAAGCTCAAAAACTTGTTGCCCTGCAGGATAAAGCTGAAAAAATTTTGAAGCCATATATCAGCAGAATTTATAGTGTTCTTTTTGAAGTGTCGAGAGATTTGCAGAGTAAGTTATGAAATTTGGCGTATTAGGAAAATCACTTCCCCATACATATTCACCGCAGATTCACAAAGCGTTTGCTGATTATGAATACACTGTTCTTGAACGAACTGAAGAACAGGTGCATGAACTTTTTAATGGCGCAGAAAACCTGGACGGATTTAATGTTACAATTCCTTATAAAAAACTTGCTGCCAGTCTTTGTACAGAACTTTCTGATGAAGTGCGGGAATTAGGTGCAGCCAACACAATTGTAAAGCTCCCTGATGGCGGCTACAAAGGCTATAACACAGATGTTTATGGTTTTGCATATATGCTCGAGTCTGCCGGAATCGAAGTTGCAGGAATGAACTGTCTTATCCTTGGAACCGGTGGTGCAAGTGTTGCAGTAGAATATGCACTCAAAAAAATGGGTGCTGCACAAATTGATTTTTGTTCCCGTACAGGCAAGATAAATTATGAAAATGTTTACGACGCTGCAGCTGATACACAGATTGTAGTCAACGCAACACCTGTAGGAATGTTTCCTAATGTTGATGATTCGCCGGTAGATTTGTCGCAATTCTCAAAACTATACGCAGCTGTAGACATTGTATACAACCCAAGCCGTACACGATTTTTGCAGCAGGCACAGGAGCTTGGCGTAAAGAGTGCAGGTGGGCTTAGCATGCTGGTGGCGCAGGCGTGGGAAGCGAGTGAAATTTTTAATGGGACCCTTCGACAAGCTCAGGGACCCCATTCGTCTTTTGTGGTCCTTGAGCTTGTCGAAGGGCAGAATAAAATAAACTCTGTCATTGAAAAACTGCAGTCTCAGATGCTCAATATTACACTCATCGGTATGCCTGGTTGTGGAAAAACTACACTTGGAAAAAAACTTGCGGCACAGATGAATCGCACTTTTATAGACCTGGACGAAGAGTTCTCAAAAGAATACGGCGCAACCCCCGCCCAAATAATAACACAAAAAGGGGAGGACGAGTTTCGTGCCATGGAAACCCGGCTTGCCAAAAAAATCCTTCCTCAGTCTGGACTTGTAATTGCAACTGGTGGCGGCATTGTAACCCGCAAAGAAAACTGGTTTTACCTGCGTGCCAATTCCCGCGTAATTTACATAGAACGCCCGCTGGAATTCCTTTTAAAACAGGATACGTCTAACAGACCGCTCAGTCAGAATAATAAAATAGAGGAACTCTATAAAACCAGAGTTCCTCTTTATGAAAAGATTTGTGATGAAAAGTGGAAAGATTAGCCCGGTATATGTATAATCTCTCTAGGCTTACTTCCGTTGGCTGGACCTACGATTCCACGCTCTTCCATTTCTTCGACTAAGCGGGCAGCTCGGTTGTATCCAATCTTCAGACGGCGCTGGATGTAGCTTGCGCTAGCCTTTCCGGACTGAACAACAATTTCCAGAGCCTGGTCGTAAAGCGGATCTTCATCCATATTGTTTCCAAACAGGTCAACGTTTCCACCTTCGTCTTCGTCATCTTCTACAAAGATTTCATCATCAATGTAATCTGGTTCACCATATTGTTTTACACATTCAACAACCTTTTCTACTTCGTTGTCGTCTACATAAGTTCCCTGGATACGGATTGGAGCAGGGTCAACGGCAGAAGCATAAAGCATGTCGCCTCGGCCAAGAAGCTTTTCAGCACCAACACCATCAATAATAATCTGAGAGTCAATACGGGAAGCAACCATAAATGCAATTCGGCTTGGAATGTTTGCTTTAATCAAACCGGTAATTACATTTGTAGAAGGACGCTGAGTTGCAAGAACAAGGTGAATACCAACTGCACGGCTCATAGCTGTAAGACGTGCAACAATATTTTCAAGTTCTTTTCCGCTGGTTGCCATAAGGTCGGCAAACTCATCAATAATTACAACGATGTAAGGAAGCTTTTCTGTACAGATGTCGCGTTCTTTAATGCGTTCGTTGTAGCTGGAAATATCACGAACACCAAGTCCATCAAGCAGAGCATAGCGGCGTTCCATTTCGCAAAGACAATACTGCAGAGCCTGAATAGCCTTCTTTGGTTCTGTAATAACCGGAGTAAGAAGGTGTGGAATATTATTGTAAAGCTTGAGTTCTACAACCTTAGGGTCAACAAGAATCATCTTTACGTCTTTGAAAGAACGCTTGTAAAGAATTGACAGAATGAGCGAGTTTACACAAACAGATTTTCCGGAACCTGTTGCACCTGCAATAAGCATATGCGGTGTTTTTACAAGGTCAATAAGCTGGGCCTTTCCAAGAATATCTTTTCCCAAAACCACAGGAACTGCCATCTTGTTCCATTCAGGCAAATCCATTTCGATAATTTCACGGAAGCCTACAACACTGCGGCGTTTGTTTGGAACTTCAATACCAACAGCCTGCTTACCAGGAATTGGAGCAACAATACGTACAGACTGTGCTGCAAGACTAAGAGCAATGTTATCCTGCAAAGCAACAATCTTACTAAGCTTTACACCAGGGGCTGGAAGGATTTCGAACATTGTTACAACAGGACCTTTTTTAATACCAATGATGTCTGCATCAATATTAAATTCAGAAAGTGTCTGTTTAAGATTTATAGAAGCCTGTTTAGTTTCATCATCAATAATCCAGTACTGGTCGTCCTTATAGGCTGTGAGCAGGTTAGAAGGAATTACATATGGTCCTTTCTTTGTAGCTTTATGAGATTTAGGAGCAGGGCCTTCAATTACCTTATGCTGAGGTGTATTTTCTTCCTGCTGCGCGTTAAAGAAATCTGTAAGCTCGTCGGCAGTAAGGTTGTTTGCGTGACCGGCATTTGGATTAAGTTCAGGAGATTCTTCTTCTTCCATTTCTAAATCCAGGTCTTTTGAAAATACAGGCTCGTCGTCATCAAAAACTCCACCGTAATCATCATCATCTTTTGCTTTGTTTCTGATATCCTTTTCCATATCAGAGAAAACATTTGCACCAACTTTACCAAAGCTAACACTGTTTTCCTGTTTTGCAATCTGCTGGAATACAGAGTTTCCAACTTCAAGTTCTTCTGGAACAGGTTCAATATCATCAGAAAGCTCTTCATCGCCTTCAACATTGTTCATGTCAATGTCAAAGAAGTCCGGATCAAGTTCGTTTTTCTTTTGTTCAGCCTGGTTTGCAGTGTCTGCGCCAAGCGAAATCTTTCTTGGATATTTTGATTTTACAGGTTCAACCTTTGGATCTTGCTTTTCTTCTTCAACTTCTTCTCCATTACGGATAGAAATGCCGGAAGAGTAGGCTGGGTTTGGAACTACTTTATCAATATATTTAGCGGCTGCATATGGCGAAGAGGCTTCTTCAGCAGCGGCAGCTTCTTTGGAAGCAGCTTCCTCTGCCGGCGGGAATTGCAATGCAGGATCATCAGTATCAATTTCTTCTTCTATATAATCATCAGGAAGCTGGGCCGGAACCGGTGGAAGATTGTTCCATTCAAGTTCATCAACCGCATTTTCTTCGGCCGGGATTTCTTCTTCGGCAAGAAGGGCAGCATATTCTTCCTGAGAAATAATTGAAGCAGGATTTTTCTTTTCTTCTTCCGGCTCTTCTGCAGCAGGAGCATCCGGTTCATCAAATACATCTTTTAAATCGCTTGTGTCAATTGAATCAAGACCAACAGGTTCGTCTGCAAAATGAGTTTCGAGTTTGTGTTCAATGTTGTCGGAAGGGGCGGCGGCAACTGCGTCACCAGCTGCAATCGTGTCACCAGCTGCAACGTTTTCAGCTGCAACGTTTTCAGCTGCAACGTTTTCAGCTGCAACCTCACCACCTTTTCCCAGCGCCTCATAATCTTCTATGCTTGGAATATCAGATTCATATAATTCGTCGGCTTCTTCAATAAGGGCTTCAAAGGATTCATCCTTCTTTTTATCCTTAAGTTTTTTGAATGCCTTATCAAAAATAGTTTTCTTTGGTTTTATTTTTTCATATTTAAACTGACCGTCCTCTGTTTCTTCGGTCTCTACATCAGTTTCGTCATAAGCTTCATCATAATCGGCACTTTCATCATAGTATTCTTCGTCGTATTCTGGTTCAACAGGCTTTGGTACAGGCTTTCCTTTATAAAAAATCTTTCGGTTTACTGAATCTGCAATAATTCCGGCTCCAATAATTTCAATAATAAGGAGCATAAGACCAGTTACACCCGCAATTACTGCTTTAATAATTGCAGAGGAACCGTTATCAGAAGAAAGTACTGAACGGCATATTTTTTCTGTTAAAACACAGGTATAAAACGGAATGAGGGCTGTAATTAAACGCATTGTTTTTTGTGCAGTCCAGATTGCCGCAAAACAGTATAATCCCGAAATCAAAAGGAATACTGGGATTAAAATGCTCGAAAAACCGTAAACGGTAGTAAGCATATTACCTGTAAAATAGAAAATATTGTTGTGTCCAGGACCTCCAACACCAAAATCCAGAACCTGGAGAATAAGGCAGATGGAAAAAACTGCTGCAAGTGACAGTAAAATTGTTCCTGTTATAATACTAGATTTATTAGACGATTTCATATTTTAATTATCGTCTTTTAGAAAAATGAGTTTAGTGTTATAATTTTATTTATGAAAACGACTGCTGTAAAGACTGTAGGTATTTTAACGTCCGGTGGAGACGCTCCCGGGCTCAATGCGGCTATCAGAGCACTTTGTGTTGCTGGTAAAAATAAATATGGAATGAAATTTATAGGTATTCGTAATGGATACCGCGGGCTTATTGATAATGATACCTTTAAAATGGATAAGCTCGATTTTGATTCACTTGTAAATGCCGGAGGAACCTGTCTTGGTACTTCGCGCGTTAAGCCTTTTAAAAATCCTGTGCCGGATCCAAAAACAGGACTTTTGCCTGTAGAAGGAATTAAAGAAACTCTTAAAAAGAATAAACTTGATGCTCTTGTTTGTCTTGGTGGAAACGGTACAAATACAACAGCTTCTCTTTTGTACGAGGCTGGTTTTAATGTAATTGGACTTCCAAAAACAATTGACAATGATATTGTTGGAACCGAAGAGTCATTTGGATTCCAGACTGCTATTCAGGTTGCAACAGAAGGTATTGAGGCTATCCGTACAACAGCCCGCAGCCATCACCGTGTAATGGTTGTAGAAATTATGGGACACAAAGTTGGATGGCTTGGTTTGTATGCAGGTGTTGCCGCAAATGCAGATGCAATCATTCTTCCAGAAATTCCTTATGATATTAAAAAGCTCGGAAAAAACATTAAGGCAAAAGTAGAAAATCAGGGCTATGCAATAATTGCATGTTCCGAAGGTGCAATTAATCTTGAAGAAGCAAGGCTTGGCAAAAAAGAATTCAAAAAGGCACGCGAAAGCATGCCGCAGTCTGTAGGCTTTAGAGTTGCAAAAGAGCTCGAAGCAGAAACAGGAATCGAAACCCGTACTTCTGTTTTAGGATATCTTCAGCGCGGAGGTCAGCCAAAGCCTTATGATATTGTTCTTGCAACAACTATTGGTGCAGCTGCCGCAGATTTCCTTGCCGAAGGTGAATTTGGAAAGCTTGTTGCAATTAATGGTGGAAGAATCACAGGTGTTCCTTTGAGCACAGTTGCAGGCGTAGTAAAAGCTATACCCGAAGACGATCCTGTTTTGCAGACAGCCCGTGATATGGGAATCTGCTTTGGAGACTAAATGAACGGCGAACTAAAATGTCATCGTTGTCCCAAATGTAACGGCTATGGATGTCCAGATATGCTTCCTGGTCTTGGCGGCGTTATGGGCGGAGTAAATTTTCAGGCTAACTGTGCAGACTGGAAGGCTCTTGCGGGAACTGTAGATGCCGAGACTCTTGATGCTATAGAAGTCCTGCCTTCAAAGCTTCGCTGCGGTCCTGTTACCGGAGCTGTAGAAAACATAGGCTATGCAAACGAAGGCGATTTTTATTATCCATATTTGAAAAATGCTTATGCGGCAGGTTTTGGTCTTTGTATTGGCGACGGCTGCCCTGATGAAAAATTGAAATTTGGAATTGCTGCTGTAGAAAAAATTGAAAAGGAAGCGGGAGCTGGAGCTGCTGCGACAGGCTCTTCCTGTGCCCCCCTCGACGCAGCATTCTTCCTCAAGCCATATCCTCAGGCCCGCCTTTTTGAACGTATAGAATGGATTGGCCCGCATGCCCGCTACATTGGAATTGATATTGATTCTTACAACATCCTGACAATGCGAAACCTTGTAAATCTTGAGAGAAAGACTGCCACCCAGCTTGAAGAATTCCGCAAGGCTTCTGGTGTTCCTTTTGTAATTAAAGGCGTTTTCACAGATGAAGATATAGAGCTTGTAAAAGAAGTTCATCCGGAAGTAGTTTATATATCAAATCACGGTGGCCGCGTAGAAACCCGTAAAGGAAGCACCGCTGATTTTCTGGCAGCAGAAGGACCTAAACTCAAAAAATACTGTGACCAGCTTTGGGTAGATGGAGGCATCCGTACCCAACGGGATATTCAGACAGCGTTGTACTATGGTGCAGATCAGGTTATCATGGCCCGCTCCCCAATAAGAGCAACCTTTGATGAGCATTATGATGAGTTTTTGAAAGAGCTGGGTTTGTAAAAAACGGAGTTATAACAAGGTAAAATCATGGAATTCAGAAAAATTTTTGACACAATCCCCGAGCAGTTTGATAAGTTCAGACCCCGCTACAGCCAGGAGCTTTTTGACAGTCTGATTGCTTATGCAAAAATTGGCCCTGGGAAAAAAGTGCTGGAGCTTGGGCCGGGAACCGGGCAGGCTACAGAACCAATTTTGAACACCGGCTGCGACTACAATGCAATTGAGCTTGGCGAACATCTTTATGCAAAGATGAAGGAAAAATACGGCGACCGCAAAAACTTTAATATTATAAATGATGACTTTATCACTCATGATTTTTCTGACATGCTGGGGACTGGAGGTGAGACTTCTGCTGAGCACAAGTTCGACCTCATATATTCCGCCGCAACAATTCAGTGGATTCCCGAAGACATTGCTTTTTCAAAAACTTATGACCTTCTTGCGTCCGGCGGCACCCTTGCAATGCTGCTCACAAAGTCTGAATACAAAAGCACAAATCCGGCCCTTCATGATGATATTCAGAAAATCTATGATGCATACTTTAAGCCGGAAACTCCCTACCCTCACCGCTCCTTCCATTACCAGAACGCCACTAACTACGGCTATGTAGATTTTGAAGAACGCGACTTTTACGGCAAACGCGAAATGACTGCCGACGAATACGTTGCCTTTAGCGGCACCCACTGCGACCACATGGTAATTGCCGAGCCTTACAAAACAAAGTTTTTTGAAGGTCTGCACAATGCAGTGTTAACCCATGGTAACAAAATCATCTTTAATGACACTTATGTTATGTATCTGACAAAGAAGCCGGAATAATCCAGTTATCCGTGTAACCGAACATATTTCTGTACAAAGATGTTTTCAATCTGATTCCCCCAGCTCCGCAATTTCCTGATTTATTGTATTCTGAATTGCTTCGTCAAAACCGGTAAGAGCCGCAAAGGGCAGAAAGATTTTTGCCCGCTGCGAAAGCGGCATGCGGTTGGGAAGGGAATCGTAATTCCAGTCGTAGTCCAGGATGTCGGAATATTTTTTCAAGTCCTGTTCATCTTTCACGCCTTGTGTCCTCCTATCTGTGAGTTGCGGTCTATCGTTGTGGCGCCTTCTTCCAGATCCATTCCTTTTAAGATTGCATTCTTGCCATACTTGCGCATGATTTTCAGGCGGGCTTTCTGCAGGCTGTTTTCTTTATCCTGATTTAAGCCCCCTTCTTTTTCGTCTACATCATCAAAAAGTCCGGGCTGCCGCAGGCTTTCCGGCTTTGTATTATTTGCAGTAATGTTCACGCGGCGTACAAGCCAGGAGGGATTTGTAATCCTCTCGAAAAGTTCCACAAAGGTTTCGACAATAGTCTTCGAAGAATTAGTTTCACTTCCAAGCGAAGCACTTCCGTGAGCAGGTTTTGGAATCTCGCGACCGTAAAAATCCGTCACAACTTCACCATCAAAATCTTTAAGATTAAGACTTTCAACATCATAACCAACCTGAAGGTTAACCGACGAGGCCACAAGCTTTTTCTTAAACAAATCAAGAGCAAGAAGCTCCGCCATTTCGCGAACAATGATTTTTGCTTTTTCAAAGGTATAAGGCTCATGGAGCACCTGTCCGCTTCCAAGACTCTTTGCTTCAGATTTGTAATTTTTGATTTCCTTCATACCAACCGGCTCAAGGCCCCAGGCATGGTCAATCAGAATCTCAGCATCAATTCCAAACTCCTTAAAAAGAAGTTCGCGATTATCAAGCGAAGTACG
>JAEEGK010030935.1_pt1 | contig 10577 bp, 8 predicted proteins | sample 8958771 | NCBI WGS metagenome assembly JAEEGK01 (sample SAMN16246547, study PRJNA631951) | gut metagenome | biome: gut microbiome; feature: rumen; material: SC-attached | host: Bos | place: Iran: Karaj | collected 2018-10 | reverse complement strand
GCAGCCACCTCTCCAGGGGGGGTCACCGGGAGTGGTGCCGGTATATGACCGCGGTGGTCAACGGGACGGAGGAGAAACCCCCGGAGCAGGAGGGGACCCCCTGACGGCGCTTCCGGCAATCATTATATAATCCCGGCACTTGCCCTTCAAGTGCCGGGATTATTTTTTCAGCTTCGATTTCCTTATGATATCTCCGCGGGAGAAGCGCAGCGGATGCGAAGCTGCCCCGCCTCCAGGGAGACTGCCGCCTGGCCGCCCGGGCGGAGGCTCCCTTCCAGGAGCAGGTCCGTCAGCGGGTCCTCCAGCTGGCGGCGCAGGCATCGTCTCAGGGGCCGCGCCCCGAAAACGGGGTCGTAACCCGCCCGGGCGAGGGTTTCATCCACCCCGTCCTCCACCGTCAGGCCGATATCCATGGCTGCCAGCCGGGCCGCGAGACCGGCGATCAGCTTCCCGGCGATCCTCACCAGCGACTCCTTTTCCAGAGGCTGGAAGACCCGGATCTCATCCACGCGGTTCAGCAGCTCCGGGCGGAAGGCCTCCCGCAGCCGGCGCAGCACCGCCTCCTCCCGCTGCGTCTCCGCCCCCGGGGGCAGGAAGCCCAGGGGCAGCCGCCTTTCCGTCAGCGCGTCGCTGCCAACATTGGTGGTCATGACGATCACCGCGTTGCGGAAATCCGCCGCTCGTCCGTGGGCATCCGTGAGCCGCCCGTCCTCCAGGAGCTGCAGCAGCAGGTCCAGCACCTCCGTGTGGGCCTTTTCCAGCTCGTCGAAAAGCACGACGCTGTAGGGCCTCCGCCGGATGTGCTCCGTCAGCAGACCGCCTTCGTCGGAGCCCACATACCCCGGCGGCGCGCCGATGAGCTTTGAGGCGGTGAATTTATCCGCGTATTCGGACATGTCCAGGCGGAGCAGGTCTTTTTCACTGCCGAACAGAGCTTCCGCCAGGGCGAGGCAGAGCTCCGTCTTGCCCACGCCCGTGGGACCGGCAAAGAGAAAGGAGCCGACGGGTCTGCCGGGCTCCTTCAGCCCTGCCCGCCCCCGCCGGACGGCTGCGGCCACGGCGGCCACGGCGCCGTCCTGCCCGATCACCCGGCGGCGCAGGGTCTCCTCCAGCTCCCGCAGCTTCTGTCCCTCTTCCCGGGTCAAGGCGCCTACGGGGATGCCCGTCCATTCGGCAGCCACGGCGGCCACGTCCTCCGCCTCCACCTGCCGGGGCAGCCGGTCCGGCAGAAGCGAGCCGGGCTGCAGCCGGACCCGGGCGGCGGCCTCGTCCATCAGATCGATGGCCTTGTCCGGCAGGAACCGTCCGCTGACGTAACGGCTGCTGAGCTTCACCGCCGCGGTCACCGCTTCCCGGGAAATGGTGAGGCGGTGATGCTCCTCATACCGGGGGCGCAGCCCCGTGAGGATGCGGATCGCCTCCTCCTCCGTGGGCTCCCGCAGGTCGATGGGCTGAAAGCGGCGGTTCAAGGCCGCGTCCCGCTGCAGATACCGCCGGTATTCCTCTCCGGTGGTAGCGCCCACCACCTGCACGAGCCCCCGGCTCAGCAGGGGCTTCAGAATGTTGGAGGCGTCGATGGCCCCCTCCGCGGCTCCCGCGCCGACCAGCATGTGCATCTCGTCGATGAAGAGGATGATGTTCCCGGCGGCGCGCACCTCCTCCAGCAGGTTTCGCAGCCGGTCCTCGAAATCCCCGCGGTATTTGGTTCCCGCCACCAGCGCCCCCAGGTCCAGGGAGAGGATGCGCCTGCCGCAGAGCCCCTCCGGCACATCCTCCTCCAGCAGAGCCTGGGCCAGACCCTCCGCCAGGGCCGTCTTGCCGACGCCGGGATCGCCCAGGAGCAGGGGATTGTTTTTTGTGCGGCGGCAGAGGATCTCCCGCATGCGCGCCAGCTCCGCGTCCCGCCCGAAAACCGGGTCCAGCCGGCCGCAGCGGGCAGCCTCCGTTAAATCCGTCGTATAGGCCCCGAGAGTCTTGAGGTCCGGCTTCCGTCCGCCGGTACGGGGCGCGGCGCCGCGCCCGGCGCGGCCGCCGGGGCTCTCGCAGAGCTCCCGCATCAGACGGCTGCCGTCCAGCCCGCCGGAGGACAGGAGGCGCAGGGCGAGGCTGTCTCCCTCCCGCAGGATGGCCAGCAGGAGGTGCTGGGTGTCCACCAGGCTCTGCCCCTGGTTCTCCGCCTCCGCGGCGGCAGCCTCGATCACGCCCCTGGCCCGGGGAGTGAAGCCCTGGGCGGGGCGGGTCCCGGCGGCGCCGCGCCCCACCGCCTCCGTCAGCAGCTTGCGGATGCGCGCTTCGTCGAAGCCGCAGCTCCGCAGGCTCCGGGCCGCCGTCCCCGTTCCCTCCATGGCCAGCCCCAGCAGGATATGCTCGCTGCCCACATAGCTGTGACCCAGCTCCGCCGCCGCTTCAAAGGCCAGGGTCAGGGCGCGGCTGGACTGGTGCGTGAGCCGGTTTTCTCCTCGCAATGGGATTCCCCCTTTCGCTTCCTGGAAAGCGCTTCTAGCATACCCGAAATCCGGCAGAATCATCCCGAAAAATAGTGTTGATATTTTCAAAGAATGTGGTAATATACTGATGATACTTACATGGAGGTGCGTTATGGCACGTAAAATCGATCCCAGCGTCTGTGTCGGCTGCGGTACCTGCAAGAACGACTGTCCTGTGGAGTGCATCAAGGAAGACGGCGGCGTTTGCGTAATCAACGCCGATGAGTGTGTGGACTGCGGCACCTGCGAAGCCAGCTGCCCCGTCAACGCGATTTCTGCCGAGTAAGCTTTATGCACTGAGACCCGGGGCGCTTGCCCCGGGTCTTCGATTTTTTTGCCTGGTCTTATGGAAGAAAAAACGGATCGGCTCTGGCCCGGCGGGCCGCTCTACCGGCAGTTCGACGGTGTGTTTCCCCTCAGCTCCGATACGGCGTGGCTGGGGGCTTTCGTGCGCCTGGGCCGAACAAGGACGGTCTGCGATCTCGGCTGCGGCGGCGGCGCCCTCGGCCTGCAGCTGCTGGGCCGGAAGCGCACGCTGAAAATCTGCGCCCTGGATATCCTGCCGGAGGCAGCGGAGGCAGCGAGATTCAACGCCGCCCTCAACGGGTATGAAATGGACGTCCGCTGCGGCGACCTGCGCGACTGGCGCAGCTTCTTTCCCCCGGAAGGCTTCGACCTGGTCGTCTCCAACCCGCCCTACTGGAAGCGAAGCGGGGGCGTCGGCAGCGGCAGCCGGGGCGTGGCCCGGCAGGAGAGCTGCAGCCCCGAGGAGCTGTGCCGGGCAGCCGCCGGCCTTCTTCGCCGGCGGGGAAAATTCTGCCTCGTTTATCCGCCGGAGCGGCTGGGGGAACTGATCCTCGCCATGGCGGCCGCCGGCCTGGAGCCCAAGCGGCTGCGCCTGGTGCATAAGGATGCCGCCAGCGCCCCCTGCGCCGTTTTGCTGGAGGGGGTGAAGGGCGGGGGAGCGGGCCTGGAGATCCTGCCGCCCCTGTTTACGGAAGAGGAGAAGACGCTATGAGCGGAAAGCTGTATCTGGTGGGGACCCCCATCGGCAACCTGGGGGATATCTCCCCGCGCTGCGCCGAGACCCTGGCGGCGGTGGATTTCATCGCCGCGGAGGATACCCGGGTCAGCCGGAAGCTGCTGAACCATCTGGGCATCCGCAAGAGCCTGGTCAGCTATTATGAGCACAACAGCAGGGAGAGCGGGCAGCGGATCGTGGAGCGGCTGCTGGCGGGGGAGAGCTGCGCCCTGGTGACGGACGCGGGCATGCCCGCCATCAGCGACCCGGGGGAGGACCTGGTGCGCCTCTGCGCCGAAGCGGGGGTAGAGGTGGTCGCCGTCCCCGGCCCCACCGCTGCATTGACGGCCCTGGCCCTGTCCGGCCTTCCCACAGGCCGCTTCACCTTCGAGGGCTTCCTTTCCGTCACCCGGAAGGTGCGCCTGGAGCACCTGGCCTCCCTCCGGGGGGAGAGGCGGACCATGATCTTCTACGAAGCGCCCCACAAGCTCCTCCAGACCCTGGGGGACCTCTGCGGCGTCTTTGGGGAGGAACGGCAGGTCGCCCTCTGCCGGGAGATGACCAAGCTCCATGAGGAAGTGATCCGCTGCACCCTGGGGGAAGCCAGGGCCCGCTTCACGGAAAGCGAGCCCCGGGGCGAATTCGTCCTGGTGGTGGCGGGCGCGCCGGAGGAGGAAAAGGCGGACGACGGGGAAGGGGCCCTTGCCCGGGCCCTGGAGCTGGCCGCTTCCGGCCTTTCTGCCCGGGACGCGGTGCGGCAGGCTGCGGAAGAGTATTCCGTCAGCCGCAGCGCCCTCTACCGCGCCTTCCAGCAGGCCAGGGAGTGACCTGCCTTCCGGGCGGAAGCCCGGCAAAAAGACCGAACTGGGATACCGGATCCTGCTTTTTCGCAGGCCGGTATCTCTTTTTACTTGCAGCATGGATATGTTACATTTTCTTTGCAATTCATGCTTTTGGCCCTGAGAGGGCTTGAAAAGCCTCCGGTTTTCCTGTATAAAACCCAAGGTTTGGCTTTTTGCCCGCTTCCCAATGGCGGGCTTCTCCCCGCCGGTCCCAATGCCGGAGGGAAGAAAGCCAGATGCTCCTTTGCGGCGGATGGGTGCCGTTCATCCTTCCCCGCACGGTCCGACCCGGATCACCTCTCTCCCGGGTCTGTCTGTCTCCCCGAAAGGAGGGAGAAGCATTGCGTAAGCTGTTATCCTATCTCAAGCCCTATCGGGGCAAGATCGCCCTGGCCACCCTTCTGATGGCCGTTTCGGCTGTCTGCGACCTGCTGCTGCCCACCCTCATGTCCGACGTGCTGGACAAGGGCGTCTACGGCGCGGCGGAAGCCGACAACTTCGGCTACATACTGAAAACTGCGGCATGGATGCTGGGGCTATCCCTGGTGAGCCTGGCCTCCGTGGCCGGGGGCTACTGGGTGGTCTACAAGGCCGTCGCCGGCTATACCTGGAGCCTCCGCAGCGCCCTCTTCCGCAAGGTGCATACCATGACCCTGGCGGAGGTGGGCAGGATCGGCACCTCCAATCTGGTGACCCGTTCCACCCACGACGTGAACACTCTGATGGAAGTCATTTCCATGCTCTGCGGCGGCATCCTCATCATCCCTTTGATGTTCCTGGGGGGTGTGTTCCTCTGCATGCGGAAGGACGTGACCCTCTCCCTGGTGATCCTCTGCGCCGTGCCTCTGCTGATCGGCGCGGGGATGCTGATGAGCAAAAGGATCGAGCATCTCTGGGAGGTCTCCGACGAATACTGCGACAGGCAGAACGACCTGGTCCGGGAACGGCTGCGGGGCATCCGGGTCATCCGGGCCTTCAACCGGGAAAAGCAGGCCCATGAAAAGATCACCGACGCCACCCGCACCATGGCCGACAACATCATCCGGGCAAATGTGCGCATGGAGATCATCGACCCTGCGGCGGCCTTCGTGCTGAATGCGGCGGCCCTGCTGGTGGTGTTCCTGGGCGGCGTCCGCATGGAACGGGGCGGCGGCCTCACCGCCGGCGACGTTTTCGCCATCATCCAGTACATCGGCATCATCCTGGGTGCCATCGTCTCCGTTTCTTACGACATCGTCATGCTGCCCCACGTCCGGGTGGCGGTCCGCCGCCTGAGCCAGGTCACGGAAGCAACGGATCTGGAGGACGAAGGGGAGGTCCGGGGGATGCGCTTCTCCGGGGCCGTCGACCTGGATCACGTCAGCTTCACCTATCCCGGCAGCGCGCTCCCCGCCCTCAGCGACGTGGATCTCCACATCGCCCCGGGGGAGTGGGTCAGCGTCATCGGCGGCACCGGCTCCGGCAAGACCACTCTGACGGAGCTGCTGCTGGCCTTCCGCGCCCCCACCGAGGGAAAAGTGCGCTTCGACGGCCTCGACGCCTCCGCCCTTTCTCCCAAGGACGTGCGGGCCAATGTGAGCTGCTCCCTCCAGAAGTCCATGCTCTACGCAGGGACTGTGGCGGAGAACCTCCGCATGGGCAAGCCCGACGCCACCGACGAGGAGCTGTGGGCCGCCCTGGAGCTGGCCCAGATCGCGGATTTCCTGCGGGAACAGCCCGAGGGGCTGGACTTCCGGCTGGAACAGGCCGGGACCAACGTCTCCGGCGGCCAGAAGCAGCGCCTCGCCATCGCCCGGGCCATCCTCAAGGACGCCCCCATCTATGTTTTCGACGACTCCTTCTCCGCTCTGGACTTCCTCACCGAGGCCAAGGTCCGCAAGGCGCTGAACGAGCACCTGGCAGGGCGGACGAGGATCGTCATCACCCAGCGGGTGGTCTCCGCCATGCACTGCGACCGGATCTTCGTCCTGTCGGACGGCGCCCTGGTGGGCGCCGGGACTCACACTCAGCTGCTGGAAAGCTGCCCCATCTACCGGGAGATCTATCTCTCCCAGACGGGAGGTGAGGCCGCATGAGTACGAAAGAAACGCCCGAAACGGCGGAAGGGGCCGAAAAGAAGATAAAGAAACCCCGCGCCCGCCTCTTCGACGAGACCGGCAAGCGCCTCCTGAAGGAGATCAGGCCCCTCCGGGGCTGGATCGCCCTCTGCGCCCTCTTTTGCTTACTGCTGATCGGCTGCGCCGTGGCGGCGCCGGAGCTGCTGGGCGCGGAGGTCGACCGGCTCTACGACTGGGCCCGGAACCGGACCCCCGGCCTTGGCCGCAGTCTGCTGCCGGGGCTGGGGCTGCTCCTGGGCGTATATGCCCTCCAGGGCGCGCTCACCTACGGCAATTCCTATCTGCTGCACAACGTGGTCAGCCGTTTCTTCTGCGCGGGCTTCCGCATCCGCCTGTCGGAAAAGCTGCGGAGGCTGCCCGTGTCCTATATGGACAAGACTCCCGCCGGGGACGTGATCGACCGGATGATGGACGACGTGAGCGACATGGCCGACAGCATCTACGGCATCGTGGAGATCCTGCTGAGCGGCTTCCTGCAGATGATCGTCATCGCGGTCATCCTGTTCGTCACCGACTGGCGCATGGCCATCCCCGTGGTCCTGCTGGCCCCCCTCTCCGTGCTTCTCTCTTCCAAAATGGCGGGGCTGGGGGAGACCCACTGGGACAATCACTATGAGCTGGGGGGCAAGCTCACCTCCCTCGCGGAGGAAGCCTATACCAACTATCCCACCACCAAGGCCTTCAACCGGGAGGCGGAGCTGCAGGGAAAGTACGACGAGCTGAGCCGGCGCTACCTGGACAGCGGCGTCGTCGGGGGCTTTTTCTCCTCCATCGTCCAGCCGGTCATCGCCTTTGTGGACGCCCTGGCCTATATCGCCGTGGCCGTCCTGGGGGGCTGGCTGATCCTGCGCCGGGGCGTGAGCGTCGGCAGCGTGGTCACCGTCATCCTCTTTGCGCGGCAGTTCTCCGAGCCTCTGGAGCGCATCGCCTTCGGCCTTGGATACATCCAGCACATGAAGGGCGCGGCCAAGCGCGTGTTCACCCTGCTGGATCTGCCCGAGGAGGCGGACACCCAGGGGCAGGCAGAGGGACCCGTCCGGGGCAGGGTGGAGCTAAGGCACGTGGACTTCTCCTACGACCCGGCCAAGCCCCTGATCCGGGACCTGAACATCGCGGTGGAGCCCGGAAAGAAGGTGGCCATCGTGGGCCCCACCGGGGCGGGCAAGACCACCATCGTCAATCTGCTCATGCGCTTCTACGACATCAGCGCCGGGCAGATCCTCATCGACGGGCGGGACGTCTCCACCCTCTCCCGGGCCGGGGATCGGGAGCTCTTCGCCATGGTCCTCCAGGACACCTGGCTGTTCAAGGGCACTGTGGCCGAAAACGTGGCCTACGGAAGCCCCGGGGCCACCCGGGAGGAGATCGAGCGGGCCTGCGACTATGCCTACTGCGACCATTTCATCCGCCGTCTGCCCCAGGGCTACGATACCGTGATCTCTGAGGACAGCACCGCCGTCTCCTCCGGCCAGAAGCAGCTGCTCACCATCGCCCGCGCCCTGCTGGCGAACCGGCCCCTGCTGATCCTGGACGAGGCGACGAGCAATGTGGACACCCGCACGGAGCTGCTGATCCAGAAGGCCATGGACCGCCTCATGGGAGGCCGGACCTGCTTTGTCATCGCCCACCGGCTCAGCACCATCGTGGACGCCGATCTGATCCTGGTCCTGCGGGACGGGCAGATCGCGGAGCAGGGGACCCACGCCTCCCTCCTGGCCCGAAAGGGCTTCTATTACGAGCTGTTCCGGAGTCAATACGCCATCTGATGAACAAAAAAGAAATGGCATGACCGCAAGGATCATGCCATTTCTTTGTATCGGTTTTGCCTTTATTTCCGGCTCATCTCCAGGAGCTTCTTGCGCAGCTCGTCCTCGATGCGCACCAGCTCGGCCTCGGCCTCCCGCCTCCGGGCGGCGCCGTCCACCTGGATCTGGCGGACCTCCTCCAGGGTGGAGATCAGGTTCTCGTTGGTGGCCTTCAGGGTCTCGATCTCCACGATGCCCCGCTCGCTCTCCTTGGCGATCTCCACGCTGCCGGTCTTCAGCATCTCGGAATTCTTCTTCAGCAGATCGTTGGTCAAATCCGTCACCTCCCGCTGGGCTTTCATGGCCTGCTGGGAATGGGACATGCCCAGGGCCAGCACCATCTGGCTCTTCCACAGAGGAATGGTGTTCACGATGCTGGTCTGGATCTTCTCCACCATGAGGGTGTCGTTGTTCTGGATCATGCGGATCTGGGGGGACATCTGGATGGAGATCATCCTCGTCAGCTCCAGGTCGTGGATCTTCTTCTCAAAGCGGGTGCACATGCTGGCGTAGTCGTTGGCGGCCTGGGCGTCCTCCGGCAGGCCGGAGGCCTCCGCCTTCTGCAGCAGCTCCTGCAGCTTGGTGGCCCGGCATTCCTCCAGGCGCTTCTTGCCCGCCAGGATATACATGCTCAGTTCCTTGAAATAGGCCTGGTTCAGCTCGTACATCTTGTCCAGCATGGCCACGTCCTTCAGCAGGACCACCTGATGCTTTTCCAGCTCCTCGGTGATCTTGTTGACGTTGACCTCCGCCTTGTCGTACTGGGCCTTCATCTCGTCGATCTGGGTGGTGGCCTTGCGGAACAGGCCCTTGATGCCCTTCTTGTCCTCCTGGTCGAAGTTCATGCTCTTGAGCTCCACCACCAGGCCGGTGAGCATGTTGCCCACCTCGCCCATATCCTTGGTGCGCACGGTGTTGAGGGCGGCGCCGGAGAATTCGGAGATGTTCTTCTGCGCGCCGGAGCCGTACTGCAGGACGGTGTTGGCATCCTCGATATTGATGGTCTTGGAGAAATCCTCCACGGATTTCCGCTCCGCTTCGGTGAGGTTTTCAAAGGTGAAGGCGGGCGCTTCCACCTTTTTCTCGGCGGAGTTGATCAGCTCGGCGGGCTTGGGCGCCTCCTGGGCGGCCAGTTCCGGGGTCAGAGTCAGCGTGGGCTTGTATTCGTAATCCATAGCTTCGCACCCTTTCTGATGTTGGTGAGATTGGAGTTTTTGCCATCCCATATTGTATTATTTTTCTCCCCGCCTGTCAATTATGAAATCTGCCCGCAATCTTGCCTTGCAACCGGAGCGATTTGCGCGTATACTGAAATATCGGGAAGAAAGCAAGAGACCGCCGCTGCCTGCGGCGGGGAAGAGGTATCTGCCATGGTCATGATCGCGCCCTCCATCCTCTCCGCGGATTTTGCCCGCCTGGGGCAGGAGATCGACAGCATCCGGGAAGGAAAAGCCGACTGGCTCCATTTCGACGTGATGGACGGGCTTTTCGTCCCCAATCTCTCCATCGGCATCCCGGTGCTGGAATCCGTGCGGAAATACACGGATATGTTCCTGGATGTGCATCTGATGATCCGGGAGCCCCTGCGTTATGTGGAGCGCTTCTGCGCCGCGGGAGCCGACCTTGTCTGCGTCCATGCCGAGGCGGATACGGAGGAGAATATCCGCGAAGCCCTGCGGAAGGTGCGCAGCCTGGGGAAGAAGGCGGGCCTGGCCCTGAAGCCGGGCACGGCCTGGGACGGGGCGCTGCCCTTCATCGAGGATACGGACCTGATCCTGGTCATGACGGTGGAGCCGGGCTTCGGCGGGCAGAAGTTCATGGCGGATATGCTGCCCAAGCTGGGCTTCCTGCGCCAGACCCTGGATGAATTCGGGCTGGAATGTCTGCTGGAGGTGGACGGGGGCATCAACCCCCTGACGGCTTCCCTGGCCGCCGCCGCCGGGGCCCAGGTGCTGGTTGCCGGAAGCGACGTTTTCAAAGCCGAGGACCGGAAAGCGCGCATCGCCCAGCTGCGGGGCGAAAAACAGTAAGGAGAGGGCGGCCTGCCGCCTGAAACGATATGAGCCTTTATCCCGCTTCCTTTGAAAGATTGACGGACTGCCTGCGCCGCCTGCCGGGCATCGGGGCCAAGTCGGCCCAGCGCATGGCCTTCTGGTTCCTCAACCTCAGCGACGCCGAGGCCGAGGATTTTGCCGCCGCCATCGTGGACGCCAAGCACAGTCTGCACCGCTGCGCAGTCTGCCAGAACCTGACGGACGAGGAGACCTGCGGCATCTGCTCCTCCATGAAGCGGGACAAGTCGAAGA
>JAEEGK010030934.1_pt1 | contig 10578 bp, 7 predicted proteins | sample 8958771 | NCBI WGS metagenome assembly JAEEGK01 (sample SAMN16246547, study PRJNA631951) | gut metagenome | biome: gut microbiome; feature: rumen; material: SC-attached | host: Bos | place: Iran: Karaj | collected 2018-10 | reverse complement strand
GAGCTTGCCGCGCTCCTCAGCACTACGGGGCTCGGAAACACGCAGGCCACAATAAGCCTCGCCACCATCAGGAAGCCACTCTATGCGGAGCTGTACTTTCTTACCTTTCTGAAGTTCACAGCTGAACTTATAGGAATTAGGATTCCAAGCCGTGCGCCAACGCTCGGGCACCACCTCCTTACCATCAATATACACCTTCACATAGCCTGAATAATACAGGATAAACTGATAGAGCTGGCTCTTGCCTTTACACTTACCACAGCACTCGGGCTCGATAAAGCCTTCGTAGGTGACATTGGCACCCATCAGGTTGATGCCCTTCGGGAAGTTCTTGATACCGCCATTGTCAGTCTTCAGCGCAATCTCAGACTTCTCAGGCGTACCATATTCATAATAGATGCTGTCCTCATCGCGAACCAGTTTCTTGCCTTTCGCATCAACATAAGTTCCCGTGAGATGGCCTTCCTTGCCTGTGCGGTCATAGAGCTTGAACGCATGGTTCAACTGCAGATAGTCATTGGGATTGCCAAAGCGGCAATAGCTGTACGAATCCCACAGCAGACCATAATTCTTATTCGACAGCACAAAGGGAATGCTCACCTTTGTATTATACTGGAACAGATCCTCGTTCTTGCCCTTCATATTGAACTCCTCGCTTTGGTGCTGGCCCAGGCCATAGAAAGCCTCATCTTCAGGGCTGTCAAACTTCATCTGCCAAGAGAGGCCATGTTTCTGCTCCTCGGGTACGGTGTAACCCGTCTTCATACCCAGTTCGCGCTCAGGCACCGTGAAGTCCCAGAATTTCTTTCCATCCTTCGCTTCCTTCAGCAGTTCCTTACCTGCTGCATCAAAGAAAGTCACCTCACCTGTAGCCTTCGACACGACTGCCTTGACATTCTTGGCTTTTACTACCACGTTGCCATCTTCATCAGTCAGTGTGTATGAGCCCTTGGCAGGAGCCGTTTGCGGCACAATCATCAGTGAGGCAGGTTTCTCGGGCAGGGCATCCTTCGAGGTGGCACGCACACGGATAATGTTGTCGTTGATAACCTCGAGATTGATGACTTTAGCCTGACCTCCGTCAGGACGAATTGTGACTTTGTTACCATTTGTCTGTACCTCTGCCGCCATCGACGTTCCTGTCAGCAGCAGAGCAGACACCATCATTAGGATCTTTTTCATACCTTGTTTTAAATAAATTATAGTTTGTTAGTTGTTATCATCATCCATCAGCACAGCCTCCTCGATCTCCTCTGGTTGATCAAGTGGCAGTGTAATCGTGAATACGCTTCCACCACCAGGATTATTGTCGCCTGTCACCGTACCGCCATGAGCCGCCACGATATCCTTAACAATATGCAGGCATACACCTGGATCATCATCGCTTACCACGGGATCGAACATGTGCTCCTTTGCCCCCTCAGGGAGTCCGATGCCATTATCCGAAATGCGGATAGTACCATGATTCGGGGTCTTGTCGACAAACACCTTGATGCGACAGTCACTGGGTGAGAACATCACCGAATTGTTCAGCAGGATCTGAATAGCCTGCCCCAGCAAATCCTTGTCGAAATCCATCACGAGATCCTGGGCCAAGGGGAAGAAGGTGAACTTCAGGCGCTTGCCCTCTGGCGCCTTGAACTGTGCACACTGCTCCTTCATAAACTCCTGCAGGTCGCCCGACTGTTTGTTCAGCGAACTGATTTCCCATTCAGGCTGCTGGGGCTGTGCTGGCTTTTGCTGCTCTGGAGCTGCTGCCGCTGTTTCGTTCATGAGCTGGGCCTTCATCTCGGCCATCCACTGCTTTTTCGTAAGCTCCATGCGCAGGCGTTCACGCTCCAACTCTTCAGCCTGACGCTTCATAAACCAGCGGCGCCAGAAGTAGATTCCTGCAGCCACAGCGCACAGGAAGAGCAACAGGATCCATCTGTTACGCAGCAACGGTGGCGTGATTGTAATCTTCAAGGTAGCCTCGTTCTGTCCCATCGTACCATCCTCATTCAACATGCGCACATGGAGGGTGTAACTGCCATGATGGAGCGACATATAGGTAATATTAGGATCTTGCTCCTCTGTCTTGATCCATCGGTCGCTGAAGCCCTCAAGCATATAGATGAATCTTGAGGGGTTATGAATCTCACCCTTATTAGATCCCAACTGGATTGTAAACTGGTTCTCGTCATGGCGAAGTGTCAGTTCACGGCATTCGTTGAGGGCCTCTTCGAGGATGACTCGACCACCGAACTCTTCACCCACGCCAATCTGCTGACCAAACAGTTTCAGGCCACTAAAGATAGGTTTTTCCGTATTATTGACACCTGATACCAGTTTGGGATCAATAACATCCAATCCTCCAAGACCTCCAACGAGAATCAGGCCTTCGCGCGTACAGCTGATGGAACGCTTGTTATAAGGTCCCTGCTGCAGACCATCCTTTGAACTGAAGCTGCGCACAAGGAATGTCCACTCGCCATTATCCTCCTTTTGTGGAACGACATTGGAGATACCGTGATCGGTAACCACCCACATGGTATGAAGTTTGTCCTCTGCGATGCCCGACACGCTTGAACCTATCAGGCCATTGTTCATATCAAGCATCTTCTGCTGTCCTGTCTTACGGTCGACAATACAGCAGCCCGATGTAGAACCATACCAAATAAGTTCACGACTATCCTCCATCACACAGACGCTGGTAGCATTTGCAGCCGGCTGACCAGGAATGGCAGGAATCTCGAAATTCATCACCTGACCGCTGACTGGATTGATAAGCGAATAGAACACGGAATGACCAACGATAAGCCATCCCTTCTTGATCCATCCTATGCTGGTCATGAAGTTCTCTTTCAGCTTTGTGTTATACGTACTCCAAGTCTTGAACTTACCTGTCTTCAGATTGAGTCTTTGCACACCATTGCCGAGTGTACCAATCCATATATCGCCCCATTTGTCCTCAGTGACAGACCATACGTTATTGTTCAGCAACGCTCCATCGGCATTAGAGGCCGTATAGACCTTCACCTGTCCGTTGTCAATATGTACCAGACCGCCATTGTAGGTTCCGAACCAGACAGAACCGTCGCGAGCGCCATAGCTGGCAACCATGATATCAGAGATCAGCGGACTATTCGCCTTGTTGAGCGTCTGCATCTCTCCCGTCTTCGGGTCATACTTAATAATACCCCTGTCATCTGTACCAATCCAGAAATTGCCCTGCGAATCCTCGGTCGCTGTGTTGACATCTCCTACTTCCAGAGTCTTGAAAGCTAACGGCTTCTCAATATATTGATTCAGGCCACTGCGATAGGCGCCAATCCACATGTTGCCGCTATTATCCAACAACAGATGCTTAACCGTGTTCTCACTGATTGAGGTCTCATCAAACTTATTGTTGAGGAACTGGCGCATATCCATCGTCTTCGTGTCGATGACAATGAGTCCCTCATGGTCAGTAGCCAGCCAAAGCCAATTGCGCTGATCCATCACGAGATCCCACACAAGTAGATTGTCTGGCAGAGAAGCCAGACCCTTTTGTCCGAGGAAAGCGTTGATAGACATGTGCCACTTCTTCTCCTTCTGCTCGTAAATATAGGTCGTACCATTGGAGAGCACCCAATAGTTACCGAAATTGTCGACAAGAACCCTATATTCAGAACTGGGGGCTCCACCATGCTGGCGAATGAAGGAATCTTTCCACACCACCTTTCCCCTCGAACCGTCGACAGCCATCAGATCACCATCGCTCGATGCCACGATAAGCTGGCCGTTATACTCAGCAAAAGACGAGAACCAGAACTCTTGGGGAAACTCCTCCTGACCATAGCCATACTTCGTCAATGTCTTCTTCTTCGTTTGGGGATTATAACAATAGAGACCGTCCGTGTAAGTCTTTACCCAAATGTTTTTCTTCGAATCGATATAAATACGGTCTATACCACCCGTAATTCCCAACTTAGCCAGATATGGCGACGGATTACGCACGGTTCTCTCTGTAATCGGGTCGAAGATACTGTAATTCATGCCTTGCTTCAGCCAGAACTTACCGTTGATGTCCTCCCAGATCATATCCACATAGTTATTCCGCAACGTCGTCGTGTCGTTGGGATCAGAATAGAAGATGCGGAAACGATAGCCGTCATAACGATTGAATCCGTATGGCGTACCTACCCATATAATACCTTGGGAGTCCTGAAACATACAGTTAATCTGAGAGTTTGACAAACCGTCACGACTGTCGAGACGGCGAAACTTCATATCAGGAATCACTGTCGAGGCAGCACTCGCGCCCAGGCAGCACAGAAACATAATAGTTGTCAGAAACTGCTTCATATAGTTATTGGCAATTTATTAAAAGTCCATAATTCGCTACAAATTTAGACATTTTCTTTGATATAAACAAATATTCGACGAAAAAATTGCAACTAAGTTGCGAAACTCTCTTTGTAACTTTGCACCCAGAAAGGGAAATTTAGGAATTTATCATTATAAATAAGGTATAACATGTCACACGAGAATCATCAACACGAGTGCTGCAAGCATCAGCATGAACATAAACATGAGCACCATCACGAGCATTCTTTGAGCAAGCAGCTCTGGCTCATTGGTATCACCGTCATACTGCTCATCATGGCGGTTGCTGTCGAAAAGACTTTGGACCTGCCCAAGTGGCAGTTGCTCATGGTCTACCTCGTTCCCTACCTCCTGATTGGTCACGACACACTGAAGGAAGCCGTCGAGGGCCTGACGGAAGGTGAGGCTTTCAACGAGCATTTTCTGATGTCGATAGCCACCATCGGTGCGCTCTGCATCGGGTTCCTGCCTGGGGCGGAAACCGAATTTCCTGAGGCGGTCTTTGTGATGCTCTTCTTCCAGGTAGGCGAGCTGTTCGAGGGCTATGCCGAAGGAAAGAGCCGTGAAAGCATTGCCCACTTAATGGATATACGCCCAGACGTAGCCCATGTAGAAACTTCCACCGGACTGAAGGATGTCAGTCCTGAGGAGGTTCAGATAGATGAGGTGATTGTCATCCGCCCGGGAGAGAAGGTTCCGCTCGATGGTTTCATCGTAGAGGGCAGCACCTCACTCAATACCGTTGCCTTGACAGGTGAGACCTTACCGCGCGAAGTAACTGAGACCGACGAGGTCATCTCCGGCTGCCTCAACATCTCAGGTGTCATCAGGGTTCAGGTCACCAAGACCTTTGGCGAGAGCACAGTGTCAAAGATCCTGAATCTCGTGGAACATGCCAGCGAGCATAAGTCTCAGAGCGAAGCTTTCATCACCCGCTTTGCCCGCGTCTATACGCCTGTAGTGGTGTTTGCCGCCATCGCCCTCGCAGTCATTCCGACACTCCTGGGAGGTTCGTTTGCCACATGGCTCTACCGAGCCCTCATGTTCCTCGTCGTCAGTTGTCCATGTGCGCTGGTCATCAGTGTGCCCCTCACCTTCTTCGGGGGCATCGGAGGAGCCTCCCGAAGGGGTATACTCATCAAGGGGGCTAACTATATGGACATACTCGCCAAGGTGGGAACCGTCGTCTTCGACAAGACCGGTACCCTGACCCACGGGCAGTTTGCCGTAGAGGCTGTACACCCTGAGCGATACGACGCCCACCATCTGTTGCATCTGGCTGCCCATGTGGAGCACTACTCCACCCACCCTATCGGAGCTGCACTGCGCGATGCTTTCCCTGAAGAAGCTACCGACGGTTGCCACATCAGCGATGTCGAGGAGATGGCAGGACAGGGCATCCGTGCAAAGGTAGGTGATAACATCGTGTGTGTGGGCAATACAAAGATGATGGACACTATCGGTGCCCAGTGGCACGACTGCCCACAATGTGAGCACCAACATCAAGCAGCATCGGGAACCATTATCCACATGGCTATCGACGGACAGTATGCAGGACATATTGTCATCAATGACAAGATCAAGGCCGACAGTAAAGAAGCCATTGCGCAACTCAAGCAACTGGGTGTTGGGAAGACCGTGATGCTGACAGGTGATCGTGAGGAAGTGGGGCACCATGTAGCTGAGCAACTGCAACTCGACGAATACCATGCCGGACTGCTGCCCGCAGATAAGGTCAGCCATATAGAGCGTCTGCTCACACCTCCAGAGACTGCCAACGGAGGCAGCTCCGACAAGCCTGTAGTGGCTTTCGTGGGCGATGGCATCAACGATGCCCCAGTATTGGCTCGGGCAGATGTAGGTATTGCGATGGGCGGTCTTGGCAGCGATGCCGCCATCGAAGCAGCAGATGTGGTGCTGATGGATGACCAGCCTTCAAAGGTAGCGACAGCCATCCGGATAGCACGCAAGACCATCGCCATCGCCCGTCAGAATGTCATCTTCGCCATAGCCGTCAAGGTTTCAGTACTCCTGCTTGCCACCTTCGGACTGGCAAACATGGCTCTGGCCGTATTCGCCGATGTAGGCGTGACCGTTCTGGCCATATTCAATGCCATGAGGGCTTTACGCACATCAGCGTAAAGCCTTTATTGGTGCTTGGCACTCGTCTCTCGGATCACCAGTTTCTGAGGCACGATCTTCTTGTAGATCTTCGAGTCGCCACCGATGTTCTTGAGCAGCAACTGACAAGACTGAACACCCATATCATACGACTGATCCTCGATGACCGACAGTTTGGGCGTTACGTATTTCGTGTGAACATCATCGGTAAAACCTATCAGCGCCACGTCTTTTGGAATCTCCAGCCCCTTCTGCTTGATGGCAGTAAAGGCAGCAAACGTGATGATATCGTTGAAAGCCAGGATAGCATCAGGCCGATTATCCATCTCCAACAGCTTCGTGGTAGCCTCAAGAGCCCATTCGTAGTCAATCTTCTCACAAACTACCAACTCACGCTCTATAGGAATGCGATTCTCCTTCAGTGCCTCCAGATAGCCATGCTTACGACGCTTCACCATGTCCAGATGATTGGGACCTCCCACGAAGGCTATCCGCCGGCTACCTGTGTCAATCAGGTGCTGTGTCGCTTCCTGAGCTGCCACATCACCATTGGCCATCACACTCGAGAACTTCTCTGGCAGACAGGTACGCCCGAAAAAGACCAGAGGGATACCCATGTTCGAGATTTCCTCAAAATGACTGTAATCAGTGGTATCCTGAGCCAGACAGGCGATGATTCCCTCCACATGCAGACTGATGAAATTGTCGATGGCCCTCACCTCAGCCTCACTGTTCTCATGGGTGTTCGCACTGATAATCGAATAGCCCGCCTTGCGCGCCTCCTCCTCGATACCGTCAAGCACTGCTGAATAATAATGTGTCACCAGATTGGGTACCACCACACCAATCACTCTCGGAGCCTCTTTGCGAAGACTCTGAGCAAAGGGATTAGGCCTATAGTTCAGTCGTTTTGCCAGCTCTTTCACCTTTGCCTGCATCTCCAGACCAATCTCAGGCGAACTTCTCAGCGCACGACTGACGGTTGCGATACTGACGCCAAGCTCCTTGGCGAGATCTTTCAGTGACGTTCTGCGTTTTATATTAGCCATGAAAGTTGATAATTTAGATAGACGCGGCAAAGATACGAATAATTATCGAAAATCGCAAACGTTTACGTTTATTTTTTCACATAAAAAGCATACAAGCAGCCAAAAATCATCGTACCTTTGCACCAGCAAAATCAGAATGAGTAATGAATAGTTGATAATAAGTTAGTTAGAAATTTGAAAGCAAGACTGTCGTGATGACCCTCTTGCTTTCTTTTTTTGTCTTCCTTAATCACGCTTTTGAATAAACGACTAATTCTCTTGGCAGGGTGATGACCTTCAGGCGTTGATACCAGATACGGCTGGAGCCTGCGATGTGTTTCTGGGTATGGCTGCTGATAATGTAGTAGCTCGCAGTATATTCGTCCATCATGTCGAGAAACACCTTCTTGATACGCGAACATTTCTCATTGATGGCATTATCGAGAGGATTAACCAGATGATCCACGCCTTCGATGATTTTCTCCTTATCCATCAGCTTTGCCGTAGCCATATAATAACGGGTAAGTTCCTCGCGATAATCCGAGAGTCGTTTGAACTCTATCCCTTCAGGATGCGCCAGGAAGAGCAGATAGACAGCCTTATGCACAGGCTGAAGCTCCACCTCCTGACGATTATAATCTTCAAGGATGAATCGATAGTCCTTGGTGATGAGAAGACGACTCAGTTTCCCCTTGGCAGCCTCGATGCGCAATTCTTCGAGCAAGGGCACACCAAGGGCTTTCAGCAAAAGGTCACGCCTACCCTCTGCCTGTAGCTGCCCTGCGAGGCGCTTCACCTCCAAGGCCATCTCCTCTGGTGTCATCTGTTCATTCATTCGGATCTTCTTTCATAAAACAATTGAGCCAATTCTTCAATTTGTCAATTGCTGATGGAGCCTTTTCCTTTTCAGGTTCTGGCTCAGGTTCTGGCTCAGGTTCTGGAACAGGTTCCGGCTCAGGAGCCACTGCTGGTTCAGGCTCAGGAGCAGGCTCCACATCGAAGACAATCTCTTGTTGCTTTGCTATGACCTGTGCCATCGTAGGAGGCGTCTTCTTGGCTGGCTTATAGAGCAGGGGGATCAGATTCTCGAAATATTCATCCTCGTTACGATACACATCTGTCTTCACTTCCTCCTTCAGACTATCCTCCATACCTGTGGCGAGAATCGTCACCTTGGCATCCTCCCCCAGAGAATCATCCGTAGCCGTACCCCATATTACCTCGATATTGGGATCCAGTTGATCAAAGAAATCATCTATCTCTTGCAACTCACGTACAAAGATAGGATATTCATCGCTCGCATAGATGTTAAAGAGGATGCGTTTGGCTTTGCCAATGTCATTACCATAAAGCAGAGGAGAGTCCAAAGCATTGAGAATAGCTCTTTCTACGCGATGTTCACCACTGGCGCGACCCATAGCCATAATAGCACCACCACCATTCTTCATCGTAGTCTCCACATCTCGGAAGTCACTCTTGATACCACCATCACTGGGCAATGTGATGAGTTCCGAGATACCCTTCACTGCGTCCATCAGGATATTGTCTGCCCTGAAGAAAGCCTCCTTCAAGGGAATCTCAGCATCGGAATAGACATCACAGAGACGTTCATTGTTCACAATCAGGAGGGCATCCACGTTCTTACGCATCTCCTCCACCCCCTTCAAAGCCTTTATGATCTTACGTTTCTTCTCAAAGTAGAATGGAATCGTCACCACGCCAATTGTCAGCAATCCCATATTCTTTGCCACACCAGCCACCACAGGAGCAGCACCAGTACCAGTGCCGCCACCCATACCTGCAGTAACAAAGACCATCTTGGTGCCATCGTTTAGCAGATTCTGAATACTGTCGATAGTACTCACAGCCTCATTCCGTCCCTTCTCAGGATCACCACCGGCGCCTAAACCTTCACCTAATTGAATCTTCACTGGCACTTCCGAGCGTGACAACGACTGACTATCCGTGTTGCAGACAGCATACGTCACCCCCTCTACACCCTCCTTATACATATTATTAACAGCGTTGCAGCCTCCACCACCAACGCCCACGACCTTGATGATGCCCTGCATCTTGTCAGTTACCTCATTAAAAAAAGGAATAATATCTTCACCCATATTTATACTCCATTAATTTCGGGTACAAAGATACGAAACTTCCCTCATACTTCCAAATCTCCGCAAGGCTTGCGAGGGATATTTATTCTTCACGAACATTCCATATCGTATGAAAAACTCTATCCACTGTTGCAGAATCCACCTCACGTAGTGCATCGAAAGTTATCTCGTAGATCTCCACTCTGGCCCCCAGATGACGTATGGAGTCCTCCATCTGCCTCATCTTCTTATCCCGCTTAGCCAGCTCCTTTTGGTAATAGTCGAAAGCATGCTCTTTTTGGATATTCAGATGCCAAAACGCACCAACTACTATCAGTGCAACCACTACAAGCACAATGCAAAATATAAATTTCTTCATAACAATTAACTGTCATATCACATTAAAATTATCACCTATTTGATCCCAGAATATGCGCGAGAAGGAGTGCCCGTTGACCTTCAGGATTCTGCTAATCTTAAAAGTGCGATACTCATCCATATCCATGCAGCAAATGTGATGCACATTTTTGAAATGGGAAATTGCGTTTTGCCTATACATCCCTACAATATCTCTGTAACTCATTATATATAAACTCGTTGCGCAATGTATAGTTGCTTTGCTCTATACATCGTCTATACATGATAAAAGGGTATCACCCTCAAAAAGTCCGAAATTGAGACTGGAAAAAGCGCTTTGGAAGATCTCTAACACTGTTGTTTCGCTAGAAGTTTCACATGTGGAAACATTTTGTTTCCCTAATAGAAACAACTTGTTTCCCATAATAAAACAATTTGTTTCAATTAAGGAAACAAATAAGAAACATATTGTATTTCAGTTAGTTAGATTCAAATATCGAATAGAATCACCTATATTTGATAATAATGATGTATAGATGCACTATTTCAAATATGCTCTATACATATCATAAGTATCTAATTTTAAGAAGGTTAAGTCGAAAATGTAGGAATGTATAGAGGTTTTGAGA
>JAEEGK010030931.1_pt1 | contig 10579 bp, 9 predicted proteins | sample 8958771 | NCBI WGS metagenome assembly JAEEGK01 (sample SAMN16246547, study PRJNA631951) | gut metagenome | biome: gut microbiome; feature: rumen; material: SC-attached | host: Bos | place: Iran: Karaj | collected 2018-10 | reverse complement strand
GTCCATGCCGTCGGACAGCTCCCTTTCGTGTCAACGGCGAAGATTATAGCACAGAAATCGCAATGGAATCAACGGAGAATTGGGGACTGGAACAGAAAGGGGCGAACGTGTCGTTCGCCCCTGCAATCGCGACGCTGCGCGGTCGCCCTATTTCTGAAGCCCGGACTTCCAGGCTGCCTCCAGCTCGGCGGCGGTCTTTCCGGTCGCCTCCTTCCAGAACTTGCCGTTGTCGAACTTGTGCTCCCGCATGAGAGCGTTCAGCTTCGCGACAGTGCCGGGGTGGTTCCGCTCGACGTAGTCCAGGAACGACCCGGTGGTGCGGTATGCGTCGTTGTAGTGGACGTTGTCGAGGTCGCAGGTGCGGAGATAGGCGCAGCCGTCGGACTGCGGCTCGAACAGGAACCACCGGATGTAGTCCGCCAGCCCCTCGACGAGCCATCCGGGGCAGTTGGACTCGTTGCAGCCCGGCTTGTCCCAGTATCCCTGCAGCGCATGGACGAGCTCGTGTATCGACGCTCCGAGCGCCTCGCCCTTGAGTTCCTCCCTGTACCATTCCCTGTTCATCTCGATACTCGTCCCGCACGTCCAGGCGGGACAGCCCATGCCGTTGCCCGGGCGGTACCTGAAGCGTATAGACTTCGGGGGCGTCCAGCCGTCCGACGCCAGGAGCGTCGCGATCTTCGTCGTCCACTCGTGGACGGCCGGCGCAAGGGTGTTCATGGTCCAGTCTTCCATGTCCTTGGCCTTGTTCCAGGTGAACGTCAGCTCGGTGTCTCCGGCCTTGACGGAGCAGTCAGGATCCCAGGCGTCGTCGTCGTCGTCGCCGTTGGCATCGTCGCCGCCGTCGCTGTCGCCGCTGTCGCCGCCAATCGCCTTCACCCATTCAGCTTCAAGCTCTTTGGCCGTCTTGCCGGTGATTTCGGCCCACGTCTTGCCGTCGTCGAAGTTTCCGCTGTGGATTGCGGAGTTGAGCATCTGCACCGTGCCGGGGTTCGACTTCTCGACGAACGCCAGGAACGAGGCCGTGACCTTGTAGGCGCCGTTGTAGCGACAGCCGTCCTCGCTACCCGCCGCGGCGGCGTCGCAATCCTTACACTTGCCTTCGTACACGACCCACCTGAAGTAGTCCGCAATGCCCGTCGCGAGCCATTCGGGGCATACGTCGGCGTCGTATTCCTGGAGGATGTGGATGACCGCGAACATTGCGGCGCCTGCGGCCTCGCCGTCGAGGTTCATCTTGAACCAGTCGGCGTCGAACGACGCAGTGCCGACGGGGCCGAATTCCATTATGTTGTCGCAGGGGCGGAAACGGAACGCGAACTCCTTCCTGCTGACCCTGTTTTCCGACGCGAGCATCGCGGCGAAGCGCGGCGTCCACTTGCGGGCTATGGGGGCGAGCGTGTCGCGGACCCATGGGATGAGACTCTTCGCCTTTGTGCAGTCGAATGTCAGGCGGAACTCCCCGCTGGACACCTCGATCTTTGCGTTGCCGAGGCCCTTGAGGACCTGCGCCTTCCATTCCTTCTCCAGCGTTTCCGCCGGGACGCCCGTCGCGTCGAGCCAGAACTTCCCGTCGTCGAAAGTCCCGGAGCGGAGCGCCTTGGCGAGCTTTGCGACAGTTCCCGGCTTCGCCGTTTCCACGTAGCGCAGGAACGACTCGCCCGCGCCTGTGGCCTTGCGGTCGAAGTTTTCCTCGTCGATGAAGTCCGTGTCCGCTTCGCCGATTCCGCAGACGTCGTGTACGACGTATCCGACCAGGATGTCCACCGCCTGCTCGCTATGGTCAGCTCCGACCTTTCCGCCCGGAACGACCATGCGCCTTGCGACGGTGTTCATGATGTGGGATGCAATGGAATCGCGCAAGCATTCCATATCAAGGAGCCTGCGGTTGAAGGTGATTATCGCCGTCTCGTCGTCGCCGGACATCTCAAAGCAGTTGCCCAAGATGAACTCGAGGTCCTTCAGCGCCGTGTCGCCACCGTCGGCAAGGACGTCCCGCGCCTCCTTGACGGCCGTACGGTAAACAGGCAGGAAATTGTCGTCCATCCACTTGAGGGTCTTCTCCGTCTCCTTGCCGTCGCTGGCCGGACCGAACATCACTGACAGCTGGAGGCCTTTCTCCCTGTTGAAAGTGAGGCCGTGCCATCCTTTGGCAAACATGACCTTGTGCCGCCACCCCTGTTCGAGTCTGCAGAGGGAGGTGCCGGCCGCATCCTTCCAGAAGCGCTCTTTGTCGTATGAGTGGTTGCGCAGCGCGGCGTGGAGCTTCTTCACAGTGCCCGGATGGGACTTCTCCACGAAATCCAGGAACGACGCCGCGTCCTGCGAGCTGTTTTCGCGGCTGACGAGGTATTTGCCCGAGATGTCGCGCCTGTTCCCCGGCTCGAACAGGTACCACCTTATGTAGTCAGCGATTCCGACGGCGGCCCATTCCGGGCAGTTGTCGTCGCTGGCGCCGATGGTGTCGTACTCCTGGAGCGACCTGACAAGCCCGAACAGGGCCGCTCCGACGGCCTCGCCGTCGCGGTTCTCCTTGAACCATTCCTTGCCGAGCAGTGTCTCGCCGCCGTCGCCATGTCCGAGGATTCCGCCGAAGTCGCTGAAGCGCATCGATATTTTGCTTGGCGGGATCCAGCCGTCGGTGAAAAGCAGGCCGTCCGGCGTGGATAAGAGCTTTCCGAGCCACTCCCGCAGCACAGGGGCGAGGGTCTTCCCCGCCCAGTCTTCGAGCTCCGGCGCCGCAGTGACGTCCAGATCCACTTGGCATCGGTTCGCGGCGTCCCTGGACGCCCAGAATCCAAAGTGTTTCTTGTTCTTGATCCCGGCGAGGTGCTTGAGGTAGCTTTCCGGGCCGCCCCGGCGGTATCCGGTCTTGCCGTATATCTGCCCGTCGGCGTCCATGACCAGCGCGGAGGGGTAGCCCTTTATGCCGTACTTCTTGCAGAGCTTCGGGTTTTCGGCCTTCGCGCGCTCCGACAGGAGGCTTTTGTCCTCCGGCGAATCGATGAACACGAGGATGAAGTCGTTTGTCGCCTTGGAGACGAACTCCTCCTTGGCGAACACCTCCTCCTCCAGCTTGCGGCACCATCCGCACCAGTCGCTTCCGGAGAAGCAGGCGTAGATGAGCCGTCCCGAGTCCTTGGCCTGGGCCATTGCCTCGTCAAGGTTGTCTGTGAACCCTTTCGGGGTGGACGACTTTTCGCCGTCCGCGAACACCGAAAGCATGGCCGCGCATGCGGCAGCGAGCAGTGCTTTCCTGAACATGAACTTTTCTCCTTTGTTGTCTGCGTTTTTATGATTTCGCATTTTGCCTGTACAACGCCGATTTTTGCGGCTATTACGCCGTTTGCTGATATAATACCATACGATTGTTAACGTTTTGTCAAGAAACCTGTTTTTCCTTTCATTCGGATGAGAAAATGGACAGTGAAAGTTGATCGCAGGCCCGCCCTCGGCGCGGCGCGGTCAGCGGCGGCGGAAGCAGATGCGGTTTATCACGTCCTGGAAGCTCTCGCCGCCCCTCAGTATCTCGATCGCGATGCGGAGGTAGAGGCACCTCACCGGCGTGGTCTCGAACCTGGGGAAGCGCACGGCGTCCTTCTCCGTCGTCACGAGCGCGTCCGCGCCCATGTCCGCCGTGCGGTTGAGCGCGTAGAGGACCTCGCTGGAGTCGTAGCGGTGGTGGTCTGCGTAGCGCTCGCACCAGACGACCTTCGCGCCGAGGGTGCGCAGCGAGTTCTCGAACCCCTTTGGCGAGGCGATGCCGGAGAGCGTGCATAGGGTCTTGCCGGAGAGCCATTCCAGGGGAAGCTCCTCGCGGCTCCAGACGTCGCGCAGCAGCTTCGGCGCGTGGGTGCATTCGACTATCTCCGCCGTCTGGTTGTAGCGCCTGATCTCCTCGACGACGGCGGACGTGTCGCCACGGCACTTCGTGAGGAAGATGATGTCCGCCCGCTTCAGGTGCCGCGCGGGCTCGCGCAGGACGCCGCGCGGGAGCATGTTGCCGTTGCCGAACGGGTTGGTCGCATCGACGAGGACCACCTCGACGGAGTGCTTCAGCTTCTGGTACTGGAAGCCGTCGTCGAGGATGATCGTGTCGCAGCCGAAGCGCTTGATCGCGTGGCGGCCCGCCTTCACCCGGTCGCGGTCAACCACGACGGCTACGCCCGGGAGGTTCGACGCGAGCATGTACGGCTCGTCGCCGCCCCTCGCCGAGTCGAGGAGGACGTGCTTGCCGTCCGACACGACTAGCGGCGGCACAATCACCTGAGTGAACACGCGCTGCCACCACGGCGCCTCCTTGCGCCGGTAGCCGCGCGAGAGGATGGCGACCTTGCGGCCCTCGGCGGCGAGCGTGCGGGCGAATATCTCCGTCACCGGCGTCTTGCCCGTGCCGCCTGCGGTGACGTTGCCGATGGAGATCACCTGGATGCCGAGCGGGTAGCGGCGCATGAGGCCCGTCCGGTAGAGGAAGTAGCGGAACGCGACGCCGGCCGCGAAGAGGACGCTGAGGCACTTCAGGAAGCCGAGCAGGAAGCGCTCCCCGCCGGTCCTGTTCTCGTCGTCGCCCTTCTCCTGGATGAGCTTGACGAGGCGGTTCTCAAGCCGCTCTATCCAGCTCTGCCTGGCCTTGCGCATCTGGTCCGCCCTCCGGCGGTCTCGCCGTTAACATTCATGGCCGGACATTATACCAAAAATCCGCCGTCCCCGCGCGGTGCAGAAAATGGTATAATAGCCCACCATGAAGCTCCGCTACTACATCATCGGATTCCTCGCCCTCATCGTCATCTACTACGTGCTGGGTTCGATGGACTGCGAGCCGCCGTCGCTCGCCCGCTTCGCGGTTCCGGCCCTGGCCCCGGTCTCCGACGACGACAACGTCTATTTCGGGCTCGTTGCTGCGACGAACGCCGGCGGCAGCGCAGACCCGGAGGATGCCGCAGAGGAGGAGAAGGCTGCCGTCGAGGCGGTCACTGCAGTCCTCCAGTCGTCGCGCCGCAGCGCGTGGCGCGCCCCGGACGGCGAGCCAAGTCTTGACGCGATGGAAGCGATCGTGCTTGTGAGGCTCTGCGAAAAGCATGGCCTGCGGCAGATCGAACGAGGCGAGATTGGCGCGGCGACGGAAACGGTGCGAGGCCTCCTCTCGCTGGGACGCAAGATGGCGCAAGACGCGGAGACGGCCGTCGTCTGGTGGATCGGCAGGGACTTCGCCGAGAAAGGCGACGGGCTGGCCGTGAGCATCGTCGAGTCCGGCAAGGCGACGCCGGAGGAGCTGCGCGCTCTTCTTGGAGTCCTGCGGGAGACGCCCGCCGCGACTTGGCGCAAGAGCCTGCAGCGGGCGATGAAAGCCGACTTCTGCATGATGTACCGGCATGTCTTGAAGGCGCGCGATGTCGTGGAGGAGACCAAAGACGGCGACACCCCATACGACACCCCATACAGGATGTACCGCAACCTGTTCCACGATGCGGACGCTCTCCGGTTCGTGCTCAAGTCGTTTGCGGTGCATCCGAACCGCACGTTGAAGAGCTACGCGAAGCGACTGGACAAGGCCCTTGAACTCTTGGACCGCAACTTCGACGCGGCGGCGTGGGACGCCTTTGAGAAGGACGGAAGCGGCTGGATCGAGAGCGTCGCGAAGTGCCCGGCAGTCCCCAATTTCATCGGACGCCAGTACATGGACGGGCGCAGGACGTTATGCGCCGGCTGCGCCAAGGAGGCGGCGCTTGCCGAGTTTTACCATGCCGTCGCGGAGGTGGCTGCCGCCGTCGCGCTGTACCGGCGCGCGAACGGCGGGGCAATGCCGAAGACCCTGGCCGAGCTTGTGCCGGACTACCTTCCCGCTGTCCCGAAGGATCCGTTCGCGCAGGACGCGGAAGTCGGCTACGACGCCTCGAACGGGACTGTCTCGTCCGCCGATGGTGTCTGGGAGAAGGCGGTCTGCGACGTGGAGACACCCTGACCCGCAGAGGCGGCGCGGAAAATGGTATAATAGCCCGCCATGAAATTCCGCTACTACATCATCGGATTCCTCGTCCTCGGCCTTCTCTACTTCGTTCTGGGCTCGATGGACTGCGAGCCGCCGTCGCTCGCCCGCTTCGCGGTTCCGGACACGGCCCCGGTCTCCGACGAGGACAACGTCTATTTCGGGATCGTTGCCGCCACGAACGCCCTGCACCATTCCGGAATCCGCAGCCACCATGACCTGGCCGGGCTGTCCGCTGAAGAGGAGGAGGCTTTCCTTGTGACGAACGCCGAGACCGTCGCCGCCGTCCTCCAGGCGTCGCGCAGGAGCGTGTGGCGCGTACCGCGCGAAGGGCTCGTCTCGACGCCTAACGTGATTACGGTATATACCCTCGCCAACATCTGCGGAATGCACGGGCGGCGGCAGCTCGCGCGCGGCGATCTCGGGGCGGCGACGGAGACGGTGCGCGCACTCCTTGCGCTGGGGCGCAAGATTTCGCACGACGCCGAGTCCGACTTAGCCTGGTGGACCGGCAAGGGCTTCGCCGAAGTTGGCGACAAGCTGGCAATGAAGATCGCCTTCTCCGCCAAGGCGACGCCGGAGGAGCTGCGCGCGCTCATGGAGGTCCTGCGTGAGACGCCCGCGGCGACTTGGCGCAAGAACCTGCAAAGGGCTGTGAAAACCGAAATGTGCGTGATGTATCCGCGTGAAATGTACGACGCCTTTGCTAGCAGAAACCCCTTCTCGGGCATGATGGGCGGTGCATCCGCTGGGTGGGACGCCCTCTGGTCCGTCGCAAAGCCGTTTGCATACCATCCAAACCGCACGTTGAAGTTATTAGCAAGGCGGCTGGACAAGGCCCTTGTTCTCATGGATCGCAACTTCGACGAGGCGGCGTGGGACGCCGCCATCGACAGGGATGAAGACGGCTGGATTGAGAGCATTGCGACGAGTCAGGCCGTCCCCAACTTCATCGGACGCCAGTCTGCGGCCGGCTTCGGCGGCATCTTGCGCCGCTTTGCCAAGGAAGCGGCGAGCGCAGAGTTCCACCATTCCGGTGCGGAGGCAGCCGTCGCCGTCGCGCTGTACGAGCGCGCGAACGGCGGGGCCGTGCCGAAGACCCTTGCCGAGCTTGTGCCGGACTACCTGCCCGCCGTCCCGAAGGATCCGTTCTGCAAGGACGCGGAAGTCGGCTACGACGCCGCAAGCATGACGATCTCGTCCGCCGTCGGCAAAAGGAAAATGCCTCTCCGCCCGGAGATGATGAAGCCCATCATCCAATAGGGGCATGTCGCTAACCCAAATACCCGGCATGCGTCCCGCGTGACCGAATCCGAAATTCAGGCAACATGAAAGCTAAGGCGTCTTGTTGTGCCAAAGGAAATGAACATCAAATGAGAGTCTGAGCTGAGATGGATGCGGATGAAACAGGAACCTACCGCTGGCGGTACGTGGAAAACCTCTACAGAAACCCTGCCGGGCTTTGGAGAACACTCAAATTCTTCAGCTTGATTTTCGCAGGGGTAATTGTCCTGGGGGAGATTATTGTCGGCTTCGGCGAGCCGATTCAAGAGGTCAAGGAAGTCTTGTCCGCTTACGGTATCTGGGTGGTGTTCCTTGCGCTGTGCTATTATGTCTACGCTGTCATTCGCGGAGGGCACAATACGTGGGATTTTGCGATGGACGGAAATGGCGTGGCCGCCTGCGTGGTCGAATCTGGTTCCAAGCGCGTCAAGGCTGTTAACGGGCTGTTGCACGTTCTGTGCGGTTTCTGCTTCATTATGTCTTTCGTGCGAAGACTATCGCCGCCCAAGGACGCCTATTTTCCGTTCGCGTCTGTCCGCAAGATACACCCTGACCGACGGAACAACGCAATCAACGTTTACATCGGACATAGCCGATACCTGATATTTGCAACAAACGAACACTTCGACTTTGTCCTGAATCACATAACGACACATTGCCGCGAGTATCTCGTAAAATGACGTTGCGGAGGCATGGCATGCACAAAGACGATTTCAGCATGAGACTGACGGCTGCCGGCTATTGGGCCTGGCGGGCTATGCAAAAGCATGTCATTGACACGTTGCCGCCGGAATTTTGCTACGCCCTTTGGCCGGGAAAGGAGTCGGAAAAGGCTGATGTTGAGAACCTCATTCTGAAGTCGCTTTCAGACAACGACGCTCCAAGATACTAGTATTTCGCAAGGCGATAGCCCGATCAACGGAACCGCATTTGTGCATTGCTGGAGAAACGGCACGTCTTCCGCGCCACCATATTTCCGGACAATCTGCACGGCAACCGACTTGAACACGTCGTTCGTCAGCGCGGTCTCCTTCGCCACGCGGACATGCCTGTTCGTGTCGTTGTTGCAGCAAGCCCCGTCGTAGCTCGCGCCCGCGAGAAGCGGTATGTGGCAGACCTCGTTCGTCCGCGCGACGACAACCATGTCGCCAAGCGAGCTCTGCCCGTCGCACGTGACGCGCACGGTCGCCACTCCGAGCGCGTCGGTCACGGACAGGTCAAGCCAGTAGTACGCCGCCGCGTCATCGTCGTCGTTCCAGTGCAGGACTGTCTCGCCGATGGCGTTCGTCTCACCCCACAGCAAGCTGCCGCAGCCCTCGCTGTACCATGCCGCGCTCGTGCCGAAGCAGTCGCCGTCGCATTCCGTCGGGCAGCCGTCTATCTCGTTGGCGAGGCCGTCCCCGTCCCAGTCGTCGGGGTTGACGCGGCGGCAGACCGTCTCGACAAGGTTGCTTCGCATCGCGAAGTCGCCGTTTGGGAACAGCTCTATCTGCGCGTCGTAGCGCCCCGTTCCGTCGGGGTCGCGACCAGCTTGCGGACGCCGCTTCCGTCATTCGGGTCAACGTCGATGACCTCTATCCACAGGCCGGGCCCGTCCCTGACGAATTCCCTGCCGACAGACAGGCGTTCGAGCCCCTCCGCCGCGGCCGCCGACATGGCGACGTCGCCGGTCTGCGCGCGGCATCCAAGCAGAAGAAGCAGCGTTAAGGCAATTGCATTCAGGTTTGCGAGATTCATTTTGCCTACTTCCCTTCCAGCAGGGACTTGAAGCGGCGGTCCCAGACCTCCCACTCCGCGAATCCGTCCGCAGCGGACGCGGGCTCGCGCGCCGGCTCCGCGCGGGGCTCTTCCGCCGCCGGGGCGTCCGCGTCGATGCTGATGCCGCGCCGCGCAAGGTCCGCGACCAGCCGTTCGTACCGCCGGTTAGCGGCCTCAAGCTCCTTGCGCGCGTTCGCAAGGTCCGTCGAAAGCGCCCGCACCATCTCCACGTACTCGCTTCCGCCGGACTCCGCGAGTTCGCGCGCCATCGCCTCCGCATCGACCGACATCAGGACCTGGCCCTGGGCGTCGTCCAGGACGGACCTGAACTCTGCGACCTTGCTTTTCACGCCAAGGTCGCTGACAAGCGACGCGGGCATCCCCGATTGTTCCCAGTTGAATTTCATGGTTGCTCCCCGTTGTTTTGTGGCTGTGGCGCGCACCCGGCCCGGCGCCGGCGCGCGGTCAGGACTGGAAGAATTCCGAGACGCGGGAGAGGAGGTCGGAAAGCTCCGTCACCGTGTGGACGGACGCCGGTATCGACTTGCGGAACGTCGAGCCGTAGCCCTTCGTCACGATGCGCGGGTCCGTGACGACGACGACGCCCCTGTCGCGCTTCGAGCGGATGAGCCTGCCGAACCCCTGGCGGAACTTTATCGCCGCCTCCGGGAGCGCGTAGTCGCGGAAGGAGCTGCCGCCCTCGCGGTCTATCTTCTCGCTCCTCGCCTCCGTGATCGGGTCGCCCACCTGCGCGAACGGAAGCCGCGCGATGACGACGCACGAAAGCGCCTCGCCGGGCACGTCCACCCCTTCCCAGAACGACTGCGCGCCGAAGAGCACCACGGGACGGACCGCGTCCGGCCGCGCCGCCTTCTTGAGCCGCGCGACCATCTCCTCGCGCGAGAGGCCGTCCCCCTGCACGAGGAACTCGATGTCCGAGGCGGCAAGCTCCTCCCGCACGAGGCGCGCCGTCTCGCGCATCATCTCGTAGGCGGTGAAGAGCACGAGCCCGCGCCCGCGCACCGCCGTGAAGAGGTCCACGAGAAACGGCGCGAGCTTCGCCACGTAGCCCGAGTCTCGGTCGGACGGATCGGGCAGGCAGTCCGCGGCCATCACGAGCGACTGGCGGAAGTAGTCGAACGGCGACGCCGCGACGAGCGCCTTCACGCGCGTGGGCTCGCAGAGAGCGAAGCCGAGCCGTTTACCCATGTAGTCGAAGCGGTCACCCACGCGCAAGGTTGCGGAACAGAGGATGACGGAGTCCTTCGTGTCGTAGAAGTGGCACTTCATCTCCTTCGCGATGCTCAGCGGCGCGGCGGTGAGGCAGATGTACGGCGCGAGTTTCTTCTTCGGGTCGCCCGCACGGCGTTCGGCCCAGTAGACGCGCGAGGGATCGCACGCGGACAGCACGAAACGCGACTCGTAGATGAAATCGTTGAAGGACTGGGCGAGGCCCTGCGCCTGCGCGGCCAGGTCGCCGAAGAGGGGCAACTCGTCCGCGCCAGAGGCGAACTGAAGCGCCGTCGCGAGATCCACGAGGATGCCCTGAAG
>JAEEGK010030930.1_pt1 | contig 10579 bp, 4 predicted proteins | sample 8958771 | NCBI WGS metagenome assembly JAEEGK01 (sample SAMN16246547, study PRJNA631951) | gut metagenome | biome: gut microbiome; feature: rumen; material: SC-attached | host: Bos | place: Iran: Karaj | collected 2018-10 | reverse complement strand
AAATCATCAATATCTTTTTTTATTAAAGGATCTGCTTTTTCTAATATTTTTAAATTATTCATATAAGTAATTGGATTAAATCTTAAAAAAGCATTATTAAATTGTTTTCTACAATTATTATTAATATATGAAAAGTTTGTTGATAATTTAAATTTTGATTTATTATCAATTATATTATTATTATTAATAATTTTTGTTTGTAAATTATTATTTTGAATATTTGATTCATTATTTGATGAGCTTTTTAAAAATATTTCATTTAACTTTGATATTTCACTTGTTGATTTTTTTATATATCCCAATTTTGATAATAATATTTTTGAACTTGGTGATATTTCTTTTTAATGTGTCTTTAAATCATTTGATTTATGGTTAATATTTTTAATTATATCTTCATGTTGAGTAAACTGATATATATGGAAATGAAATTATAAAAAGAAATAAAAATCATAAAGTTAGTTTTATTGATATGATTTCATCTCAAAGAATTGCTGAAGTAATTTTAATTGATTAATTCTAGTTCAGTTTTTGAAAATAATAATAATAATGATGATAAAAAAAATTGTTAATATAGTAGTTGTGATATTTTTTAATTTTCTTTTAATTTATTTTTTTATTGGTATGAATCAATTGTTTATAAATTGTTAATCATTATTGACAGAATAATTCTTTTTGATTTAAAAATTTATTTATTGACTATGAAAACTATAAATTTTATAGTATTAATATAGATTAAAGATTTTGATTATCAATTTTAATATAATTAGTCATTTTTTGTGGAAGGTGTTATTAATTTTAGGAAAAATATAAATAAAAAAAAAATAACTTTATTGAAAAATAATATAACATTTAAAAATAAAATGTTAATATATTAAATAATAATTTAAATAATATGAATGATAATATTTATGATAATTTTGAACAAGAATCACTCTCAAATATAACAGATAATTTATCTCAAAATAATAATAAAATAAATTTTGAAGATTTACATAGAAGATTTAATGATAAAAGAGAAAATATAACTGAATCAAATAGTGATAAATTTGTTCATCAAACTCATAGTTCTGAACCTGAAAAAAAAAATGATAAAAAGCAAAATTTTATGGATTTTGAAAATAATAATAATATTTTATCTAATTTACAAAATGAAATTAAATTTGATAAATTTGAAAATAATCCTATGAGTAATATTTTAAATGAATTTAATAATGAAAATAATAATCAATTTAATAATGAAAATATGCTAATGAATAATTATAATAATTATGAATTTAATAGGAGGAACGTTAAAGAAAAAAGGGATTTGGATTTTAATAATGGAAATAATTTAATAAATGATAATAATAATAATTTTGAATTTAATAGAAAAAACATTCCTTTAAATAATAATATAGAATTTGAAAGTAATATCTTTGATAATAACAATGAAAAAAAATTAATAATAGAAAATAATAATGAAAATTTAGAAAATATAATGATTGATAATAAAAAAGAATTCGAATTGAATACAGAAAATAATATAAAAAAACAAGAAGAAATTAAAGATAATCCTTCTTCATTATTTGAAAATTTTGGTAGAAGAAGAAGAGGAAATAGTGCCAGTCCAAATAAAAAAAAAAAAGATAATAATTCCAATAAAAGAAATAAAGAAATTATTAATAAAGATATTAAAAATAATCTTAATCAAAATAATAATACTTTAAATCAAAATGAAAAAGACATTAATCTTAATAATTTATATAATAAAAAAGAAGAAAAAATAAAAGAAGAAAACAACATAAAAAATTTAAAAAATGATTTTTCAATAAAAAGAAATAAAATTGAAGATTTAGTTTCAAATATTAACGAAAAAAAACAAGATGAAGAAATGATAAATACATTAAAAAAAAAATTAAAAGAAGAAAAAGAAAAATATGAAATAAAAATAAAAGAATTAGAAAATATAATAAATGAAAAAAATAAAGAAATTGAAGAAAAAGAAGAAGAAATAAATAATAAAGATTCAATAATAAAAAAAAAAGAAGAAGATTATAAAAAAAAATTAGAAGAAATAAAATTAAAGCAAAAGAAAGATATAGAAATAAGTGAAGAAACATATAAAAAAAATGAAGAATTATTAAATGAAGAAATAGAAAATTTAAAAAATAAAATAAAAGAAGAAGTAAATAAAGAAAAAGAGAATTTAAAAAAAATACATGAAAAAGAAATAGAAAAATTAAATGAAAATTATAAAAATGAAATTAATAATCAAAAAAATAATTTTGAAAATCAAATTAAAAATCTTGAAAAACAAATTAAACAACAAAATGAAATAAATAAATTATTAAATAAAGTAGAAAATTCTTATAAACAAATAGATGAAATTGCTTTAAAATTTTCAAATGAAAAAGAAAATCAAAAAGAAGAAAATAAATTATATTATGAAAATTTATTGAATTTAGAAAATAAATTAAAAAATATTGAAATTAATCTTAATAAAGATAAAGAATTGTTTTTAAAAGAAAAAGAAATTTTTGAAAAAGATTTTTCTGAAAAAAGAAAATTAAATATTGAAGAAAATATAAAATTAAATAATCAAAAAGAACAAATTAATTCTTTATTATTAAAAATAAAAAATGATGAAGAAGAACAAAGAAATAAAATTGAAAAAGAAAAAATAGAAATCGAAAATAAAAATAATGAATTAAAATCCGAGTTAGAAACTTTAAAACAAAAATATGAAAAAAAATTATATGAAGTAGAATATGAAAAAAGATTATTAGAAGAAGAAAAAAAATATTTTAAAAAATTTAAAGAAGATAATTTTCAAATTTTAGAAACTCAAAAAGAAAATATTTTAAAAAATAAAAGTGAATATTTAATAGAAGAAATGGAAATAAAAGAAAGAATAAATAATTTAAAGAATCAAGAAATATTTATTACAAATAAATTTAATGAATATCAAAATACAAAAAAAAATATTGAAATAGAAGTAAATCAAATAAAAAAAGATAGAGAAGATTTAACTATTGCAACTAAAAGATTAAATAATGCTATTAAAAAATTTGATGAAAAACAAAAAATTTTAGAAAAAGAAAAAAACTTAATTAAAAATCATTATAATGATATTGAAAATTCTATTTCTGATTTAAAAAATGAAAAAATGAAATTTGAATTAGAAAAAAATAATTTAATATTACAATATCAAAATTTAGAAATTGAAAAATTGAAAATGAATAATACAAATTTAAGTAATAATAATGAAATCTTAAATAAATTTATTGATTCTCAAATTGAAAAAACTTTCAATAAGAAAAATAATTTTAGAAATTCATATAATAATAATAATCAATTTAATCCTAATAAAACTTTAAATAATTCGAAATCTACTTTTAATATTCGTTTTCAAAATAATAAACAGATAATTAATTATAATAATACTTCTCAATCTAATATTAAACTTTTTAATAAATTTAATAATGTAAATAATAATCAATCAAATTCAAATATTAATTTTCAACATTCTCAAATTTTAAATCGTTCTCCTTCTTTTAATGCTGATGAATATCTCAATAAAATTAAAAATTCTTTTAAGAAAGATAATATTGAAGAAGAAAGAGAATTTTTAAGAAAAAGTAGAGAAAATTTTTATAAAACAAATTTAACAAAATATTAAAAATTATTTTTTTAATTGATTTATAAATAATGAAATGATTAATTTATAAAATTTATTTTTTTGATTTAAAATTTACATTCAATGTAAAAAATTAATATTTATTTTATATATAATAAAAAATTTCAAAATGCTTTTTAGTTTCTTATTATTTAAAACGTATAATAGATAAATAAAATATAACTAAAAATATTTTTAATGCTATTCAACAAAACATTATATTTAAATCTTTTATTTCTGTATTTAATTATATTTCAATGAATGAAAAAAGGATTAATGGAAAATGTACAATAATTACAATTTTATATGTTAGGTATGATTAAACAAAGAATTTTTGTACAGATGAAATAGAAAGAAATTATGATATTGATTTATCAAATTATTTAAGTACAAAATTACAAAAGAATGTTTTCTGAAGAAATATTACCATATATTGCAATTTATGAATTAGTAAATAAGAGAAAATGAATAATGAAATTTTAATTCCTAATATTCCAAATATTATTTTTAAAAGAGAATCTTCAATGGAAATTAATTGATTATATTTAATTGATAATGGTTATTTATTAATTATTTATGTAAAAAAATGTCATTCTTCTTATTTTAATATCACTTTTTTATGTTTAAGATTTACAATAAGTTAATCAATCATATAAAAACATTTATTAAACAATATTTTTTTTAATATATAAGTGATAAATATTTATTTAATATCAAATTGAAGTTAGACTTTCAGAACTTTTAGAATTATTTTCAGCATTTTTTTTAGTATTATTAATATAATCTATAATTTCTTCTGTATTATATTTTTTAATTAAATTTCTTACTTTTTCTAATTCATTAGTTAAATTTTTAATTTTTTTTTCTTGATTAATAATTTCATTAGATTTTTTTTTTCTTTGAACCTCAAAATTAATATCTTTTTGTGTATATGCTTTTTCATTTGAATTATACTCTTCTATTTGTGATCTATATATTTTTGATTGTGCTTTTTCTTCTTGAGTGTTTTTAGAAAAAAAATTAATTTGATTATTTAAATCTTCAATTTTATTTTCTTTTATTTTTTTTTCTTTTAAATGTCTTCCTTTAATTGCTTCAATATTTTTATAATCTATTATAATTTTAGAAATAAAATCATCGTATTTTTTTTTATCATTGTTCATTGATTGTAATATAATATTAAATTCTTCTTCTGAAATATCTAAATTATTTAGAATTTCTTTTTTTTCTTCATTTTCTTCATCTTCATCTTCTTCTTTTTCATTTTCAGTAATTTTATTATTTTCTTTTTTTCCTGATTTTACATTTTCAACTTTTTCTTTTTCTTCTTTTTCTTTTATTTTTTTATTGTATTCTTCAACTTTTCCACATCTAACTTCTAAATTTTTTATTTTTAATTCCAAATTATCTTTTTTTATTTTTATTTGATTTAATTCATCTTTTAACTCTAATAAACTTTTATTATATATTTCTCTATTTTTATAACAATTTGAATGTTCTTTTAATTGTTTTTTTTTAATTGTTATATCTTTTTTTAATTGATTAATTAAATAAGAATATTTTTTATTTTGATCAATTAATTTATGTCTATTATTTATATTTCCTATATTTTCACATTTTTTTCTTAATTCTTTATTATCATTTTTATATATTTCTATTAAATTATTTATATTTTCTAATTGTTTTTCTTGAGCAGATAATTTAGAATTTTCATTTTTATTATTTTTATTTTTTATATCTTCAATTCTTTGATTTTTAATTTTATTTGAAATTTTTTTAAAACTTACTTTTAATAATCTATCATCTATTTTTTTAGACATTTTTTCTAATTTTTCTCTTTGAATTGAATTATCTGAATATAAATTATCTATTTCTTTTTGAAAATTATTTATTTCAGATTTTATTTCTGAAATTTCTTGTTTTGGATTTTTTAAAAATTGATTTTTTTTTTTTTCATTTTCTAATTCTTTTTTTAATTCTTCTATTTCTTCCAAATATTTCTTTTCTTTTATTTTAAAGTCTTTTTTTTTTGTTTCTGGATCTTCTTCTACTTCATTTAAATTTTCTTCTTTTTTTTCTTCATTTTCTTTTTTTTCTTCTTCTTCTTCTTCTTCTTCATTTTTGTCTCCTTCTTCTTCTCCTTCAATTTCATTTTTGTTATCTTCTTCTTCTTCTTCTTCTTCATTTTCACTTTTTTTTTTCTTTTTTTCATCATCTGAATTTTCTGACATTTGTTTTTTATAAGTTATTAAATTAAATTCATTAAAAATTAATAATTCTTTAAATTTTTACGTTTTATCTGAATTTATAATTTATATTAATTTTTATTTTTATAAATATTAGAAATGATTCAAAGATTAAAAATAAATTATTAAACGAAATTTTTTAAAAATTTGTAATTGTTACTATTCTTCTTTTGAAATTAAACTTATTGTCATTTTCATTTTATTATCCATAATTCGACTTTACCTATATTTATTTATAAAACTCTGATTTTTTTCTTCATTTTCAATATTCTTTTAAATATTAATAATATTTTAATAAAAAAATTCTTTTTAATTAGTAATTATAGAATTAATAATAATTGTTCTAATTCATTAAATGGAATATATGTCAAATATAGGAAAGTATTTCAATAGAGAAATATATAATAAGGGGAAAAGAACTTATAGAATAATTATTGAAAACAATTATCAAATGATTGAAGATTTTGATTCAAAATCAATTCAAAGAATAATTCAATTAATGGGTTGTTTGAATACATCTGATCTAAATTATTTTGATTTAATGCCAATTATTGATGAAAATCATAATATATTATGGTTATTTCATATACAAAAAGTAAGTGAACAGGATGAATATACTCAAAATCATATTTTAAGTCAGAGAAAATGTTTAAATAATCCAAATGTTAATTATATAATATCAGGATTTAGCAATTATGGAAAAGAAATAATAATCCCTTCAAAATCATTGAAAAAAATATCTCAAATGATGATTTTTGAACCTGAATATATTTCTTATTTAGATACTCTTGGTTTTAGTATTATATATAATGAAGAAACAAAAACTAAACCCTCAATTGAATCAAATGATAATATTTCTAATTTAGAAAATGTAATAGAGAATAATAATAATGATAATAAAGGAAATAATAAAACTTTCAATAATTGTTTCATTAATAATAATCAAGATAAAAAATGTAATATTATCAGAAAGGGAATTTATTCTTTTTATTTCAATGAAAAACCAATAAGAATTATTGAAAAATCTTCAAATAAAATAAGGGAATTAATTGGTGATAAAATATGTATTCTTGATCAAATAAATTATACTAAAATGTCAACTGAAGATGAAATAGAATTTAGAAAAAAATTCACAAAAAATGGAAGTTTCAATAATTTAGAAAAAATAAATGAAAAACAATCACAATTAATGAAAAAAATAATAGAACTTCAATCGGTAAATTATATATTTTCAGGAAATCATTTTTGTTTTAATAAAAATATTAGTATAAATTCAAAATCTTTTCATAGGATTTATAAAATGATTTCTAGGAAAGACAAAGAAGTTATAGTTCTTAATATAACTCCTATTATTTTAAAGCATAATAATGATAGAAAATTAATCACTAAAAAAAATAATCAAATTGGAAATATTAATTCAGAATCATTATCTTTATTCAATAATTTTAAAACTCCTTCAAAAGGTTTTAATTTTAGAATAGATAATATTCCAAATGAAAATATTAAGAAAGAAATAAAAATAACGGGAGGTATATTTTCTAATAATTTAAAAGAAAATAAACTTATATTTAATACTAATTTAAAAGAAAATAAAGATATATTTTCTAATAATTCAAACGAAAATAAACTTATATTTAATACTAATTTAAAAGAAAATAAAGATATATTTTCTAATAATTTAAAAGAAAATAAAGTTATATTTTCTAATATTTCAAACGAAAATAAAAGTATATTTAATTACACAAATATTGATATTCCAAAAAAAAATTCTTATAACCTAACTCACCTAACCACTGACAATCCAATTTTGTTAACTATAACATCCGAAAAGAAAATGAATAAAGACCAAATTATTAATAATAAAAAAGAAAGAAATCCTTTAAAAAACAAAAACATTGGTTTAAATTCTGAAAAAAAAAAAGATTTTGATAATAATGAAATTAAATGGGGAATTAATGAAAAAGAAGAAAATTCATTAGAAAAAGAAATAAATTGGAATTTAAATTCAGAAAAAAAAGACAATTTAGAAAAAAGTGTTAAATGGGATTTTAATTTAATTACAAAAAAAGAACCAAAGAAAGAAATAAAATGGGGATATAATAATGAAAAAATAAAAGAAAATAATAAAAATAAATTAAAATCGGAATTTAATAATAATAATATAAAAAATGAAGAATTGAATTTCTTAAAAAAAAACAAAGATGAAAATAAAATACAAAATGAATTTAAATTTAACTTCTTAAATTTTAAAGATAAAAATGAAAATATTTTTAAAAATGATTCAAATAATCATAAAAACAAATTTAATTGGATATTTAATAAAGAGTATAATGAAAATGAATATTGTAATACTAATAAAAAAGATTTTTCTTTTTCTGAAAAAGATTCTAGAAAATTATTTTCTCCTTCTTCATTAAATGAAATAAATCCTGGAAAATATAATAAAGAAATTAAAGATAATATTAAACAATTAAATAATAAGAAAAAAGAACAAATTTTTTCTGATGACGATATTTCCAATGAAAACGAAACAAACAAAAACCATTTATCAAATATATTTAATGAAAATGTTGAAACATCTTTTACTAATTTTAATTCTTATAAAAATATTGGTTCAATTTTATGTAAATATGAAATTTATAATTTAAATGAAAAGATTCAAATTTTAGGTAATGATGAGTTTGATACAAATATAAATGAATTAAAAGAAAAATTATTTATTGATAATATAAACACTGATTTTAATTGTTATCAATTTAAAAAAAATGGAATTAATATTCTTAAATTTAATCAAATGGCTTTATTTAAAAATATAAATGGATTATTTTATAATTGTTCTTCTCTTAAATCAATTAATTTATCAAAATTTATTTCAAATAATATTGAAAGTATGAAATATTTATTTCATAATTGTTATTCTTTAGAATCTATTGTTTTAACAAATTTTAATACTTTAAATGTTAAAGATATGAGTTATATGTTTAATTTTTGTTATTCTTTGAAAGAAATTAATTTATTTAGTTTTAATACTAAAAATGTAAAAAATATGAGTTCAATGTTTTCTAATTGTTATTCTTTAAAAACATTAAATTTATCAAATTTTAATACTGAAAAAGTTGAAAATATGGAATATATGTTTAATAATTGTAAATCTTTAGAAAAGATAAATTTATCATCCTTTAATACTGAAAAAGTACAAAATATGAAATATATGTTTAATGCATGTTATTCCTTAAAATCTTTAGATTTATTAAAATTTAAAACTATTAAAGTTCAAAATATGTCATTTATGTTTAATGATTGTTATTGTTTAGAATCATTGGATATATCAAATTTGAATTCTGAAAATGTAAAAAATATGGAATATATGTTTTCTAATTGTAAATCTTTGGGAGAAATAAATATAATTCCTTTTAATACTGAGAATGTGAAAAATATGGAAAATATGTTTAATGGATGTTCTTCTTTACAATCATTAGATTTATCAAATTTTAAAACTAATAATGTTGAAAATATGAATCATATGTTTTCTAACTGTAAATTATTGAAAGAACTTTGTTTATCATCTTTTAATACTAAAAATGTTGAAAATATGGAATTTATGTTTAATGAATGTTATTGTTTGGAATCATTAGATATATCAAGTTTTAATACTCAAAATGTAAAAAATATGGAATATATGTTTTCTAATTGTAAATCTTTAGAAACAATAAATGTATCATCTTTTAATACTAAAAATGTAGAAAATATGGAATTTATGTTCAATGAATGTTCTTCTTTATAATCATTAGATTTGTCAAATTTTAAAACAGACAATGTTGAAAATATGGAATATATGTTTTCTAACTGTAAAGATTTGGAAGAAATAAATATAATGTCTTTTAATACTAAAAATGTTGAAAATATGGAAAGTATGTTTAATGGGTGTTCTTCTCTAAAATATTTAAATTTATTGAATTTTAAAACTAAAAATGTTGAAAATATGAATAGTATGTTTTCAAATTGTATATCTTTGACAGAGATTAATTTATCATCTTTTAACACTAAAAATGTAAAAAATATGGAATATATGTTTTCTAATTGTATTTCTTTACAATTGTTAGATTTATCATCGTTTAATACTCAAAATGTTCAAAATATGGATTATATGTTTTCTAATTGTGAATCTTTATATTTTCTAGATTTATCTTCATTTAATACAAATAATGTGGAAGAAATGAGTTACATGTTTGATTATTGTCAATTAACATCAGAAAATATTAAAACAAATGACCAAGGAATTCTTGATTTAATTTTAAGTATTGAATAAAAATGTAATTAAAACTCAAAAAATAAAATATATTTGATACTATATATTTTAAAAAATATCGTAATATTTTAAACATTATGAAATAAATTTATGATTTTAATTCTTATAATTGCCAAAAAAGTGTAAATTAAAAAAAATCAATATAAAAAAAAGAATGAAATTTTAAAGTAAAATAATTAAATAAAATAAATACAATAAGTGAATTGATAGAGAACAATAATATAAATATGAATAAAAAGCCATTAATTCAATTTTTTCCAGAAATTCCATCAAAAATAACAAAATTAGTAGGAGAAGCATGTAAAGATTTTAATATGATTAAAAAAGATGATAGAATATTAGTATGTGTTTCAGGAGGAAAAGATTCAT
>JAEEGK010030926.1_pt1 | contig 10580 bp, 8 predicted proteins | sample 8958771 | NCBI WGS metagenome assembly JAEEGK01 (sample SAMN16246547, study PRJNA631951) | gut metagenome | biome: gut microbiome; feature: rumen; material: SC-attached | host: Bos | place: Iran: Karaj | collected 2018-10 | reverse complement strand
GCCGTAGTCCTTCCCTGTGGTCGTCTGGAAAAATATAACCGCCTTCGGAAAAGCCCCATCGGTAATTATACTCAACACCAGCCAGCAACGACCAATGCTCGTTGAAACTGACTTTGGCGTCCACTCCAGCATTCGCGTGATAGACCTCATCTAATAGTCTTACCGAACCATCCAATACATATCCTATTTTTGTATAAGGAATAATCGACCATTCTTTCGTGTCTTGTGCCTTTGCCGTAAAGCAGCAAAGGAAAGCGATGGCCATTGTGGCCAAAACCCGCTTATTGAAATTAATTGTTTTCATAACTTATTGATTTTAAAGTTACAAATTCTTTTTGCCTCAATAACTGAGTCAAACATGCATTTCTTTGGCAGCCTTTATCTTATCCTAAATCCATAATTAAACTCCACACCAACATAACTAAACCTCTGGCTTAATGTCCCATAATGCGTATCAGGTTCGCAACCTTTCCAGATTTCGCCTACGCCTATTTCCCTAAACGAGTAATCGTATAAGAGATTGAAGCGAAGCAGGTTGCCTTTGCTCGTCGTCCTCTCCAAGCCGATTTTAGCGAAGCATGACACGGAAATAGGATTGTCCAACACGAGATAGTCGATGACATACCCGTCAGGAAGGCAAATTCCGTTTTCATCGAGGCCATACATCATGGTGTACTCGTATGTGGACTTATACGGTTTGTATAGCCTGCCTCCAAGTTCGCCAACCAGCAAAAAACCGTGTTTTGTCTTGACGGCAGGGAAAGCCTTCTCGATGGAGAAAGGAAGGCAAATCATCGGGGTATATATCGTATAGATATCTTTCACCTCCGAATCTCCAGTGTTGTCGAAAACAGAAGGCTGAAACTGTGCACCGAAGCCCACATTAACGCCAAAGTGATAAGGCAGTCGGTGGTAGTAGGAAACTTCAAGGCCACCACCAATAAATGGATAGGAGTTCACAGCGGCTGCCTTGTCCGACGACTTGACCTCTTGCGTCAGGAATGCGTTGATGCCGATTTTGACCATTGACTTTGGCAACAGCTGTTCATGTTCCTGTCCAAAAGTTTTGCACCCGAAAACTATCAGGATTACAATCAAGGCATAAATTCTTGTCGTTTTCATAGTCGTATGATTTTTGAATTGCACTGACAAAAGTATAGCAAAAAAATGCTTGTCAAGGGGTTTTCGGGAGGCCTAAAAATTCTGTCCATGCTTTTTTTGATTGTAAAATCATATTTCTTTGACAATCAACAATATGAATACGATATGGACAAAATTTTGTCCCTATGAAAATTAGTAAAGAAAGGAATCAAATGGCTTTAAACTGTGTTTCAAGCATCACATTTCAAGGTCTTTGGTGGCTTTATCAATACTGTCAGCGGGGGTTATTCTCATCCTTGCCTCTTCTTCCAAACCACTCCTGCAACCAATGCTGCTGCTGCCACCCCTATCGCAACCCTCCACCAACGAAAGGGGCGCGCATTCTCCTCAACACTCGATGTCTCCGGCTCAGGTTCAACATAATAAATGTACTTGCCCTCGCGGATGAGTTGCTGGGTGTAGTTCAAGATAGAGTCGCCGTGGGCGAAGGAAAGTTCCTCGGGCGTGAAGTTGACAGGATAGTCGGGAAGCACGCCGCGACCGAAGGGAAAACGCTCGTTGACCACTGTGTCGAACACCACCTTGATTGTTGGGATTTGGATGGTGATATCGGAATTGGGCAACATGTATTGTGTAAAATTCTCAGCCTTCATTTGATGGTAAGCCGAACCTGTCTCACGCCCGACGATGACACCACGATTTTGTTTCTTCACCCAACCTGCAAAGCAGGTGGAAGCCGAAAATGAGGTCTCGTTGGTGAGCACATACAGTCGTCCTTTGTAGTTGACTAGCGAATCGGGATTTCTCCATCCTGGCTTGTCCAACACGAAACCCTCACCATTGGGAAGCGGCTCATAATCAGCAAACGGGCCGTCCTCACCATCATCCACAGGACAACTGCCAAAGCAAGCATAACCGTTTTTCTTGTTCACAATTTTGCGCAGACTGGTGCAAAACGGTTTCTGGGCCAGATAGGCATAGATGCCTTCCACCGAGGCTGATGGTCCGCCGTGGTTGAAACGAAGGTCAAGGATCAGGTTGGAGATACTGTCGGAGATGAGGTTGGAGAAGATCCCTTTCAATTGCTCTTGTTCCAAGTCATCAAGTTCAAAAGTACGGAGGGCGAGATAAGCTACTGAATCTGAGAGTTTCTCATATTCGAAATGCTCCAACCTCTGCCCCTTATTATCCACGTGATATTGACGGTATTGGTATTCCACCCACAGAGGCTCACGATTTGGGTCTTTGCGCCCCATCTGTTCAAAACGCTTTGTCTCGCCGTCGGCAAAAGTGACGGTAAGGTTATAATCCCCTGCTATAAGGTTGCAATAGTAAGTGTCCACTCCATACAGGAGCACATAATCTCCATAGCTCTTCACAAAGCCATCGGAAAATCCGGCATATTCCAGCAACAGGGTCTTCAATGAATCCGCTGGTATGCCATTTACCGACACTACCTTCTTACCGAGATAATCTTTATATTTTGGAAGCGCACGCCATACTTGTAGCGTATCGTTGAACCAGCCCAAACACACCGAAGAGGGCTTCCCGCTTGCGCCACCCGCCACTTTCGGCTCTGAAATGATAGCCGTATGGCTGTCGTGGATTTTACCTATCAACTTGAACACTAACACCTCAAAATCACTTCTGGTAATCGTTTCACCCATTGTGTTCATTTTATCTTTAATATAGGAATCGAACTCCTCTTTCGGCGTGTAGTCGTACAACCCAGGGAAGGCATCTTCAAGTGCCAACATCATGCTGTCAATATCAACTTGTGCTTCCTTATGTGTCAGTTGGGTCTTGTTGTTCGCCTTGGGTGGAATGAAGGTCGTTTTCAGTCCGAAAGGCGTCATCGGGTCAACGGCTTTTGAGTTTTTCGAGATACTGATGCAAATGCAAGGTTGCTTAATCTTCTTATAAAGGTATCCGACTGTACCCAAGGTGTCTCCTTGATGGATTTTTTCACCCGTTTTGAAGAGTCGTGTGGGACGAATACCGTCAATCCAGACGGTTTTTCCATCGGAAGTCTGCACTCCGATATGCAGGCTTGTGTTATGGATTTTCTCCTGTGTCATATCGTCCCACTCAAGGAAAAGCAAAGAATCTTGTTCGAAGTTGCCCGTCTGTTGTGCAAAGGCTATCGAAGAGCAGCTCCAACTGTTGCGGTAGCCCAGCAAGGCATTGGAGATCTTCCCGTCAACGGGACAAAGCACAGGCGTTTCCAAGGGCGCCCCAATCACCAATTCTCCGAAATTCAGTTCGGCCTGTGTTTGTGCGTCGGCTACCCCAATATAGTCCTGCGGACGGTAAAGGATGCCGTCACCAGCTTTTTTGTTTGGAATAGGCCAAAGGTAGTGTTCCTGAGCTACGGTGAAGTTGCAAGAAAGTAGCAATGCGAAAATGATGGCTTTTATTTTCATAGATGTATGCGTTTTGAAATCTGGAGGCAAAAATAGTCGGTTTGTCAAGCGGTCAAATGGCCAGTCCAAACAATTATGGATTCTAAAAACTGTAATGTTTTGGGAATGAATGATTTGAGAAGTCTTCCATTCCAAACTTTTTTCGATGACAATCAAAAAAAAATTACCCCCAATCCATCTTTTTCCTTCTCCGCCCACGCAACTTGTCCACCATATTAACAGTAGTTCTAAGATAATCGGCTTCCTCCTGGCGCGAGAGTTTGAAATAAGATAGGATGTAGGATTTCTTTTCGTCCTCGTCCAAATCAGGATACTTCTGCTGAAGGGTTGCCATAAGGTCGGGATAGAGTTGGTCAATCACTTCAAGCATGGCTTCCCAATGGTCTTTGTTACCATAAACAGAAGCCTCCAATTCATTGAGAAGATTGGCTTTTTTGTTGCTGTTAAGATAGTTGTCGAGCAAAAGCATGATGCGTTGTTCCTTCATCAATGCATCTGAGAGGCGGTCGGCATAGTCCTGCTGTATTTGCTCATGCTCGGCATCCTTTTGTGCCAAGGCTTTGTTCTGCTGCTTGAAGTGGAACAACTCTGCGTTGATTTTCGCCTCTTGTTTCCGTTTTCTTGCCAATCGGACCTGCGAAACCAACAAAGCCGCCAAAACCAAAGCCGCCAACCCACTGATGAGGATGATGATGCGTTGTTTTCGAATGATTCTCTCGTTCAACTCGTTCTGCATCAAGGCACTATCATATTGATGGCTGACGAGAGCAAGGTTGTTCTCTCGCCGCTCTATCTCTGCATGAACATTACCAGTTTCAAATTGATTGATGTATTTGTATGCCATTTCGAAATCGCCTCGTTCTTCGGCAAAACTGGCAAGATCACCATAATATATCCATGTATCATCCTTAGACTCCACCTTGTTGACAAGTTCTTCCAACTTCCCGTAGTAATAAGCCGTAGAATCTAAGTCACCCAACTCATAGAAGATGTTACTCATGCCGTGGTAATAAAACATCCATAAATTGTCGTCCATCATATTAGGAAGGCGAACTTGCATAAATTGGCGGAGATAGTCGGCAGACTTTTCGCGTTTCCCTGCGTTGAAATACATCGCATAAAACGCTGAAAACACATTGCTTTTTGTTTCCACTGAGCCACTTTTTTCGGCGTAGGCCAATGCTTGGTTCAGATACATCTCGGCAGTATCGTATGCTCTATGGAATTGATAGAAATCCCCCAACTCTCTCAGTGCATCGGCACGATTGACGTAATCGTCACCAAAGCCTTCTGCGGCAGCCTTCAGTAAGGAAACAACTTCTTCTTTATCGCCGTAATAACCTAGATTTGCAGCAATATTAAACCGCGCATGTGCCACCGTCAGCGTGTCATTTGCCAATAGGCCATAATGCTCAGCGTCCTTAAAAAATTGCAAAGCCTCAGCCTTGTTGCCCAAATCCAACTGAATTCGAGCGTTTTCCAAGGCATCGCGGGCGACTTGCCGTGCATCGCGTGGTGTGGTGTGGCAACCGATGAAGACAATGGCTATAAAAGCGAAAAGTGTGGTTTTCAGGAGGTTTTGCATAGTGGATGTTTTTTAATTCCTCCAAAAACTCCGCGAAAGCAGCGTAATCAACGAGAAAAGTTCCACCCTGCCGAGGAGCATGAAGAAGATGAGCAGCCACTTGGCAAACAGCGGGAAGAAGACATAGGAACCGCCTGGGCCCACCTGACCGAGGCCTGTGCCCACATTGCTCAGCGTGGCCACCGAAGCGCCTAAGGCGGTCTCGATGTCGATTCCCATGGCCAACAGGATGACGGCACCGATGAGGAAGACCAAGAAATAGACAAAGATGAAGGTGACGTGTTTGTAGACACCGCTCGTTGAGATGGCTTTGCCGTTCACTTTCACGGGCAACACGGCATTGGGATGGATGATGCGCTTCAGCTCGAGCACCGAGTTCTTGGTGAAGATGAGATGGCGGAAGATCTTGACACCACCCGAGGTGGAGCCCGAACAGGCACCGATGAACATCAGCAGGAAGAGGATGACCCAAAGGAAGGTAGGCCAGGCTGTGTAGTCGCTGACGAAGAAGCCCGTGGTGGTGAATGCCGAGATGACGCTGAAGAACGACTCACGGAAAGAGGAACCGAAGCTCTTGTGACAACCAAAGAACAACACCAAGCCTATGGCTATGCCCAAAACTACGGTGTAGAGCAAGTAGGTGCGGAACTCCTGGTTTTTCAGGATGGTGAACGAACGCCAACTCAAGGAGAGCAGAAGCAGGGAGAAGTTGCAGCCCGACAGCACCATAAAAACGGTAATCACGACCTGGGAATAGTTGGAGAAAGCCCCGATGTTGGCCGTCCGCGTGGAGAAACCACCCGAGCTGATGGTGCTCAACGAGTGACAGAGGGCGTCATAGAAGTCCATGTCGCCTCGATAGAGTAAAAGTGTCTCCAATAGGGTGAAAAACAGGTAGATAAACCAAATGCGCCTCACGGTATGCATGACGCGTGGGTGTAGCTTGTCGTAGGTGATGCCGTTGATCTCTGACACGAAGAGTTGCATGCCACTCATGCCGAGGTAGGGCAGGATGGCCAACGAGAAGACGATGATGGCCAAGCCGCCGATCCATTGGGTCATGCTGCGCCAGAGGAGGATGTCTTTCGGCACGGACTCGATGTCGGTCAAGATGGTGGCTCCCGTGGTGGTGAAACCCGACAGGGCCTCAAAGAAGCCATCGGTGAAGTTGGGCACGCTCTTGCTGAGCAAGAAGGGTATGGCACCGAACAACGAGAGTACAAGCCACGAGATGCACACGACATAAACGCCGTCGCGCGAGGTGGTCTTGTCGTCTTTGTGGTTGCGGGTGGCGATGAGCAGGATGAAACCGGTCAGCAGGGTGATGAGGGCCGAAAAGGGCATGCTGAAGGCGTAGAGCCCGTGGTGGAGATAGGTCACGGGGAGCACCGTCAGCATGAAGAGACCTTCGATGAGTATCAGCTGGCCTTCGATGCGGAGGACTAAAGGATGGTTTATTTTAGTTTTCCACTTCATCGGTTAATGGAACAATCTTTCAACAGCGGGGATGCCGGCAGGCAAGGCCAGCACCACAACCTGGTCGTCGGTCTCGATCTGGAAGTCGTCGGTGGCGATGAAGCTCTCGCCATCACGGGTGACGCCGCAAATAATGGCGTCGTTGGGCATGGGCAGCTGTCCGATGGGCTTGCGCGTGACGGCCGAGCCCGCCCTCACTTCAAACTCCACGATGTCGGCATCGATGCCGCTTAGGCTCTTCAGCGTGGAGACCTTGGCACCAAGGGTGTATTTCACCATGTAGCTGGCGGCGATGAGTTTCTTGTTGATGATGGAGTCGATGCCGATGTTTTGCGAGATGTCGATATAGTCGATGTTCTCCACCAGGGCGATGGTCTTCTTCACGCCAAACGACTTGGCCTGGAGACAGGTCAGGATATTGGTCTCGGTATTGTCGCTGACGGCGATGAAAGCATCCATGTCCTTGATGCCCTCGTCTTCAAGCAGGTCGAGGTTACGGGCGTCGGCGTTGACGACCAAAGCCTCCGAGAGGTAGTTGGTCAAGTCCATGCAGCGCTCCTTGTTGATTTCCAAGATCTTGATGTTCAAGTCTTTCTCAAGGCGTTTGGCGGTGATGCGGCCCACACGGCCTCCGCCCACAATCATCACATTGTGGACGTTGATATGTTTTTTGCCGCTCAGCTTGATGATGTCCTTGATGGCGTGTGGCTTGGTGACCACATACACCATGTCGGCTACTTGGAAGATCTCGTCACCTTGAGGCACGAAGGTGTTTTGGCGGCGGTGGATGGCGGCCACGCGGAACTCGATGTGCTCGTATTGGTTGATGACCTCGTCGACGGTCTTGCCGAGGATTTCTGCCTCTGGCTCCAGCTTCACCATGAAGAGCTGCAAGTTGCCGCCCGCGAAGTCGTAGGTCTCCGACGAGGCGTTTTTCTTCAGCAGTGAGATGATCTCCTGTGCGGCGATGTCTTCGGGCGAGAGCAGTCCGTCAATGCCGAGGTCTTGGTACATGCGCCACACCTCGGGACTCAGGTTCTCCATCGTGTTGACGCGTGCGATGACTTGTTTAGCGCCGAGTTTCTTGGCGATGATGCCCGTCAGCAGGTTGATATGTTCGTCGTGGAGCACGGCAATCATAAGGTCGGCCTTCTTCACGTTGGCGCGTTGCAGCACGGCGGTCGAGGTGGAGTCGCCCGTGATGGTCATCAGGTCGCTGTGCGATTCCATCATCTTCAGCAGTTCCTCGTGCGGGTCCACGATGGTGATGTTATGGTTGCTACGCACCAGGGCTTCCGCCAAGTGCATGCCTACTTCTCCGTCTCCGGCTATAATGATGTTCATTTCAATTCGGTTTAAAAATGCAAATGTATAGTTTTTTCCAAAACAATCACCAAATATCCGACCAAGTCACCGAAATCACGTGATTGGTGGATTTCGCGCCTTCCTTGAAGACATTGGCCATGCCGAAGGTGTAGCGCACCTCGACGAACCAATAGCTCAACGCCGCCGTGACGCCATAGTCAATGCGGTTGAAACTACCTGGCTCCCAAGGCGTGATGAACTGTTGTTTCTTCTTGCCTTTCACCTCCATAATGTCGTTGCCGCCTACACAGAAACCGATTTGAGGCCCGATGCGCAGACGCGGTATCATGGATTCGTCCTCATCGTCATCGTTCCACTTGCGGAGGTAGATGTTGAGCAGCAGTGGCACATTGATGTAGTGCGACTTCTCCATGTAGCGGATGGTGTTGTTGCTTTCATCCAAGCCTTTTTTCGAACTCATACCTTGCCGCGAATAAATCACATCGATCTCGGCGCCAATAATACTGCGCTCGGGGATGAGCGCGATGCGCACACCACCAGTGAAATCGGTGCGGAAGCGTGTGCTATCGTTGCCGCTGATGCTCATTGTGGAGAAAGCCGGGCCGAGCATGAGGCCACCACCGAGGCGTTGGGCCATCACCGAACCAGTACCGATGAGCCAAAAGAGGAGCAATATGAACAGTTTTTTGTCTTTCATGGATTGCAAAAGTACTTCTTTTTATAAAAAGAATGCAGGAAAAACCTATTTTTGCGACAAAATTGAAATAGTTTGACTAAGAAAACTTTTAAAATGACAGAATTCGACGCATTGATAGGACTTCGCCACAGCGAACAGCTTGTGGTTGAACACAAGGATACCGCCGCTGTGTATGGTTCAGGCGCCTTGGAGGTTTTTGCCACCCCCGCTATGATTGCCCTTATGGAAAAGACCTGCCTGATGAGCGTTTGCGACAAGATTGGCGAAGGCAACACCACCGTCGGCATTGCCGTGAACATCAAGCATTTGAAGGCCAGTCCGGTAGGCAGCACCATCCGCTGCGATGCCGAACTCATCGAAGTGGACCGTCGCCGCTTGGTGTTCGAAGTGAAGTGTTTTGAAGACACAACGCTTGTCGGCGAAGGCATCCACGAGCGCTTTGTCGTGGAGAGCGAGAAGTTCATGTCCAAATTCAAATAAGCCCCGCAATGAATCCTGTCGCCATCCGATTGCTCAACCAGCAACTCATCTGCCCGCAGTTTGACAGGCCCGAAGCGGTGGTCAACCACATGGGTGCGATGCAGGCGCAGGAGTACCGCCTGATGCGTTGGGCGGTGGCGATGCGGACCAAAAAGCCCTCAGCCAAAGCCTTTAAGAATGCCTTCGACAGCGGACAAATCATCCGTCTGCACCTGATGCGTGGCACTTGGCAACTCGTGTCGGCCGAGGACTACTGGCCCTTGCTCGAGCTTTGTTCTGCGAAGGCATTGGCGGTCATCAAGGGGTGGATGAGCAGCAATAAAATTAGCATCCCCGATGAGGAAGTGAAGCGTATTAGGGAAATCCTTATCCGGACGGCTGCCGACAAGGGCAGCGTCACCAAGGAAGACTTCGTTCAGGCCTTGGCGGAGAAAGACATCCACATGGACGACCATCGCCTGTCGTACCACATCCGCTATGCCGAGTTGTCGGGCACGCTCTGCAGCGGCGACCTGTTGCCAATGAAGGCGACCTACGCCCTTGCCGCCGATAAGGTGAAAAATCGCGTCAAGATGGACCGCGACGAAACTTTGGCGATGATTGCGCGGAAATATTTCCAAAGTCGCCAGCCTGCCACCTTGGAGGATTTCGTTTGGTGGTCGGGGCTGAATATCAACGATTGCAGGCGGGGAATCGAGATTTTAGGTGATTACCTGCATGTAGAGACGCACGGCCGTGCGTCTCAACGCAGGGAATTCTATTTCACCAACGATTGCCGCACCCGTGGTTTCCGCAAAGGCAACTATCTCCTGATTCCGTCTTACGATGAATACCTCATCGGCTACAAGAGCCGCGACATCGTCCTCTCGCCTGACTATAGCCATAAGGCGCACAACAATAGTGGCATCTTCCAGCCCGTTATCGCCCACGACGGCATCATCTGCGGCAACTGGACGCCTTTCAAGGAGGACCTACAAGCCACATTCTTCATGGGTGAGCATGAGTCTGACCTCCAAGAGGAATGGAAACGATACAAGACATACCAAATAAAATAAAATGAATATGAAAGAAAAACCTTCGTCCGGCACCAAACAGTTTCTGTTGACGCTTCTCGCGACAACTTTCTCCATCATACTCACCTTCGGCACCTCGGCCATCATCGATAGACGCCATAAAGCGGCCGCCAAGAAAGAAATGGTCATGATGATCCTCTATGACTTTGACAAAACCATTGAACAATTGGAAGATGCAAGTCTCGCTTTCCAGAAGGCAAAACGGAATCAACAGGAGCTTGCCTTTCATCCGGAGTATTTCGACAGCCTTCGTTTCCAATTTACAGATGCTTTGAAGGTTTCCCAAATGGAATTTTCTGAAACGACAGAAAACATTTTTTCCTCCAATATAGAGACTTTCAATACCCTCGGCAATGTCAATTTTGTTCATGAGGTTTCTTCTTTCTACAGTATGCGCCATAAATACGAAGAAGACCTAT
>JAEEGK010030925.1_pt1 | contig 10581 bp, 1 predicted proteins | sample 8958771 | NCBI WGS metagenome assembly JAEEGK01 (sample SAMN16246547, study PRJNA631951) | gut metagenome | biome: gut microbiome; feature: rumen; material: SC-attached | host: Bos | place: Iran: Karaj | collected 2018-10 | reverse complement strand
GAATTATGTTTATATTCTTTTAAATCAAATCCAATCTTTAGTTATGAAGGAAATAACCATTCTTTATTGATAAATTTCTCAGATGAAAAATCCAAAAAAAATAGTTTCAAATTAACATTTAAATTAAATAAAGAGGTTAAAAATAATGAAACAAATGTTTCTAATATTAATATTCAGGAAGAACTCTCAACTTTAACTCAGAGTGAAAAATTTTGTTTTATTTTTTTAGCTTTATCAGTTAAAACTATGGAATCAATGAAATTAAATAGGAATCCTACAAATCTAGGAAATAGAGTTACTATAATCCAAGGAGAAACTGCATCAGGAAAATCATATGTAATTTCTAAATTTGCAAAAGTATTAGGGAAAAAATTAATTATTTATCAAATGAATTCTGATTCAAGTTTATCTATTTTTTTAAATCAATCAATTTTATCCAATAAATTAAAAGAAAATGAATATTTTGAATTGAAGGAAAAATTTGACAAAATTAAATTTATTCAAGAATTAACTGTTGATTTTGAACCAAGCGAAGAAAATTTTTATAATTGGAAATTTCAAAAATTTAAAGAATGGTATGAAAAGATTGAAAAATATGAAAATGAGAATTTAAATGTTTCTGAAGATATAAAAAATCTTAAATATTTATTAACGAAAATTTTATCTCCCATTAATAAATTTATAGAAGAAAAATCAATGTTTATTAAAGCAATGGAAGAAGGATATTGGGTATTAATAGAAAGTATTGAATCAGCACCAGAAGAAATAGGAGAAATTTTATCTGGGTTATGTGGTCTTAATCCTGAATTTACTTTAAATGAAGGAACTGATACATTTAAATTTAATAATAAAAACATTGACCCTGATTTCCACTTATTCATAACATTTATTCCTAATTATAAATCCAAAGATTCGAAAATAGATTCTTCATTATTATCTAAATCATTTGTTTATTCATTACCTCCTCTTGATTCTGAATTATCATATATTGCTAAAATTTTTTATTCTAATCTTAAAAGTAATTGTTATTCCTTAAAATATTCTCAACAAATAAGTTCAAGAATTGCAAATTTCCATCAATATATTAAAGAAGAAAGTATATTAAATAAAAATAATTTTACTCATAACTTTAATTTAACAGGAAGAAAATTAATTTTTTCATTAAAGGAATTTTCATTAAGTTCAACAATAAAAGAAGAAGAAACAAAGATTGAAGAAATTGCAAATAAAATAGGAAATTCTTTAGAATATTATTATTGGAATTGTTTTACAGGCTCAAATGAAGACAAAAAATTGTTCAAAAAAAAGTCATTAGAGATATTTAACAAAAATCCAATAATTTATGAAGAATTGACAGAAAAAAATTATTTTGATTTTTATAAGGAAGGAGTTTTAAAGGATTTAAGAAATATTCAATATTATTGTCAAAATGGAAAAATGAAAGAAGGATTTAAATTCGATTTTAAAAATTTCTTAAAGAAATTAATGGATATTAAAATTGATGATATTGAAGATATTAATATTGATATAATTGATACTTTAGATTATATTAATTATTATCAAAATAAAAATATGCTAGACCATAAATTATTGAATAATTATTATCAAATCAGGATATGTTCAAATTTTTTAAATCAATTAATTGAATGCAAGAAAAATGAAGAAGGTTTATTTTCTGGAATGAAAATAAATAATGAAGATCTTTTAAAGTTTCCAAAATTTAAACCAGTTATTTCAAAATTAAATTTGTTGATAAAATTGATTGAAGAAAATCTATATGAAGAAAATATTTCTTATCAACTCTTCAATCCTAATATTTCCAATATTTTATCAAGTATTTTAAAATTTGAAGAAATAAGAGATAAAGTAACATTAATAGATTTAATAAGAAATTTAAGTCAATCTTTTGAATATATTGATCTTATTTATAATATATTTCCTTATAATAAATTTAAAGATAATAATCTTGATGAAATTGTCTATTTTATTCCCTTAATAAAAGATGTTTGTGAATCTAATATCCCTTTACAAATTAATTTTTTTAATTCTACCTTTAATTTTATAAAAAATAAAGAAGAAACAAATTTTAAGATTAAATTATACTTAATTATCAAAAAGGATTCAGAAGGAACTCATTTATTATTAGATGAGAAAACTGAAACTTGTTTTAATTTCAAAAATGTGGAAAAAAACCATTATAATTTTATTCTAAAAAACAAAAATGTTAATATGAAAAAAACAAAAGAGTTTATTAAATTAATAATAAATATAATATTTATTTTAAAAGAATACAATGAGGATATTGAAGAAGGAAAATTTCATACAATATTTGGTAATGAGAATATTGATGAAAAAAAAAAGTATTTTTATTTCCAAAAATTATTTCCATTTAATGAGGATAATCCTTTTTTAATTCCTAAAATATGGAGTATAATTTATAATTATAATACATTACCTATTTTTTCAGAAAAAAATCAAAATTTGTCTATTCAAGAATTTAATAATATCAATCCAATAAATACATATTATAAACAAGGACAATTAAATTCTAATGTCAAAGAATATTTAAAAAAATTCACTATCTATAGTGAAAAATTATTATATGAATGTTGTTTAAAAATTTTTGACAAATATTATGATTCAATCGATGATAAAATTATGAAATTCAGTAAAAGCTCAAAACTATTTTCTCAAAAAGATTCTTTTATTAGAAATTTAGAATTAAATAAAATAAATTTAAATTTTAAAAAAAAAAAATTAGATATCAAAGAATGTGAACAATATATTTATTTAATTGACAATGAAATTAAACATATCAATGAAATTTATAATTTAGAAGAATGGGATCCAAAAAATATAAAAGATAAATTAATGGATGCTAGAATAAAGTTTTCACAAAACGAAAATCTAATGAAAGAACAAAGTGAAATTTTTCAGAAAATTGAGGATTTCCAAAAATTAAAAAAAAAATTAGAAACAATTTCCAAAAAATGTAATATTAATTATAAAAAAATTATTCAATTAGAAATTAATAATATAAATAAAATAATAGAAAAAGAAAATTTAAAGAAAGATATTGATAATGAATTAATTCAAAAAACAAAGGAAAATTTAGAATTATTATATAAAGAATTTGAGAAAAAAATACAAGAATTAGATAAAATTTCAAAAAATGAAGAAAATAATTATGATAATGGAATCCCATGGCCTCAAGAAATATTAGAGATAAGTGGAAAAGAAGTGAATGATGAAACTTATAAATTAGATGAAATATTAATATGGTATAATAATATATTTGAATTAATAAAACAAATAGAAAAAAAACAAAATATTGGATATAATAAAATTGTGGAAATTATAAATGATAATTCGATTAAAATTATTGGAAATTATATTTTAGAAAAGCCAATTAAAGACATTTCTATAAATGATATAAATATAATGAAAAATATTCTTAATTCAAACTTTTTAAATAAAATGGTTAATAATGAATTATATAAAGAAATAGATATATTAGATGATATAATTAATAAATTTGAAGAAAGAAAAGAAATAGAAAATGAAAATGAGATAAATAGATTCACTAATATTATTAAAACCAAACCTCTTAATTCAGAATTTGTTTTACCTATCTTTAAACCGCTTGATTTATTATTTTTATTTATTCATTTTACTTTAGACAATAAGGGTTCAATAAATGAAAACAGTATTATTCCAGGACCATTTTTATTAAATAGTAAGGAATATCCATATAAAACTCTTCATGAATTTTATGATAAGAAAAATGTAAATAATTATTATAACTTTTCTATTGAATTATCAAAATCTATATTTATTGAATTATTCAGAGATGATGTGAAAAAAAGAAATAAAATTAATACTATGAATGAAGAATTGTTTAAAAAAGAATTGCAACAAAATCTGAAATCATCTCGTGTTTCAAATGAAAAGAAAGAAATATTAAAAACTATAGAAATATTATTAATTTTAGGTGAAAAGTTTCAAAAAAAAAATAAATATAATTTAACATTAAATGATATTTCTTTTTTAAAAAGTAAAGATAATTATTTAAAAGATCCTGAAATCTGTAATAAATACCCATCATTGGTATATTTTTTTTTAAATAATCCAAAAATTCCAGAATTATTAATTGAAAAATTAAATCAAATTTTAAAAAATGAAAATATAAATTCTCTACCAGAATATTTGAAACAAATGTCAAAAGAAAATAATTCTATTCCTTTTTTTATTTTTTGTTTAAGAAAAATTTCATCAATTAAAGTTATACAATATTATGACCAAAAAAATATCTTTAAACCTATAATTGAGAATTCTATTAAAAATTTGATAAAATCAAATTTGGAAAATAAAAAAAAAATTTCAATACAAATTTTTAATTTTATTCTTCAGAATCCACCTTTAGAATTATTTAATATTATGACTAATAACTTTAATCTCTTTATAAATAAAATTGGAAAAATAGAGATAAATTTAAATGAGAATTTAAAACAAATTTATCTAAAATATATTGATAAAATTATAACAGAATTATTTGAAGAAATAAATAATAACTCATTAATTATAGAAAAAGAATTCGATGAATCAAATGAAATTCTAAATTTTATCAAAAATCCTTCAAAAGCAGTTTATAATTTTATTAAAAAATCAATTGATCAAAATATCAATGAAATTGAAGTAAAGTATAAAAATAATTTGATTCAAAGTTTTGAAAAGATTATTAATTTTTTAAAAAATAAAATTTCATGTAAGAGGGATTATCCTTTAAAAGAACAATGTAAATCATGCATAGAAGAATTATGTGAATCAATTATTAATGAAAGTATAGAAATAAAAAAAAAAGAAAAAGAACAAGAATTAAAAAAAGAAAGGGAAACAAATTTAGAAAAAATAGAAAAAAAATTAAAAGAATATCAAAATAAATTTAATCAATTAAAAGGAATGAAGGATTCTCAAGATTTGGAATATCAAGATTTAAATAATGATTTGATTGAAATTAAAAATAATTTAGAGAATAATGATCTTATTAAGTCTAACCATATTAATTTGTTTGATGATCAAAAAAAAGAATCTGGAATAATCACTTATAAAACAAATTTCTATTTATTGAGACAAGAAAAAATTGAAAAAAATAGGCTATACAAAATTTTTTTAAAATTCAAAAGATATGAATTAAATAATAAACAATTACTTATCTCAGATGAAGATTTAAAAATATTCGAACATAATGAAAAACTAGATAATTACAAAATAAAAAAAAAAGAAAAATGTCTAATATATCCTTTAAAAAAAAAGATTAATTATGAAAGATTATTTAAAGATTCAAAATATAAAACAGATACACACAAAAAAAAAGTATCATCAATTCCTAAAGATTTTGAAAATATTTGTAGACAATTCGAAGAAAATTATAATAATAATAGTTGTATACATTATTTTATTCAAATGAAAAATCAAATTTCTAAATTTAAATTAAAAGAATCCGAAATTTTTGATAGTAATAATAATCCATTACATTCCACAAATATTATAACAATTGATTCAACAAATGACTTAAATAAAATTGTTATTTCAACTGATAATTCATCAATTGAATTTCAAAATAACAATTATTTTTTTCATCGAAATAAAATAAATAATAATACATATGAATGTAATTTAAACATAAATTTAGGAAATGAGGAAGAAATCTGTTTTTATCCAATTATAGAGTTCAATGATTTAAAATCAAAATTGCCATCTATTGAAGTTGATCAACATGAATTAAATATTCCTTCATTAAGTTTTGGGAAAAGTGAACTTTCATATGAAGAATTTTTAAATCAATTGATTGACTTCAAAAATTTATTAGAACAAATGATTAAATCTCTAAATAATTTTAAAGAAACATCTTGGAACTATGATTTTTATAAACAATGTGAAAAGTTAGAAAAATATAAATCAAAGTTTAATAATTTATTTTTTTGCCAATATTCAGGAAATAAAAAAATTGGAAATATAAATAATCTTTGGAATGAATTAAACAAAGAGATCAAAAATATAAAATCAATTATTGAACAAGAAGATTTTTTTCAATCAATTGTAAATTTCAAAGAAGAATTTTCCTCTAAAATTCTTGGGACTTTAGAATCACTTAAAAATATAAAAGATTCAAATCTTTATGAACAAGAATTAAAAATTCCAAAAATTGAACCTGAAATATATAAAGAAGAAAATTCAATTATTTCTTTTGAAAATTTAAAAGAAGATAAAAATTCTTATTTAACATTTGCAATTTTATCAGAAGATGAAAATGGAAAGATTACTTGTTGTTTTAATCAGATAAATTATTCATTTCCTGAGTTTATTTGTCCAGAACTTATTAAACAACCGTTAAAAATTACATTTTACATTTTTCTTAACGATGATATTTCACTAGAAATTCTTCCTTTTAGAGAAAAAAGAGAAATTTTAATTGAAGAAAATCATGACAACGAGTTAAATGAAGAAGAAATTCAAATAAAATTAATTAAGGAAAAAAGATTATTGGAAGAAGAAAAAGATGATTCATATAAATTATTATCATATTATATTAATGATAAAACTATTATTATAAATGTAGATATTCCACAAGATGAAAAAGAAGGTTTATTTAAAATAAATTCTATTCTCAAATTCTGTCCAAAAAATAATCTTAGAAATTTAAAACCATTAGAAATATCTTTACATTTAACTATCCCAATTTTAAAACTCATTGTTAACATTATATCAGAAAATGAGGAAATAAAATTTATAAAAAAAAAAGATGACGAATATAATTTAAGTCTTGATTCCCTTTATTCTGGGCAAAGAATACCTTTTAAATTAGAATATAATCATAACAATTGGAAAAATAAAAATGTAATATTTGAATATTTTATAAGAGATCTATCAAAAAATGCTTTTGAAAAACCTCCTACCTTCCAAAACGATGAAAAAAATTTAAATAAATTTGAAATTATCATACCTGAAATTTCCTCTAATCAAAACTTAAAAAGATTAAATTGTCAAATAATTTTAGTGTTTTCTAAGAAATTAAGATTAAATATTAATATTGATGCAATAGTTTTTATGTTTGATTTTTCATTTTTTGTTTATGATTTTCCTACAAAAAAATTTGTAGAAAATTCATCATCAATTTATTTAAATCCTTCTTTACCAATGAGTATTAAATTACATTTTAAAGTAGAATTTCTAAAAATACAGAAAAATGATAAATTTAATTTAACTTTTGAAGAACAATTTAAAAATTATATTAAAATTAATGATATTGAAAAAGTCATTCAAAAAATTCAAAATTATGATGAGCCATTTACTTTTAATTTAGAGATTGAAATTCTTTCAAATGTAATAAAAACATTTGAAATAAAATTAAACTATGGAAATAAAACAAAAGTAATCAAATTTTCATTAAAATCACCATTATATAATGAGGAGCAATTTCCAACATATGAATACAATCAATCCTTTAAAAAAATAAATTATGATAATATTATTGATACAAAAAATAATGAAAAATTAAAAATAAGTCCATTTGGAGTTTGTCCTTCAGATTTTACTAAAAAAAAAATCATTTCAATCCAAAAAAAGTATTTAATTATAGAAGTGAATGGAAAAGAATACAAAAATTCAGAAATTAATTTCCCTGAATTTAAAACTGAATTCCCTAGATGGTATGGTAATATATCTATTAAATTTCCTATTTTTTATGTGATTAATGATTGTTATATACCAACCATAAATGATTTTCACAATTATGAGATTTTTAAAGAAAAAAATATTAAAACAGAAAATTATTTAGCTGAACTTAATAATTCTTCTCCTTCTTATGAATCATTTTTAACATTTGCTTATTGTTATTATAATAGTAATTCTTTTTTACAATGTTTCAATGATATATTTATAGAATATTTTCCAAATGAAAACAATTTTAAAAGAATTACTAAAAAAGATGAACAAATTGATTATTTATATAAGTTTTTTAAAAGTTTTATTAAGAAAATACAAAATAATGATTTAATTATCTTATCAAAATTAAAATTAATCAATCAGGAAGAGTTTGAGAAACAAATGAAAATTTGTCAAGATGAATATTATGAAATAAAGGTTAATTTTGAACCTAATCAATTTTTAGAAAATTCTCCTATGCAAAATCTTCAAAAAAATTTAGAAGATACTTTGAAATCGTTGAAATCTAAAACAATTTCTCAAGAAGAAAAATTAAATACCATAATTTTTCCAATAATAGAAAATAATATTAATTTACAACAAGAGGAAGTTCTGGAAAATCAAGGACAAAAAGAAATAGAAAATAATATTAATATTATAGACATTAAAGAACCTAAATTTATAAATATATCAAAACACTCTCTAAAATCATATTATGAATTTTATGTTTCCTCAACTTTATGTTGTAGATTATTACCTGTTTATGTAAAAGAAGCTAAAACAAAAAATAATATTGAGGGATTAAAACAAGCAAGTATAATTTATACAAAATTATATAAATTATATAAAAATTTATCTGATGATAATTATTCGATTATTTCACAATATATAAATGAATTTAAAAATTCTTTTGTTTCAATGGCATATAAATTTTCACTAGCAGGGATTACAATTCAAGATGTAAATTTTAAAGATTTAGATGATAATTTATTGAAAAATAGTTTTATTAAACCTCCTGTATATATTAATAAAGATGCTTTCTTTGGATTAATTAAAACAAAATGGAATTTTGAGAAATAATTTTTATTTAAAATTTATATGTAAATATTTTTAAAATATAATAACATTGCTGATATTAATTTTTAAATTAAATCATTTAAATCATAATATGTTTTAATATATTTTAAGATAAATCATAAAATTTATATATAAATTTAAAATAATTTTTAATCAAACACATACTCTGTATAATTGTCTCAATGAAATTAATAAAAATTAGTCAAATTTTAAAACAAGAAAATTAATGAATGAAAGAAGAATATTAAAAACTAGTATTAAAATGATTATTTTTTTTAAATAAGATATAAGATTTTATTTATAAAAATATAGAATTAATTCCCTTTATTGATAAATCAAAATGATAATAGAAATTTATTTAAAAAAAAATGTAACTGAACCCATAAAATTAAATAATTTTAAATATTATTTTTTTATTTCTTCTTATTTAAAGAACAAGAATGAATTGATTTTCTAACACAAGAATTACAAGTAATACATTTAGATTTGCATCTTTCTCCTTTTTCCCATCTTTTTATAATATCAGGTTCACAAATTAATGGTCTTCCAATACCAAAATATTGAATTTTACTTTTATTTAAAATTTCTTCCATAGTTTTCATATCTCTGATACCTCCTGTTAAAACAACAGGAATATTAACAATCTCAGAAATTTTATTGGTTTGTTCATAAAAAATTGGATTTTTTGGTTTTATTTTATGTTCAACATAATTTCCACTTGTTTGAATTAAATCAGCTCCTGCTTTTTCAATTAATTTACAAGCAGTTAAAAATCCATTTTCATTAATACCATTTTCAATCCCATCATTAACACTTATTTTAATAGAAATAATAAAATCATTTCCAACTGCTTTTCTAATTTTTTCAATAATTTCTACAATAATTCTAGCTCTATTTTCATCATTTCCACCATATTCATCATTTCTTTTATTAAATGCAGGAGATAAAAATTGATTTAATAAAGTTAAATGAGCAGAATGAATATCAACTCCATCGAAACCTGATTTTTTTGCTCTTAAAGCAGCTTCAACAAATTGATCTTCAATTATTAATATTTCTTCTTTTGTTAATTCTTTATTCATTGAATTAAAAAGAGGATTTAATACTTTACTTGGACCATAAACTTCTTCAATATTATTATTAATTAATTCTCCCGAATGAATTATTTGCATTATTATATTTCCATTATTTTTGTGAACAATTTCTGTTAATTTTTTCAATTCATTTATAAATTCATCTTTGTAAATTAAAAATCTTCCTATTTGTTCGAATATTGTACTTTTACTTACTAATGAACAACCTGTAAATATTATTGATGTTCCTTCTTTTGATAATTTATCATAATATTTATATGCTTCTTCAGATATATGACCATTGCTAAAAAAACAATTATCTGTTACTGATGCTCTGAAAATTCTATTTTTAATGTTTAGTTTTTTTATTTTTGTTGATTCAAATACTTTTCTATTTTCTTTTTGAAATGAATTTAATATGAGAGAGAATATAATTAAACTAATTTCTTTTAGTATCATTATATAATAATTTATTTATTTTTACAACATTATTTTGATATAATTATATAATTTTAATTTTAGTGATTAAATGATAAAAAAAATATTATATTTAATTAATATTATTATATTATAAAAAAAATTTAATTTTTTTTTATACTCAAAATAATTTTATTTAAATAATTAATTTTATTTAATTATTTATAGTTATTTTATATTTTTAAATATATTAAATAAAATAAATAAAAATTGGGGATTGGGGATTGGGGATTGGGGATTGGGGATTGGG
>JAEEGK010030924.1_pt1 | contig 10581 bp, 8 predicted proteins | sample 8958771 | NCBI WGS metagenome assembly JAEEGK01 (sample SAMN16246547, study PRJNA631951) | gut metagenome | biome: gut microbiome; feature: rumen; material: SC-attached | host: Bos | place: Iran: Karaj | collected 2018-10 | reverse complement strand
AGATAATACCATATCCTTTTGTCAAAGTCATGAAATTAGTCATAAAGCCTAATAAACCACGAGATGGGATGACATATTGAAGAATAGTGACTGTTTCTCTAGCATCCATATTAATTAATTCAGCGGATCTATTACCTAAAGACATCATGATATCGCCAACGAATTCGTTAGGAACATCAATTAATAAATCTTCATACGGTTCACATCTTTCCCCATCGATTTCTTTAATGATGACTTGTGGTTTACTAACTTCAAGTTCAAATCCTTCTCTTCTCATATTTTCAATGAGAATGGATAAATGGAGTTCGCCTCTACCAGAAACAACCCAAGATTCTTTATTTGGAATTCTTTCAACGCGCAAAGCGACGTCTTTTTGCATTTCTCTAAATAATCTTTCTTCAATCTTACGAGCGGTTAAGAGTTTACCGTCTTGACCAGAAAGAGGAGAAGAATTAGTACCAAATGTCATTTGTAATGTTGGTTCATCTAAATGGATTGGTGGTAATGGTTCAACTTGGTTATAAGCACAGATTGTTTCACCAACGTTAATATCAGTTAAACCCGCAACAGCGACGATCTCTCCAGCGCTTGCTTCATTAATTTCTAATCTTTTTAAACCTTGATAACCAAAGAGTTTCATAACTCTAAAGTTAACAACGTTACCGTCAAGTCTAGCGACTGAAACATTGTCATTAACGTGAATAGTGCCTCTTTTAATAGTGCCTAAACCAATACGACCAACGAAATCGTTATAGTCGAGTAAGGCAACTTGAAGTTGAAGTGGAGCATTAACATCAACATTTGGCGCTGGGATTTCTTTAATAATGGTATCTAACACGGCTTCCATACCTGGTTTTTGCGTGGCGACATTAGCTTCTAAAGAAGATGTACCTTTTAAGCCAGAAGTATAGATGACTGGGAATTCTAGGAATTCATCAGGAGCGCCTAATTCGATAAAGAGTTCTAAGACTTCGTCTAAACATCTTTCAATATCGATATTGTTTCTATCAACTTTATTAATAACAACGATTGGTTTGATATGGGCTTGAAGAGCTTTCTTTAAAACGAATCTTGTTTGAGGCATAGTGCCTTCAAAAGCATCGACGAGTAATAAGCAGCCATCAACCATGTTCATAATTCTTTCAACTTCGCCACCAAAGTCAGCGTGTCCAGGAGTATCGAGAATATTGATTTTTGTATCTTTATAAGTAATGGAAGTAGTTTTAGCTAAGATAGTGATACCTCTTTCTCTTTCGATATCATTACTATCCATTGCTCTTTCATTAACTTCTTCATTTATTCTAAAGGCACCTGCAGTCTTTAAAAGTTGATCGACTAAGGTAGTTTTACCATGGTCAACGTGGGCAATAATCGCGATGTTACGAATATCCATAATGTAGGCCTCCTTTAGAAAAAAACCTCTAATATAATAGAGGTCTTATACTAATAATTGCAAGAGAAAATCAATATTAATTTTCTCTATATATTTTATCTAAATGGATACCTTTTTTCTTTTCTTGATATAAATGATAGGCAAACAAAGAGACAAAGAAACCAGTAGTGGTTAAGGCACTTAAGATATATGAACCGGTCAAATATGGGGTTTGATAAGTCATTACATATGACATTTCTCCACTTGGTGCGACAAAAGAAACAAAGCCCCCGTTACCTTTATATACTTTAATATTTGTGACTTTACCGTCTTTATCTTTGCCTTTAATTGACCAGCCTTTATCATAGGCCACTCTTGAGACCACAAAACGTGGTTCTTCATAATTAGTGGTGAATGTGAATTTATCTTTTTTATAAGTGACATTTTCGATTGGATAGGCATTTAAAGCATCTCTTCTTGATTCATATGAAGAAATATCTTCGGTATGCATTGTTAGAGTTGAATCATATAAATAACTTTGATAATACTTACCACAAACCGCTAAAGAATAGACGTCTTTTCTAACATAGAAAGCACGCATATATGAAACGTTATCCGTACTATCATCGTCGTGAGAATCAAACATGAAAATTTTCTTATTTTGATCGAAGAAATAGAAATTATATTTTTGTGAGCCAGAGAATGGACCTCTCACATATAAAATAGTGCCAGCTTTAAACAATGGTTTTCCATCGACTCTAGGATTATAAAAGACAAAATAATCCATAGCGCTATCGCTATCAAATGATGAAGCGGGTGTATATTTATTTGGAATGTCTGCAACTTCTTCAATAGTTAAGCGTTTGGCGGTCTTTTCTAAATCGTAATATGTGCGAACATAATCTGAGCCTTGATAAAGTTGAGTTAAAGAAGAAGGAACCTCCTCCTGACTGATGCTAAGGTTTGAATACTCTTCTTTAATTTCTTCGGCATCGCTTGGATAAATATAGGCTTTTTTAGATAAAAGTATAATGTTATCAATACATTCAATATTGTATCTTACGTAATCACTAGCGGTTTTCATTTCGCCGTTGTATAGATATTTATAAGAATAACCAAATTGGCTTAAGTCTTTGTTATCAAAAATAAAGTAGTTATCACTCTTATCTAGCTCTTCATACTTGGCGTTCTCAGTAAAATCAAAAGGTACATTAGCAACGTATTGCCCTGGGTTATGTTTTTCAATAGCAGCGTATTTGCTCTTGGCTTTACTTATGAAGTAATATTTAACACCTAATAAATTATCTAAATCTTGGTATTTGCCTCGATAATATCCAGAAACCGATTTGGTACCGTTTCTAATGCCAGTCCATAAACTAAAGTCATCAATTTCAAAGTTGTATAAGGAATGGAAGAATGAAACAGTACTGTAGTTATTAACAAAGCCGTTCATCACACTATAGGCATCATTAATTGATGAATAAACACGATAATATGATTGATCATCTTTTTGAATTTGTTTTAAGACAGTTCTAAATTGCTCGTTATTAGCATAGCCATTGTTATATCCTGTATCCCAACCGTGACCAAAGGTAACAAAATTACCAACCGTAATAGCTTCAGCGCTAATGAAGATTGTGGCTAAAATATTGAATGCTTTTTTCTTGTTATAAAGGAAGAATAAAGTCAAATAAACAGCGGTGACGTATATTAATTCTCCTCCATAAGCCAGATTAGTAAAATCAAAACCATCTTCCACGAATCGATGGATTAATTGACCGCTTTTTTCCGCATTTGGTACATATAATTTCCAAGTTAAAATCCAACAAGTAACAATACCAATAACGGCAAAGGCGTAACCAATATGAATGTGCCATCTAGCGACATTAGGAATCTTATCGATATAAATACCAACATAGGCAATTAAAGAAGAAACAATAAATAATGTCCATCTAGCATAACCATTAGAAAACACCATGGTTAAGAAATACATAAATGGTGTAAATAAAGATAAAACTAATAAACCAAAGCCAATGAAATGAGACCATTTCTTTTCTTTGCCTGATTGTATTAAAGCGGGCACTAAGAAAAGTATGAACGGCACATAGCACCATAAAGAAACAGCGATATCATCAAAGTCCCAATTATTAAGTTCTAAAGTTGGTAATGAACGACAAGTGGTGGCAGGGAAGAAAAATTCTAATATTGGATACCAGTGTCTAGTAACGAATTTACGTCCGTGTTGATCGGCAGCTTTTCCCCAAGAAAATAGCAACTCAAAGAATTCTTTAATCTTTCCGTTAAAAAGATAATCTTTAAGCATCGCTCCATAGGAGTTTGCTTCTAATTTTGGAGAAGCCATCGTGGCCATTAAAGCGGGACCAAAGATAAATAAAGCCATTAATAAACCACCTGCAAAGCCAGCCACACCTAAACCTAATATTGTGAAGTTTTCTTTGGCACTCTTAGTTCTTATTTGTTGGAAGAAACGAAACATTGCATAAAAGAATGCACAAATAACATACGAGACCATTAAAACATAGTTACAAATAGCTAAGAAAAACACTCCAATAGCGAGTAACCATGGTTTTTGTTCTTTGATTGTTTTTTCAATACCTAATAACACTAATGGAAAAAACACTAAGATATCTTGATAGTTGTTATACCAAAGATAGAATGCTCCCCATCCACAGAAGGCATATGCAATGCCGCATATTCTAGAAACGCTATCTTTAACATTGAAAGTGCGTTTCATATACATGCTAAAGAACATACCAGCACACGCTAATTTGATGATTGAACTTATCGCAACAGCGTGAGGTACAAATGTTCTTGGGAAAATACAAATAATGATATTAAATGGTGAGAATAAACCATAGTAAGCATTAGAACCAAATGAGTTAGCGCCTAAATATAATGTTGAATCAAATAAAGTAAAATGTCCTGTTTTAATCCATTCATGATAATAGTCCCAAATATGAAATCCCATCGGGATATATTGAGCGCTATAATCCCCGCCATAAGCTAATGTAAAATTGTTTTCTACTAGCATGGCGATATAAAAACCAAGACCAATTAATAGTAGAATCAAAAAATAATAAAAAGAATTAGGCAATTTGAATGTTTTAACTTTGTTAACAATTAACTCCCAAATGCCTTTGAATGGATTATTCTGCTTATTATCTTTTTTGAAAACAACATCCATACTAGAACACTAATTTCTTAACGTAATTTTTGTTTATTTTAAATTCTTCACTAGTCACCTGAATGGCGTCTTTTTGGCTCAAACCTAAATTAACAAAATACGCGACACGTGCTTTAATCTGTTCGTCATCAATAGTGGCTTCGTTTTTATTCCCTTCGATTATTAAGACGATTTCACCTTTAATAGTTGCTTCATCAATTTCTAAAAGTTCATCTAATGTTCCACGAATATATTCTTCGTTTAGTTTTGTTAATTCTCTTGCTAAGCAAACATGGCGGTTTCCTAAGCCGTCTCTTAATAATTTAAGAGTCTTCATAATTCTATGAGGAGCTTCATAAAGAATGATCGTTTCTTTTTTATCTTTGAAACTAGATATTTCTTCTTTTGCTTCGTTTTCTTTAGCAGGTAAAAAGCCATAAAAGTAGAAATGTTTAGTTTCTAATCCAGAAGCCACTAAAGCATTAATAAAAGCAGAACTGCCTGAAATAGTGGACACTGCAATATCGTTTTTAATCATCTCTTGGACTAATAAATATCCTGGATCAGAAATGCATGGATAACCAGCATCTGACATATAGGCCACTTTTTTGCCTTCTTTGATTTTGTTTAATAAGTGTTTGCTGGCTTCAACTTCGTTATGTTCTCTTAAAGAGAACAATTCTTTTTTAATGCCATAATTAGCGAGTAAAGAAAAAGCATTGCGGGTATCTTCCGCGGCAATAATATCCATCTCATTAATCACTTCTAATGCCCGAGGGGACATTTCTTTTAAATTACCAATTGGAGTAGCAATTAAATAGAGGACTTCTTTATTGTTTACGAACGCCTTTTTCCTTGTCATTTTTATGGTCCTTATCTCTACGTTTATTAAAACCAGTTTGCTTATTAAATTCATCTAATGGTAAAAACTTAATATCATCTGGGTTTTCGACTTTGACAACATTAGAAATGATATTGATGCTAGTTACAGCATATTCTACTTTATCGATAAAGACTTTAGTGCCTAATTCTGGGAAGCGTTTCCTTTCTTCCGTATAAGCATCGTCTTCGTATTTTAAACAACATATTAATTTGCCACATTGTCCACTTAGCTTTGGAATATTAATAGCGAGCATTTGGTTTTTCGCTCTGTTAATGGAAATGCCATCAAACTCATTTAAGAAAGTGGAACAGCAAAGTGGTAAACCACACACACCTAAGCCACCAATCATCTTGGCTTTATCACGGCTTCCGATTTGTCTTAATTCAATACGTGTATGTAATTTGGCCGCTAAAACTTTGAGAAGTTCTCTAAAGTCAACACGATCATCCGCTAAATAGGAGAATAAGACTTTTGACTTATCAAGAGTGTATTCGCAAGAGATTAAATTCATATCGAGATTTAATTTCTTAACTTCTGCTTCACAAATTTCTAAAGCAAAGACAGCATCCTTTTGATTGATTTCCGCTAATTTGATATCGGTATCAGTGGCTTTTCTAAGAATCGGTTTTAATAGTAAGCCATTGCTATAGCGGTCAATTGGAATTGCTTCGATAGCAATGGTACCTAGTTCGGTGCCTCTAATGGTTTCGACGACTACTTTATCACCGATTTCTAAAGGAATATCTTTTACACCAAAGAAATATGCTCTTGGAGTATTTAAAAATTTAACTCCCACAAAGTGGGTATATTCATTTTTAACTTCAACTGGTTGTTCATTGTTAATCATAATTTACGTATTATCTAATCGTACCCGGATTGTGATTAGATAGCATTTCCTTTCCCGGGTATAATCTAACTATGCTGTGTACCTGTGCCTCATAATTTACAGTTTTGACTGTTTAGGAATAATTCAGGCCACAGTTTTTTAATACAAATCGTTGATTAGTTAACTAACGCTTAGACGTTTAATCTCTCGCGTATTTACGTTACTAGAAAACTGATGGTTAGACGCAGCAATTTTCACGATTTGGAGGTGATTTTATGTACATTGTTGGAATTGATTGTTCCAAGTACAAGCACGACTGTTTCATTGCTACTGAGACAGGCGAAGTTATCAGAGACACCTTTACCTTTGATAACTCTGGACCAGGTTTTGCCCTGTTCTTTTCTATTCTAGAGACTCTTAAATGTCCTAAAAATCAAATAAAAGTAGGATTCGAGTCGACTAGCCACTACATGGTACCCTTAATGAAACATCTAAGTGTTAAGGGGTACGAATTCATCTTGCTTAATCCCGTTATTGTCTCAAGGTTTCGCAGATCTACGACATTAAGAAGGATTAAGACAGATAAGATTGACGCTAAGACGATTGCTCAGGTCCTTGCCAGTTCGGACTACGAGTCCTACCATATGCAAGTTTACCATTTTCCTGAGTTAAAGTCTTTAACCCGTCTTAGAGATCGTTTGGTTAAACAACGATCATACTATTTAGTAATGCTCACTAATGTGTTAGATGAAGTTTTCCCAGAATTCAAGGAATTCTTTGATGACTCTTTAAAGAGCAAAACCGTCTTTTACCTATTAGATACTTATAAGATTCCATCTCGAATGGCTAATATGAATAGCAACTCGTTTGATAATCTTAGAAAAATATCTAAGGGTAAGTTTTCTTACGCTAAATTCGTTAAGATTAAGGAATTAGCTAAGAATACAATTGGTTCATCAAGTGAGGCTGATGAACTAGAGATTTCTTCTTTGCTCAACATCTATAAAACTATAAATGATGAGGTTTGTAGAGTTGAATCTAAGATTGAAGAAATCATGACTATTTTAGATTCCCCTACTGTATCGATTCCTGGAGTTGGGCTTATGTCCGCGGCCAGTATAATCGCTGAGTTTGGTGATTTGTCTAGATTCGCTAATGCAGATAAGATGCTCGCATATGCTGGTCTAGATGTCGGAAGAAGTCAATCTGGAACCGCTGACTATAAAGGCAAGATGGTCAAGCACGGTTCTAGCTATCTCAGACAAGCATTAATGAACGTTGTTGAGACTATGATGATTCACGCTCCGGTGTTTTACGACTTCTACCATAAGAAGCGTGGCGAGGGCAAACCTCATCGAGTTGCCTTGTCTCACTTAGCTCGTAAGCTAGTAAGACTGATTTATAAGTTAGAAACAAGTCACACTCGTTTCGACTTAACTAATTCTAAGTAATCCCTAGTAGTAAGTGATTACTTTGCAATCTATAAGAGAAAGTTCCACAAAGAGAACTGTTTTCGTTATACAAATCAATATTTCTCTTGATTTCTAATAGTTAATTATTCCTCTTTGGTGATGATATTAAATATGTGGTCGATAAGTAGTGAGATATTTACATTGGTGTTAATCACGCCACTACATTTAAGAAGTTCAATCAAACTTTCATCTAAATGAGAAAGTTTATTAGCTAAGTTGTCTAATATTGTAGCATAACTTTCTAAAAATGCCTCTTTTTGGTTTTTGATATTGATCATGTCTTCAAACGCCATGACTAGCATATTGATAAAATAACGGCATGATTCTTTGCTTTTAACTTTGTTAATGATGTTAGATTGAGCGCGATAGATGATATCGCTTTTATCTCCATCATTCATCACTTGTAATATGTCTTCAAAGCATTCTTTTGCACTGAAGAAAGCGGCATTACTTGCTTTATCGTCTAAGATTTCTTTTATTAGTTCCCCATCATTATAGAAGTAAGAAAGTAATTCAGCATCTTTTCTATCAACCCCGTTATCAACAGCGTCTTGAATGACAATTTGTTTATCAATAAGTCTTAATCTAAGAACTTGGCAACGAGAAATAATGGTTGGCAAAATGCTGTTTTCATTATTTGTGGTTAAGAACGCATAGACCTTTTGCCCTGGTTCTTCTAAAAACTTCAGAATGCTATTAATGGCTTGTACGGTCATGTTTTCAATGAGATGCAAAACATAGACACGTATTCCTTTATTTTCAAACGCTTTCTTTTCAAACGCTGTCTCAATTGCGTCGACATCATCTTTCTTGATTGTCGCTTTTGAACCATCAAAAATAAAGAAGTCTGGGTAATTGCCATCGTCTACTCGCAAGCAAGTAATACAAGAATTACACGCCATAGGAGAAGGGTCATCACACAAGATTGATTTAGCAAAGAATGTAGCGACATCAATTAAGGGCGCTCCATTATTGCCTGAAATCAAATAAGCATGAGAAAGTTGATCCTTTTTAAGTGCATTAAGGAACGTTTGATATATGACGGGTTGATATTTCTTAAGATAGTTTTCTACTTGCATAAGCGAGAAAGTATCACCTCTAAAGTTTTATTAGCGACTTCCTCTTGGCTTTTGCTCGCATCTATGACGACAAAGCGTTCAGGATAACGCTCCGCTAATTGTAAAAATGTATTTCTAACTTTTTTATGGAAATCGAGTTTCTCTAGATCTAATCTGTTCACTTCGCGGTTACTATTAGCGGCAATTCTAGCTAAACCGATTTCAGGGTCGATATCAAATAATAATGTTAAATCTGGGAAGGTGCCTTCTGTAGCAAACATGTTGACGTTTAAGATGTTATCAACACCTAATCCTCTAGCGCCACCTTGATAGGCTAAAGAAGAATCTAAATAACGATCACAAATAACAATCTTACCCTCTTTTAAAGCTGGCCAGACTTTTTCAACGAGGTGTTGTCTTCTACTAGCGGCATATAAAAGTGCTTCGGTTCTAATATCCATTGCTGTATTATTTTTGTCTAAAATAACATTTCTAATTTGTTCAGCAATTGGTGTGCCACCTGGTTCTCTTGTACGAACGATTTGGTAGCCCATTTCTTCTAATTTATTAACTGCGAAATTGACCGCTGTTGTTTTGCCTGAACCTTCAGGTCCTTCAAGTGTAATAAACATATTATTCACCTCGCTTTATAGTTTTCTTCTTCCTTCGACTGCTTTTGACAAAGTCAATGAATCGGTGTAATCGAGATTTCCACCCATTTGTAAGCCATAAGCTAATCTAGTTACTGTTTCAACTTTATCCGCTAATAATCTAGCAAGATATAAGGCTGTTGTTTCACCTTCAATTGTCGGATTTGTGGCAATGATAACTTCTTTGAAATTACCATGTTCAACACGTTCTAGTAAGGAAGCGATGTTGAGATCTTCTATTGAGGCTCCTTTTGAAACCAAAATAGCGCCGTTAAGGACATGATATAAACCACGATATGATTCAGCGTTTTCAAAGGCGATGACATCTTTTGGATATGAGACAACCATTAAGACATCTTGTTCGCGTTCATTATCGCTACATATTTCACATTTTTCTTCTTCGGTTAAGAAACCACAAATAGGACAGACGTGTATTGATTGTTTAAGGTTTTTAATCGCATCAGAAAATTCCGCTAAATCATCATCTTCCATGTTGAGCATTGCGTATGCCATTCTTTCAGCGCTACGCTTACCAACACTAGGTAATTTAGCTAAAGATTCTTCTAAGCGAATAAGAGCCTTTAGTTTTTCCATTAGAAGCCAAATCCTCCGGCTTGACCAGTAATGCGTTCATTGATTTCTTCGTTTTCTTTATCGATTTGGGCTAAAGCTTCGTTTAATGCTAATGGAATTAATTCTTCAATCATTTCTTTGTTTTCTGGATCAAAGGCATCTTTATCGATACTGACTTCGACAATTTCTTTGTTTCCAAGAACTTTAACTGTGACTGCGCCACCTTTAGAAACGATAAATTCTTTTTTAGCGAGTTCAGCTTGTGCCTTTCTTAATTCTCTTTGCATCTTTTGGGCTTGCGCCATCATTTGTTGCATATTCATATTAGTTTTCTCCTTCAAATTCAATGTTGATAGTATCTATTTTTGGCAAAGTACCTAATTGACGTTTGTTCATGAAGTTTTGTTGGCATCTTACTGATTCATTTCTTGAAACACCATAGACAAACATTTTTCTTCCAAATGTTGATTGAATAACATTTTGAATGGCTTCTTGATTTTCAATCAAATTAGCTCTTTCAGCAGTATTTGGGAATTGGTATTCGATGACTAAAACTTTATTAG
>JAEEGK010030923.1_pt1 | contig 10581 bp, 8 predicted proteins | sample 8958771 | NCBI WGS metagenome assembly JAEEGK01 (sample SAMN16246547, study PRJNA631951) | gut metagenome | biome: gut microbiome; feature: rumen; material: SC-attached | host: Bos | place: Iran: Karaj | collected 2018-10 | reverse complement strand
CCTGAAGGATGTAGATGGCGGGCAGCGTGAAGATAGCGCCGGCCACCACGGCTCCCGAACAGGCACCGATCGACTGGATGATGACATTCTCGCCCAGGGCCTTGCTGCGCTTGGCAGCCGTCGACACGCCCACGGCAATGATGGCAATGGGAATGGCCGCCTCAAACACCTGACCCACCTTCAGTCCCAGGTAGGCCGCCGCTGCCGAGAAGAGCATCGCCATCAGCACGCCCCACGTCACCGACCATACGTTCACTTCCGGGTATTGCTTCCCTGCCGACATCATCGGCTCGTAGCTTTCCCCCTCTTTCAGCTCCCTGAACGCATTCTCAGGCAGCCCTTGTTGCATTTCTTTTTCTTCCATAATCTCTTAGGTTTTCCATGCAAATGTACGGATTATTTCTGAATCCTCCAAACTTTCCGCCAGAAACTCAAAAATTATTTGGTTTTCTCCCAACTAATTAATACCTTTGCAACATGATTATAAACTATTCTTATTAATATGGTATACAATGAAATTGGAAAGACCGGTATGAAGGTCTCGAACCTGAGTTTTGGTGCATCGTCGCTGGGTGGCGTGTTCCACAGCATCCGCGAGGAAGAGGGCATTAAGGCTGTCTATACCGCCGTGGAGAACGGCATGAACTTCATCGATGTGTCGCCTTATTACGGTCACTATAAGGCCGAGACGGTGCTGGGAAAGGCCCTGAAGGGCATCCCCCGCGACAAGTATTACCTCTCGACGAAAGTGGGCCGTTACGGTCAGGATGGCGTCAACACGTGGGACTACTCAGCCCGTCGCGTCACCGACAGCGTCTACGAGAGTATGGAACGCCTGAATATCGACTATATCGACCTGATCAATGTGCACGACATCGAGTTCCAGGGCGACCGTGAGGGTGGCTTGCAGCTGATCGTCGACGAGACATTGCCCGCTCTGGTGGAACTGAAGAAGAAAGGTGTGGTGGGTCACGTGGGCATCACCGACCTGCAGCCCGAGAACCTGAAATGGGTCATCGAGCATTGTGAGGAGGGTACTGTGGAGAGTATCCTGAACTTCTGTCACTATAGTCTGAACGATACGTTGCTGGCCGACTATCTCGGTTTCTTCGAGATGCATGGGGTGGGGGTGATCAATGCCTCGCCGTTCTCGATGGGACTGTTGTCGAGTCGTGGGGCACCTGCGTGGCATCCCGCCTCGAAGGACCTGCGCAATGCCTGTGCCAAGGCGGCAGAATACTGTCTGGAGGTGGGCTATCCGATAGAGAAGCTGGCCGTGCAGTTCTCCACCAGCCTGAACCCGCGCATCGCCACGACGCTCTTCAGCAGCGCCAATCCGCTGAATGTGCTGAAGAATATAGAATATGTCAACGAGCCGATGGACTTGGACCTCGTAGCGAAGGTGCAGGAGATTATCGGTGACCAGATGTTTGTCCGTTGGAAGAACAGTTGAAATAAACAACGGATTATACGGATTTAACGGATTGTTTTTTGCGATGCAAATCCGTGTAATCCGTGCAATCCGTTGTCTTTAAAAGAATATTATGGTTATAATTGATGCGCATTCACATTTGTGGCTGAGGCAGGATACCAGCTGGGACGGGAAGCCCATCCGTTCGCTGAAGAATGGTCGGAGCATCTTCCTCGGTGAGGAGGTGCAGATGATGCCGCCGTTTATGATCGACAGTCAGAACTCCGCCGAGGTGTTCCTCTCGAACATGGACTACGCCCAGGTGGGAGCCGCCGTGGTGGTGCAGGAGTTTATCGACGGTCTGCAGAACGATTACCTGGAGCAGGTTCAACGCCAGTATCCCGACCGTTTCCTCTGTTGTGGCATGCCCGACTACCGTCAGCCGGGATTCTACGCCCAGGCTGAGGAGCTGATCCTTCAGCGTGGTTTCCGCGGCATTGCCATTCCCGGCCATCGTCTCTTGGGTAAACCCCTGACCTCCGACGAGATGATGCGGATGTTCCGGCTGATGGAAGAGAAAGACATCGTGCTGAGCATCACCCTCGAAGACGGCGACCGACAGGTCAGCGAGCTCAGCGAGGTTATCAGCGAATGTCCGCAGCTACGTATCGCCATTGGTCACTTAGGCATGGCCAATCCGCCGCAGACACCTTGTTGGGAGAATCCCAGCTGGCGTCGTCAGATTGCATTGGCGCAGCATCCGCAGGTGATGATCGAGATGGGCGGTATCACGTGGCTCTACAATGCGGAGTTTTATCCCTTCCCCTCGGCCGTCCGTGCCATCCGTGAGGTGATCGATATCGCTGGTGCCGACAAGCTGATGTGGGGCTCCGATTATCCCCGTACCATCACCGCCATCACCTACCGCATGTCGTACGACTTTATCCTGAAATCGCTGGAACTCTCCGATGCCGACAAACGGCTGATCCTCGGCGAGAACGCCTGCAGGTTCTACGGCTTTAAGCATCTCCCCGAACTGCCCTATATCAAGAATATGTCGGAATGATCGTCGTGATGCTAACATTGTTTGCCCTCGTGGTGGTAGGCTACATAGCGGGCAAACTGGGATACCTGGGAGGCGACTTCGACCGCCAGCTGTCGCGGTTGGTCATCAACATCACTTGTCCCGCCCTGATCCTGTCGTCGGCGATGACGGGCGAGTTGCCTGATAGGAAATATATCCTGCCGTTGCTGCTCATCAGCACATTGACCTATCTGGTGCTGACGGGTGCCGGCTTCCTCCTGCCACGCTATCTCACGAAAGACCGCAGCGTGCAGGGCCCCATCGGTTTCGCTTTGATCTTCGGCAATGTGGGCTTCATGGGTTATCCCGTGGTGGCATCGATCTTCGGTCACGAGGCCGTGTTCTATGCCGCCGTACTGAATGTGGTGAACACCTTCGCCGTGTTTACCATCGGTACCATCCTTATCAACGGTGCCAGCAGCGAGAAAGAACGGTTTGAGAAGAAGGTCCTCTACAGCACACCGATGCTCGCCGCCTATCTGACGATGGGTATCGTGGCGCTCCGTATCGACAATATCCCCGAGGCCATCAGCCAGCCGTTGACGATGCTGGGCAACATCACCGTCCCCGCCGCCCTGCTCATCATCGGCTCATCGATGTCGCAGTTGTCGCTGCGCACGATGCTGGGCAACCGCACCGTCTATGCCACCACGCTGTTGCGCCTGGCGCTGTTGCCCGTGGGTGTGCATTTCCTGATGCGGCTCGTAGGCTTCGATCCGTTTGTGGTGAACATCAATACGCTGGTCATCGCCATGCCCGTGGCCACCTACGGCACCATCCTCTGTCTGAAATACGGCAAGGACACAACGATGATCACCGAGGTTACCTTCATCACCACCCTCATCTCGATGGTCAGCATCCCGTTGCTGGTGACGCTGCTCTTCTAGATAAATAATCCCCCGAAAAACTGCGGGGGATTCTTAGTTTAGAAGGGGCCGTAGCGCCTAGTCTTTGTCGAGACCGTCGCCGCCGTCACCACCGTCGTAGCCGGTGCTGCCAGTGTTGATGATCAGCGTGCTGGCCTGACCGGGCATCGCGAAGTTGCCGGTGTACACGCCCTCAGACTCGGTGAGCTCGATGCTCGAGCCGTTCAGCGTGGCCGTCGGGGTCTGACCCTCAGCAGGCGTGATGCTGATCTCCACCTCATCGTCCTCGCTCAGGTTGCTGCCCGAGGTCAGGGCATTGCCGTTGAGTGTCACGGTGGCTGAGCCAGAGCCGCTGGTTGCGATGGTCAGGGCGAAGTTGGTCGCACTCGGATTACTCGGATTATTCGGAGTATTCTGATCACTCTGATTACTCTGACCGCTCTGATTACCCTCGCCGTTAGCCTCCTTCCACTTGGCGATGGCTGTCTCAATAGGCGTCAAGTTGGTCACCTTTTTCTTCTTACCATCGATGGTCACCTCCTGGGTGTCGATGATGTTACGGAACTCCAGCGAGCAATACTCCTGCTTGAAGCGGCGCGAGGTGATGTTCTCGTCTTCCACGCCATAAGGCAGGAATCGGATGTGAACACCCTTCACCACAGCGTTGGGATCGGCACCCTCCATATCGGGGATGTCATTCAGAGGCTTGTCCACCGAGCAGGTGGGCAGGAAGGTACCCAGAGGATCGAGCCGGATGGGCACACCCTGACTGATCAGTTCGGGCAGACACTGGGTGATCTTCTTCAGCACGCCCTCGATGATGTCGAGCGTGTAGATCGAACCGTGGTCTGACATGTGTTTCGCAAAGCCCTTCAGCGTGAGGGTCTCCTGAGTGTCAACTTCGGGATAGTACTTGCCGTAGCCAGCGTTCTTCACGTTCTTGTTCTGGCGCAAGTTGATTCCCATCTTAATTTCATTTGTAGCCATTTCTTAAAAGTTTTTTTATGGTATTGGACTACTAAGTGCGACCAGCTGCATCGGGTGGCCGCTTCCCGCCTTTATTAAGGATCCTTTTTACAGCTACAAAGTTACAAAAAATATCTGAAACCACCAAACATTTCCGCAACTTTTTTCGTTAAAAATTACACAGTAGGAACCGTCCCTAATGTGTAATTTTTTTAGCTAGGGGGGTAGGAAAATGGGATGCTTATTCGTTATATATATAGAATGAGTACAAAAAAGACAGAAATAGAAGAATTATATACCGGCAGTTATCAGCGGTTGTTGACGAAGGCAACGCAGATGTTGAAGGACGAAGCCGATGCCAATGACGCTGTGAGCGATGTGTTCGCCAGAGTAGCGGAAGGTTCGCTGAGATTGCCAGAAGGGCATGAGGAGAGCTATCTGATGGTGACCATCCGCAATCTCTGCATTGATCGCATCCACAGACTGACGCTTCGTGAAAGAGTGGAACGCAGACTGTCGCTCTCTGATCCCAGTATGACGTCGACAGAAAGCCAGCAGGAACATGTAGCAGAGATGATCGACTATGCGGAAAGAACTCTTTCCAAACAGACCTGGCGCGTGTTTCAGTTGCGATTCGACGAGGGACTGCGCTACTGGGAGATAGCTGCCCGGCTCGGCATCAGCGAAAAGGCCGTCTACAAACACCTGGCCAAGGCCCTGCAAACACTAAAAGAGAAATTTAATCCTACAGGCATATGAAAGATATCGAAGATCTGCTCCGTATGACAGAGCGTCCGCAGGACTATACGGACGAGGAGCTGCAACAGTTGATGAGCGACCCCGACATGCGGGCATACTATGAGCTGATGGTGAAAGCTGAAGAAGGCTTTACCCAGCGGAATACCAAGCGCGACAAAGCCAGGAGGCTCTGGAAGATAGCCGCCATGTTCGTCGGCATCATCCTGTTGTCGGGCCTTACCTTCGCAGCGGTGCATCTCATGAGGAGTCAGAAGACAGAAGTCAGGAGTCAGGAGACGGAGGCGGTAACCACCTCTCAACCCTCAACTCTCAACTCTCAACTCCCGGAATCCGACACCATCCGCACCTTCGAGAATGCCGAGCTGCAACAGATCCTCAGCGAGCTGGCCGACCACTACCATCTGGAAGTGGACTATCGCAATGAGCAAGCCCGGCACGTCCGTCTCTACACCAAGTGGAACACCGCAGCCCCATTAAGTCAGATCGTAGAGCGACTGAACAACTTCGAAAAGGTCAACATCCGTCAGACCAACAAACAAATCATTGCTGAGTAGTCATGAAACGCATCCTGTTCCTTACGCTCTCATGTGCTCTCAGCATCCTGGCTCAGGCGCAGCACACGTTTCAGGGCACTTCACTCTCAGAGGCATTGATCGAGCTCGACAAATCGTCGAAGCATTACGACATCTCCTTTGTCTATGATGAGTTGGAGGACTTCACCGTTACCAAGACCGTGAAGCTGGGCCGCTCGCTGCCCGATGCCGTGCGCGAAGTCTGCGGGTTCTATCCCGTCAGAGTTCATGTCAAGGGCCGCGACATCCTCGTGGAGTGCATCCAGAAAGACCGCACGAAACTCAGAGGACGTCTGGTAGGTCCCGACCACCAGCCCGTTGCCTACGCCAATATCACCCTATTTCCCCCGTCCGATTCTGTTTGTATAGGTGGCGGTGTGAGCAATGAGGCTGGCGACTTCGTGATTCCCTGTGGGGCAGAGCGTGCCAAGGTCAGGATCAGTTGCGTGGGATTCAAGACCATCGAACGGGTAATGCCCATCGGCGATGCAGGCACTATCCGGTTGCAGATGGAGAACAATTACCTGAGCAACGTCAATGTCAGCGGACGAATGCCCGTCATCCGCAGCGAGGCCGACCGTCTGCAGTATATCGTGAGTAACGACGAGTTTGCCCGTGGGCTCAATGCCCAGGAACTGCTCAGCCGTGTGCCGATGGTGAACATGGCGGGAGGGCGCGCCATGATTCTTGGCAAGGGAACTGCCCGTTTTATGCTCAACGGACGCATTACGGATATGGGCAACGAGGCCATCCAGCAGAAACTCTGGACCCTGCGCTCTGAGGATATCGAGCGCATCGAGGTGATTTCCACACCCTCAGGCCGCGATATGACGGAGATGGGAGGCGGTTATATCAACATCGTGATGCGACGCGACCAGACACTCGGCTGGCGAGGTGACGTCAGTGCAGAGGCTGGCCTTAGTGACGATTGGAGCGAACGAGCCAGCGCCTCTGTCAGCTACGCCTCCGAGAAGTTTGACATGACACTTGATGCCCACGGTGGCCGCACCACGCAGACAACGGACAATGTAACGGATTATAATATTCCCAATATGATATTTTGTACATCAGATACCCGCTCCAAACAAACAGATAAAGAGGTGGCTGCTAATCTGATGCTTCGCTATCTTCCTACCAAAAATCTAGAATTGGGAACAATGTTATCATGGCATACTCTTTGGTCAGATAGAACAACAGAAGGTTTTATGAACTTCTCATGGTCTGAAGCAGAATTATTACCTGACGACAATACAATGACAAAGAGTCTGACTGCCTACTGCGATTGGCGGTTCGACACGAAAGGGAAACAAATCTGTCTCACCTACAACAATTACAAGAAAGATGACGATACAAAGACTCATGTTTTGTACGATAGTTCATCATTATTTTCGTCTGTTGTAAAAAAAGATTTGACTGAATGGCAATGTGCAACAGACTATCACATTCAGTCTGTCAGATTGGACATGTCGCTACCATTCAGCTTCGTAACTATCGATGCAGGTGTCTCCTATACAAGCATCAAAAATCAAGGCCGTTCAAAACACACGCCTACAACACACACCTATCATCTAGGTTCGAGACGTGACGACTTCGATTGTCTGGAAAAGACCAAGGCTGCTTTCCTGTCATTTCATCATGAATGGGATATATACGCTATTAAGATGGGCCTTCGCTATGAGCATATAGGTGAGAATAAAGATGTAGATGTCGCAATTGCTACAGTTGGTACGCCATCATCTAATAGAATTACCAACATCGATCCATCATATAATTTATCAACACGTGACTACTGGCTGCCGTCGTTCAATTTCTCTTTCAAACCGAAGGATGGACATCAAGTCAGTTTGACATGGGGTACAGGTACAATACGCCCCAACTTCTATGACCTTAATCCCCTTCGTATTTTCAAGACCGGATATGAATATTTTGAGGGTGATCCCAAACTAGAAGCCAGCCGAACGAGCAATATAGAGCTAAGCTATCAGAACCATCGTGGACTATTTGTTTCCGGCTATCATCATCACACCAGTAACAAAGTGGAACAGAGTACGGAAGTTGGATATGTATATGCAACACCAGATCAATTATATGTATGTTTATTTCCTGAGAATTTAGATCGGGCAGACAAGACGGGCTTTTATCTTCGTTACCAGCATCAACTAACCCCCAATTTATTAGCTACAGTCGAAGGTGAGACCTGCTATCAGGATTTTGAGAATGCATATCCTAATCCATTTGTTGCTCCATATAAATTCCATGGATGGGGAGAGCGCCTGGTCCTATCTGCCGACTGGTATCTGAACCGCCGGCATACACTTCTGCTAAATTCCCGCTATCAGCATTGGTTCTCTGACTATACTGGCACCACCAAGACCGACGGCTATGGCTATTTCTTTTTTGCCTTGCGTTATTCGATGCTGGACGATCGTCTCAGATTATCGCTTGTGGCCAATGATCCTTTCCATCAACATGTTACCGATGAAACCATGAATAAAGTATATTCTAAATTTAATAATTACACAACGCAATACCAGTTCAGCCACACCAATCATCATGCACATTACGTCGGTCTCACAGCCACTTATTCCCTCGGCAGTAAGAAGGTCCGCCGCGTCCATCACGATACGAAGGACACAGAGCGACAGCGTGCTGAAAAGTTATCAAAATAGTTTTTTCTAACAATTTAAATAAATAATGTATGAGAAAGTTTTTGTTTTATTCGATGGTTCTTGTTTTATCGGTAGGAATGACAGGATGTAGAAGTGATGACGAAGAGAAGGAAGTGAATGAGGTGAAAGCCAACGATATTTCATTATCGTTTATGAATGCCACTTATGGGGAAGTTTCTCAGAGTGACCTGCCAATCTGGATTTCCACGATGATTGATCAGATTAATCGAAACTACTCAGAGAATAAGGACATCAATAAGGTGATAGATTATTCAACATATTTGACAACTCAGCCATCTATCTATCAATGTAAATGGAATGACAAGGTATACTATTTCATCTATTCAATGTTTAAGTCATGCGTTTATTGCGATTCTGTCTTTTATCCAGATGGAAATGTTGTTAATTGGGAAAGCACTGAACAGACGATTGATTTTGTAGATAATAGTACAGACTGGAAATGTATTTTTAATCCAAGGTGATATACAGGAGAGTCAAATTACACAGTAGGGACGGTTCCTACTGTGTAAAAATAATCTAGAAAAATTTGGGAGAGTCAGAGATAGTTCGTATCTTTGCACAAAGTTTGTTAAAAACATACACAGTAGGGACGGTTCTTGTGTCCCTTCGGAAGAAATGAATAATAAACTGAAAACGATATTGCTGCAGTTGCTGCAGAGTCCACGGCGGTTCCCTGTTGAACTGGCCTTGGGAGTGGTGTTCTTTATTATTGCCGTTTGGGATAGTGAGACTCACGTATGGAATGAGAAGACGGCAGAGTATGTAAGTGCAGTCAATGGTGACATCTTATGGTTCTTCGTACCGCTGATGGCCCTGACCTTCTGGCTCCATCGGGTCAACCGTTGGGCTTATTATGCCTCGTTTTTCCTCTTCCTGCCACTGATGGCACTCAATCTGAAGCCCTTCCTTTGGACTTACGGTTTCGTTTTCACCTACGTCCTAGCGGCGATTCTGCTCATCATCGGCAACAGACGGTTGGACAACCGATCGTTTGCAGCCCATGCCCTGCACGTGGTCACACAGATGTTTTTCGGACTGCTTATTTCCGGCATCCTCTATATAGCAGTATTGGCCATCATGTCCTCCTTCTTCTATATCTTCGGCATCGACGAACCCAGGCATTTCTACGAGCATATCGCGCAGTTCATATTTTTTGTGCTGGCACCGCAGGTTTGCTGCACCCTTGTCCGTCAGAACGAAGATGAGGTGGCCGAGCCTTTCAAGATACTTAGGCTTATCCTTAACTTCATCCTCTCCCCAGCTGTCATCATCTACACCGTCATCCTCTATACCTATTTCATAAAGATAGCCATCGAATGGAATCTGCCCAAGGGAGGCGTGGCTTGGTTGGTCATGGGATTCATCACCGTTGCATTAGTCGGTCGTGTGGCCCAGTCGATACTCAGCCAGCGATATTATGACTGGTTCTACAAACGGTTCACGCTGATAGCCATTCCTCCGCTCATCATGTACTGGATCGGTTCCATCTATCGCATCCGTCTCTACAGTTTCACCGAGAGCCGTTTCTACCTGATGGTGGCAGGTGTGCTGATGACGCTTTTCGTGCTGATGCTCTTCCGCGAGCGTACCCGTCGCTATCAGCTCATGGCACTAATCTTCGGTGCAGCCATTATCCTCTTTACCTATATCCCCGGCATCTCTGCCAAGAGCATAGGATTAACCTGCCAGAAGCAGCGGCTCACGGAACTCATCAGTGAGCTGAAGCTGACCGATGCCAAGACGGGCAAACTGAACGACGACCTCGATATGAGGAGCATCAGGCAGGACAGTCTGATGTGTGAACGATATAAGGATGTCACCAGTGTTATCAGCTATGTTCGTAACGAAATTGGCGACAAGGAGTTTGATGCAAAATACGGTAAATGGGCGCATTCGGAGTATAGTTTCAGCTACGACAAAGCTAACGGCAAATCCATAGTGCCTCGCAATAGTGGTGACATCACGTATACAAGAAGGAAGCCGGTTGAGTTGGGCGAATACACTATCATGCTCCCCTCAAAAGCATACGAATACAACTTCTATAACCAGAAAGTAATTATCACCCAGGATAAGGATACCGTTCTCGAATATCCTATTCAAAAGATAATCCGTCAGGACACGATGCTCCTGCATCATCCTGAACAACTGCTCACCTATCGCAACGACTCACTGATGCTGGTACTTGAAGGTATCTGCATTGAAGACACTGTTGTTACAGATGTCAGATATTATG
>JAEEGK010030922.1_pt1 | contig 10581 bp, 6 predicted proteins | sample 8958771 | NCBI WGS metagenome assembly JAEEGK01 (sample SAMN16246547, study PRJNA631951) | gut metagenome | biome: gut microbiome; feature: rumen; material: SC-attached | host: Bos | place: Iran: Karaj | collected 2018-10 | reverse complement strand
CATTGGTTACTCCTTTTTATTCTTTTTAATATAATTTTTCATTTTTGGGTATTTTTATGTTTTTAATTTTAAAAAATAAATGTTCAATTAAAGATTAAAATAAAATTATTATTATGTATTTATTACAAATCTTAAAATAAATATGTTTAATTAAATTAAATATTTTCCTTTATTAATTATTGAATATTTTAAAAATAAAAATTTTTTATATAAAGAAAAAATAATAAATATAAAGTTAAATAATAATATGGATCCTGAAATCTCAAATTCATCAAATAATAAAGAATTAGAAGGAGAATCATATCAAATTAAAACATCAATGAATTTTAAAACAATATATGATATATCATTACCAGATCAAATAGAATTAAAAACAAAATTATATAATAAATTGAAAATATTAAATTTAAAAACTTCAGGTTATGATGAAATAATAAGTAATTATCAAAAATTATTGGAAAAATATTTAAACACTCGTTCTTATGCAGAAAATTCAGAATTAAGTCGTTCTTTAAATTTAGGAACAAATATAATAAGCATGGATCAATCTGAATTGGCCAAAAATTTGAAAATTTTACAAAATGAATTAAACAAATCAAAAATGACAAACCAAGAAAATTTAGAAAATTTAAATAAAAATTTATTATATACAATGAATTTAAATGAAAAAGTAAATAAATATGAAAAAGAACTTAGTCAATTAAAACCTGAAAATGAAACATTAAAACAAAGAAATGAAGTATTAGAAAAAAGAATAAAAGAATTAGATGAAATAACTAAAAATCAAGAGAAAGAAATAAATGATTTAAAAACAATAAAAGAAAAATTAGAAAAAGAGAATTATCTTTTAAAAGAAACAGGAAATAAATTATTAGTAGATAATAAATTATTAACAACAAAAATATTATCAATACAAGAAGATACAATGCAAAAAATGAATGAATATAATGAATTATTAGAAAGTGCTAAACAAAAGAAAAAAGCAGCAGATTTATATTTTTCAGAAAAAAGTGAATCATTTTCTAAAAATACTAAGAAAAAACTTCCAAATTATATGGTAAATGTAGAAGAAGTACAAATTCCTAAAAAATTAAAATTAAATTATAAACCTCATTCAAAAGGAATAACATCATTAACATTTAATTCATTTGGATCAAATTTTATAACTACAGGATCAGATAATTTTATAAAATTATGGGATACTTCAAAAAATTCAGAAACAGCTATTTTTTCAGGATTTACAGGAGGAGTAACAGAAGCATGTTTTGATCATTCAGAACAATTTTTATTTGCAGGATCAATGGATAAATCAGCTAAATTATGGTCATTAAAAAATAATAAATTATTAAATACTTTTACAGGACATATTGATTATATAAATAGTGTAAAAAGTTTATATTCAAGCGAAAGAGGTTTAACAGGTTCTTCTGATAGAACAATTAGAGAATGGGATTTTAATACTTTAAAATTAGTAAATAGATATAATGGAGTTTCTATTGTTCAATGTTTATCTGTTGCTCCTGATGATTCTTTTATTTTAAGTGGACATAAAGATGGAACTGTTAAATTATGGAGTAATAGTGAAAAAGCTGAAAAAATTATTGATTTACATGAAGATGGTGTAATTAGAATTGAAATGCTTAAAAATGATAATCAATTTTTAACTTTAGGTAATGATTTAACTATTAAATTATATGATTTAAGAAAAGAAAATTCTATTTATGTTATTAATGATAGAATTATTCCTCAATATTGTCAAAGTTCTATTTCTATCTCTTCTGATAAAAAATATTTTGCTGTTGGAAGTTCTAAAGGTACTATTTATATTGTTAACTTAAATGATGGTACTGTTGCTGATACTATTGAAAACAAATCTAGAAATCCTATTTTAAGTGTTAGATGGAGACCATATCATTCACAAATTTATGTTGGTGATGGTTCTGGTTATTTAACTATTTGGGGAACGAAGTGAAAAATAATTTATAAATTACACATTTTATTTTTTATTTCATTAAACTATTTTTTGTTTTTTTTTTTTCAATCTTTTCTTGACCAATTTATTATTAAAATTGCAAATAAAATTAACATTCCCACCAAAAACATTATTAAAATAAATTTTATCATATATATTTCATTACATGTACATTTATTTTTCTTAGTTTCTTTTATAGTTTCATTTGTATTTTCATTTATTTCTTCATTTTCAGTGTTTACAACTTTTTCTCTTTGTGAAGATAACATTATTCTTGAAGATAAATTTATATCAAGATCTCCAATAACTTTAGAATTATCTATATTATCTAATCTTTCTAAAGAAAAACCTACTTGACATTTATCTTTTTCTATTCTATCTAATATTTTACTTGTATTTACTGTTTCTACATTTACATCTTCAGTTTCTTCTACTTTATACTTTAAATTAGATTTTTCAACTGGTGTTTTATTCACTTGATTATTTATAATATCTTTTTTTATTTTAGAAGGATTTCTGTAATCTCTTTTTTTCTTAATTTCCATATTTTTAGAAATTAAATTTAAAAATATTTAATATTTATTTTAAATAACTTAAATTTTAAAACCTTTAAAATTATAAATTATATAATTATTAAATAATTTAAACAATTAAAATTTAGGAATTCTTTTCTTTTTATTAAAATTCAAATAGGAAAAGAAAAAAGCAAAAAAAATAATATATTTTTCAACATTTATTATTTGATAATTTCATTTTTATTATATTTTTTCTTTTATATATTAAATAAAACATTAAAAAAAAAAAGGAAAAAAAATGTTTTCCTGTATAAGAAATTTTTTTTATTCATCATCATACTTAGAAGAAACTCGTGATAATGACGATATAATATTAACTCCAAAAAATATTGAGACAAAATCAACATTAATATTTCTTCATGGATTAGGAGACACAGGAGATGGATATATAGGAGTATTTAATTCAAGTGAAAAGCCAATTCCAGAAACAATGAAAGTGATTTTACCAACAGCTCCTCTTTCTTCAGTAACATTAAACAATGATCAAGAAATGAGATCTTGGTTTAATATAAAAAATTTTAAAAGTGAAGAAGACATTTCAAAAGAAGAATTTCTAAATAATTCAAATAGAATTATAAATATTATTAATAGAGAAGCTGAAAATTTAAATGGAGATTATAAAAGAATTTTCATCGGAGGTTTCAGTCAAGGAGCTTGTATTGCTTTAAATATTGGTTTAAATTTTGAAAAAGAATTAGGAGGTATTATTGTTTTTAGTGGAATTTTATTCCCTTTTTGTACTAAGAATATTAAAGAAGAAAAATTAAATATTCCTATTTATATTGGTCATGGTATTAATGATGATATTATTAGCTTTAAATTAGCTAAAATGAGTTATGAATATTTAACTACTAAAGGATATAAAAATTTAAGTATTCATGATTTTTATATGGGTCATTGTGTTAATCCACAAGAATTAATTGATATGAAAGAATTTATCAATAGTAGGTTAAATGAGTTAGATGAGGAAAAAGAAATTAAAAAATAATATTTTTATATATAATTATTATTTATTTATGATATTATTTAAAATTTTAAAATTATATTTAAAAATGCATTTTTATTAATTTAGTTAAAAAAAAGAAAAAATTTAATTATAATAAATATTTTAAAGAAATAAAATTGTTAATTTGAATGATATTAATAATAAAAATTTAATTATAATAATTAATGCACTCTCTTCTCTTAGAAAAAATAGATATATATGGTTTACAAATTCCTTTACGCTACCATAAAAAAAGGAATTATAATACAATATGTGGAGCAATCTTTTCTCTAATCACATTTATAATATCATTCATAATTATTCTAATTTATTCAGTTAATGTATATAATCATAAAAATTTTACAATAATAAGTAATTCAATACAATTATATGAAAAAAAAATATTAAATTTTTCTCGTGTTCCATTATTAATCGGTTTTATAAATGACGGTGGAAGACCGGTTAAATTAGATCCTAAATATATATCAATAACATTAGATAAAAATGATCATTATTCAGAAACAAATGAAAAAGGAATAAAGTTTCTTAGAAGAGAATCAAAATCAATAGAATTAGAATATTGTGATTTAAATAAGCATTTTAACAATGATATAGAAGTAATGGAAATGATAAATGAATTTGAATATCAAAATTATTTATGTGTAGTTCCAGGACAAAATTTATCTATTGCAGGAAGATTCGGAGACTCAATTCATGGTTATGATATGTTAGAAATTCATTTAATTAAATGTGAAAATACAAGTGATAATTCTGATTGCGCAAGTGAAGAAGAATTAGAAGAATTTTATACTAATTCTTATATGTCTGTTTTATATTTAAGTGAAACTTTAAATCATTATGACTTTAATAATCCTATTAGAAAAACATTTCGTTCTGAAGTTTTTTTAGTAGTTTCTAATTCTGTTAAAAGATATTATTATTATTTTGCTCCTGGAGAATATATATCTCATAATGGTTTTTTTTTCTCTATAAATGAAAAATTCGATTTTTTTGAATATCAAAATTTTGTTGTTGATTTTGTTGATAAAGAAGATCAATCTTTCTATTCAGCAAATACTAAAATTGAAGTCTCTTTTTCTTGTAATGATATTTTTGTTTCTTATGAGAGAAAATATGATAAAATAGAAGATTATTTTGGAAGTATGTCTGCTTGGATTAGATTTGTTCATATTTCTTCTAAAATTATTTCTCATTTCTTTTCTAAAAAAATTTTTTTGTTTGAAATTATTAATAAAATTTTTTCTGTTGAACAATGTGATAAAAATAAGAAAAATATTACTCAAATTATTCAGAATAAAAGTCTAAGTAAAAAAATTAAGTTAAATACACTTGTTGAAAAAAGTGAAAGTTCAAAAAATAAAAGTTTTTCTCATTTAAATAAAGGATTATTTAATTATTATGAAGGAAATATAATTTTAAACAATAAAAATTTAAATAAATCTAAAATTAAAACTCCTGAGACTTTAAGAGTTAGCTCTTATATTTTTAGATTGAAAATTTATGAATATTTTCTACCTTTTTTTGTCTTAGAAAAATACAAAAATTTCAATATTTGGAATTTTTTGAAACTTTTATATATACTGATATAAGTATTGAAGTTATTATTCCGTTAATTGAAAGAATGTCTAAAATTAATTCTAATGAAAAAATTATTAAAAAAGAAGATCAAAATTACCTTACAAAAATGAATTCAACTATTTTGAAAACTAATATTGTGAATGTAAATATATAAATTCTTTAGTTAAATGTTTTATTGATAAAAATGTAATATATTTATTATAATAAATTTAACATAAAATATTACTAACAAAATAAAATTTAATTTGTTTTTCTTTTTATTAAAGAAATTACAGGTGACTAAAATATATATTATTAATTATTTTTAATAAATATCAAATATTTAATTCGGCTAAATAATTAATTAAATTTAACAAAGTATATTTTATATAAATTTAATAATATATATATATTTAATTTATTTTTCTTTTAAAATCTCATTTAAATCACATATAATAATAGTAATATCATCATGAATATTTCTTAAATTTCTTCCTTCTGGAGTTTTCATTATTTCATCAAAACTCAAATAAGTATCTTGAGAAGCTAAATATAAAACTTTATATAATAAATTATAAGAAATATTTTCTATTTTTGAATTTTTTTCATTTTTAATTTCTTCATATTCTTTAATTAGAGTACTTACTTTAGAACTTTTTAAAAAATCCCATAAACCATCACTTCCTAAAATAATATATTTATCATCATGATTTAAATTATAAAATTGAATTTCAGGTTCTGATGAAATATAAGGACCATTAAAATCTTCTAAATATTTATTAAAGTCTTTATGTTTTAAATATAAATCTCCTAAACTTCTTGTAGGTTGTAACATTCCTTTAACATAACAAGCTTTTGGATCATTTTCATAACAAACAAAAATATTTTTATCATTTGGAAATTTATTTCTTAAATATTCTTGTTCTTTTTTTTTTCTTGCATTAAATACATTTGAAATTTTAGTCACTGAATAATTATCTTTTGTATTATTTCTTAAAGAAAACATTCTTGCTTTACTATCACCTAAATTTGCCACAAATAATTTATTATTAACTATAATTGCAATTAAAGCACATGTTCCTGTGTTAATATCTTTTTTATCTTTTTTATTTGATTTGTATTTTTTATCATATGCTAATGTCAAAAATTCTTTTTCAATTCTTTGAAAAGTTTCATATAAGCTTTTTTTAATTTTTTCATTTTCATTTTGATGTTCTGGATAAGTTAAAAAAAATTCAATGAAATAATCATAAAATACATTATTTGAATAATTTGATAAAAATGAACCTCCATGTCCATCAAAAACACTTAAAAAATAACCTTTTAAAGTTGGAAGAGATATTTCTTTAATAGTATATGTATCTTCTATTGGATTATTTGCTGCTTTTTGAATTGCAAATATTGTTTCATTTATTTTTGAAGATATTATTTTTGAATTATATTTTTCTAAAAGAACATTACATGAAATTAAATTTTCATTGAAGAAAAAAAGAAAATATAATAGTATAAAATATTTAAAATTCCAAATGGACATTTTAAATAATAATTAAAAAATATAATTATTTTATTTTAAAATTAAATATAATTAATTTAATTATTATTTTTTATTGGTTTATAATATTATTTAATATTTTTTAGACTAAAAATTGAATTTAATTATTATTACAATATTTTCAAATTGATTCATTTTAATCTTTTATTATTTATAACATTATTATTTTCAAAAGTTTCAAATTAAAATTTACATTTATTTAATAATTATTTAAACTATAATTTGAAAAAAAGATTGTATAATTTCTTTAACTTATGGAATTTACTTTTCTTATTTATTGTACAAAAAAATATTATTACTACTATAATTTAAATCTTTTTATTTTTTAAATGAAAGCTTTTTAGGAGTAATAAAAAAAGAATTATTCATACTATTTTTTTTAGATTTATCATTATTACTTCTTTGAGTGATTACATTTCTTTCAGTAATAATATTTTTATCAAAAGAATGATTTAATATACCTAATTTTATAATTGAATTAACTTCTTTTTTATTTGAATTTTTAGTTTTTGGTATATCAACAGTCATTGCAAAACAATTTCCAAAATTACCATGATTAGGAATAGTTAATATATCAACATTTTTTTCTTCTTCATTTATTTTATTATCATTTATAAATTGATTTTGAAATTTAAAATTAACTTTTGGACTTTTACTGACATCTTTACTTTTATTTGAATTATTTTTTTCTTCATCAATATGTTTAATCTCTTTTTTCTCTCCATTGTGAATAGGAATATAATATTGATCCCAAGGAGTTTTATGCATATATTTATAAAAGAATATTTTATATGATGTTGTATTTTCACTATTAGCATTAATTTCCATAGAACATTCAGTTTGTAAACTTTTTAAACTTTTTTCTTTAATAAATTTCTTAACAATATCAAGTAAATCTCCATCATCACCATAAATTTTAAATTTCTTAATAAAATTAGCTTTTCCCATATTATAAATAGCATTATTTTTAATTTCATCCATAGTGATTCTTTGATTAGGATTTGGAGTAAAGAATTTTTTAAAAAGTAGTTTTAAATTACTATGAATAAAATAAGGACAAGTGAATTGGCAATTAACGACTTTTCTATATAAAGCATCTTGATTATCATCTTCGAAAGGTAATTGTCCACAAATCATACAATAAAAAATAATACCAATTCCCCAGATATCAATAGGAGCTGGTTTATACATATTTCCCTTTAGCATTTCAGGAGCAGAATAACAAGGAGAACCACAATTAGTTCCTAATTTACTATCTAAATTTTTGAAATATGAACTTAAACCAAAATCTCCTAATTTTACTATCATATCATCTGTTAACATTACATTTTCTGGCTTCATATCTCTATGAACTACATTATTTCTATGTAAGTAATCTATTGCATTTACTATTTGATAATATATATATGTAGATTCTTTTATTGTTAAACGATGCTTGTTACATATGTAATTAAATAAATCTCCTTTACCTGGTTTTTCCATTACTATATAATAATATTTTTCATCTTCAAATATTTCATATGCTTTTAATATGTTAGGGTGATTTAATGATGTTATTATTTTCATTTCTGTCTCCATTCTTTCTCCATCTCCTGCTCTAATTAATTTGTTTTTTTCTACAAATTTTATTGCTACTGACTCATTAGATGCAATATGCTTTGCATCCTTTACTTTACCATAGGCTCCTTGACCTATTGTACCTTCTATTTTATATTCTGATATTTTTGATATTTGGTGAGATGGGGCTTTTTTCTTTTTCTTATTTAGAGATAACCCTTTTAACATTTTTTTATTATTTATTTAATTTTTTATTTTTTTTTAAAAATAATATAAAAGTAACTCTTTTCATTTAATTTTCTTTATATAATAAAAATATTGTTAATTCAAGAATATTTAAATAAATAATAAAAAAATGAATGAAGAACAAAATATATATAATTACATTGAGCCTGAGGAAAATTCTACTAATAATAATGAAAATGAAAAAATAAATAATAACTTAAATCAATCGATAAATATAAATGATATATCAACAAAAATAGAACAAAATGCAAAGCAGTTAAATTCAAGTTATTTTCTTACTAGAAGAGAAAAGGATTTTCACGAAGCAGAACAATTATTTATCAAATTAAAAAAAGAAATAAATGAAATATTAACTTCAAATGAAAATTCTGATTATTCAAAATTATTAGAACAAAATTCTCGTATTTTAGCAATTTTTTCAGATTTAAATTCAATTATGAATATATTTACAAAAAATATTCCTTGGAAAAGAGATAATTTAAATAATAGTAATCATGATATTAAAAAACTAAATTTATCTAATTCAGAAATTAAAGTTCATATAGAAGCAAATAATGCAAAAATATTAAATCAATATCATAATGAATATAATATATTAGATAATAAAATAAAAATTTTAGGTGATCCTTCACATTCAAATTATTTAATCCAAGAAAAAGAAATTACAAAAGAACAAATTGAATTTTTTGAAAAAGAAATTAAAAATATTAGAAGAATAATAGAAATAAATGAAGCTTTAATGAATAATGATATTAAATATCCATTAGCAAAACAAATGATAATTAAAAGACTTGAAGTTGATTATGAAAATTTATTAGAATCATATAAATTATTAAAATTAAACTCAGAAAAAAATAAAATTAGAGTTGATAAAAATGATATTCAAATAAAAGAATTATTAGATCTTAAAGAAAAATTAGAAAAAATGGCAAATGAATTATATGGTATAACTGAATATTTAAATGAAAAAGAATTAAAACAAAAAAGTGAAGAATTAAAAAATAAATTAAATAAAACAAAAAAAAAAAATGAAATTATCATTAATGCAATTGATACAGGAAAAAGAAAAAATTCAAGAACAATTAAAAATTATGAAATTGATATTTATAATAAAGAAAAAGAAATAGAAGATTTAAAAAAACAATTATTTAAAGAAAATGAAAATTTAGAAAAGATGAAAAATGAAAATGCAAGATTAGAAAAACCATTAAAAGAAATGCAAAAAATAATAAAGAAAATAAAAAAAGAAAAATATGATAAATACTTTAAAATTAGAAAAAGAGGTGAACCATTTTTTAATAATCATGGTAGAATTCAAAGTCAATCTTTTGATAGAATGATGAAAAAATTTAAAGAAAAAGGAATCAATTATAAAAAGTATACTTTTAATTTTGAAAATGATAAAAATAGATATTTAAATGGAATAGGGGGTGGTGGTCTTTTTTCAACTTATAATAAAATTAGATTAGATGATTCTAATGATAAAGAAGGAAAAATTCCTAAAATTAATGGTATAATTAATTCCGAAAATTTTAGAGATTTAAGACCTTATACTGATAGAACTGATATTAGATTAAATATTAAAAATAATGATGATTTACAAAATTCTGATTTTGATAATAATAAAAGCAGAAATAAAAATACTAAAAATAATAATAATATAAATTTTAATTTTTCTCATGATATTTTGAATGATGATAATAATCAAGGAAATGATAATAATTTTTATAATAATAATAATGATAATAATAATAATAATAATTATAATAATAACACACAAAATAATAACAATAATAGTAATAAATATAATAATAATAACTTTAATAATAATGAAAATAATAACAATAATAATAATAATAAAGAAAATAATAACAATAATAATAAAGAAAATAATAACAATAATATAAAAAATAATTATAATAATAATGAAAATAATTATAACAATGATTACTCTGAAAATATTAACAATAAAAACAATAAAAATTTTAATAAAATAAAAAATGAAAATTATGATGATAATGAAAATAACTTTGGAAATGAGAATTTCAATAAAAATAAAAATTTGAATAATAACAACAACAATGATAATGATTTAGAAAATAATAATAATAAAATG
>JAEEGK010030921.1_pt1 | contig 10581 bp, 7 predicted proteins | sample 8958771 | NCBI WGS metagenome assembly JAEEGK01 (sample SAMN16246547, study PRJNA631951) | gut metagenome | biome: gut microbiome; feature: rumen; material: SC-attached | host: Bos | place: Iran: Karaj | collected 2018-10 | reverse complement strand
CGTAAAGAAGGGCGCTTTCGATGAGGCTGCTGCACAGAAGAAGTTCGACGCCTGGAAGGCTGACAAGCAGAACGGTCTGAACAAGATCGCTGAGGCTGAGGCTAAGGCTAAGAAGGACGCTGCTGCTGCCGCTTTGAAGGCTGAGAAGGCCGTTAACGAGGCCATCGCTAAGAAGGTAGCTGACAAGAAGGCTGCTGAGGCTGCTGCTAAGGCTGAGGCCGAGGCTGCTGCTGCCGCTGCTGAGGCTCCCGCAGAGACTCCCGCTGAGGAGGCTGCTCCCGCTGAGGCATAAGTTAAAGGTAAAAAAGTAAAAAGGTAAAAGAAGGGCTGCGCTGAAAAGCGTGGCCCTTATTTTTTGTGCCAAGCGTCGAGATATTGGCGGGCGACGTGGATGTAGTCGTGGTGGCGATGGACGTACTCGATGCTCTGGCGCTTGAGATCGGGGATGAGCTCGGGATGGAGGATGAACTGCTCAAGCGCATCGTAAACACTCTGATAGTTAGGTTGGACGTTGATGATGGGGCGCAGCTGCGTCTCATGGAGAATGTCGTAGTTCTCGGGCTCGCCACCACCAATGCAGATGATGCCCTTCGACATGGCGAGGAGGGAGTTCATGGAGGGGGTGTAGCTATAAAGCTGGTCGAGAATGGCATCGGAGCCTTCCATCATCTGCTGATACTCATTGAAAGGCACTGACTCGGCAATGTTGAGCTGCATAAGATCGGGATACTTAGCCTGAAGATCCTGAGCAGCACGAAGCATGATATCAGTACCTTTATAGGCAGAGCGTTCGCGATTAATGCCGATGAATATAGATACCCCACTTGACCTCTCCGCATCGCGGCGAGAGGGATTGTTTACCTTAATCGGGAAAGGAATGTAAGTGGTTTTATCGGTGAAATGGAGGCGGTAACAGGCATCGTATTCGTAGAGGCCTGTGATGATACCATCGCAATCCTGAGCTATCAGGCGGTTGAGCCGTTCCTTGGCAGTGCCCAGCCAGTCCTGCTGGTACTTCACGGCCTCGGCATCGGTGCGAAGGGTGTCACCTATATTGAAGTCGCTATAGCGCAGGGGCTTTTCGTGGATACAGGTGTGAACCCAATACCAGTCCATGCCGAAGGCACCCAGGAACACCTTGCGGTTATGACGGCGCAGATAACGGTAGAACCAGAACAGGCGCTGGGCCTTGAGTTCGAAGAACATAGGGTTGATGAGTTGGACGACATCGTAACCACGAAGGCGGGGCAACAGGCGATAAAGGCGGAACAGGAGCCGGATGCCGCCTATGGTGCCTGGCGTGCGGGAGACATCGATATCGCGGGGGTAGTTCTTCCAGAAGTCGCCATTGGATACAACGGTAACCTGGTGGCCCAATGTGCGCAGACCCTCAGCAAGGGTAGCGTGGACATTGCTATATTCGCCAATGAGAAGAACCTTAGACATTAAAGATTAAACATTAAACATTAAAAGGCGGAAGAGGGTATATTTCGCTGTGTAGGCCTTGGCGGGGAGGGGATAGAGGCCGAGGCGGCGGAGCTCCTGAATCTTGCGCTTGAGATAGTGGCGTGAACGCGTGAGACGGATGATGTTATAGAGATAATCCATCGTGAGTTGGGCCACGCGGCGCTGAAGGGCCTGGCGATCCTTATAGGGCAGGCGATCGGCGGCTGTATGGAGGCGCTGGATGATGCCCTTGGCATCGTTGAGGCGCTGCAGTCGATGGCGGATATCAGAACTGGTGGTGATGGAGTCGGGGCGCTGCTGATAGAGGTAGGCCTTGGCATCGGTCACAACGAGATGCTCGGCTCGCAACAGCAGCAGAGGGGTGAACTCCTCGTCCTCATGGCAGATGCCGGGGGTGAAGCGGAGATCGCCCAGAATGGAACGGCTGAACACATAGCCACAGGCTGAGCCATGGATGTTATGATGGCGCATATAATGGCTGCCGCTTTTGGGGGTGATGTCGGCGTAGGGGCCAGAGCCCTTGGGCATGGTGTGCGTGAGGTCGAAGACCACCATCTCAGGGCGGGAGGATCGCAGGAGACTGAGGCAGTGTCCGTAAGGTATGGAAAGCAGGCGATCGTCGCCATCGACAAACTGCAGGTATTGGGCAGTGGAGGCCTGGATGCCGGCGTTGCGGGCTTCGCTCAGACCCTGATGAAACTGGCGGATATAGACGACGCTGCTGCCATACTTCATAAGGGTGTTGACAGGGCTAACGTCAGACCCATCATCGACCACAATGATCTCGCGTTCGGAGGGTGCCATAGTAAGGGCAAGGATGCTGTCGATACACTCGCAGAGTAGATGGACAGGCAGATTATAACAGGTGATAATGAAGCTGACTAACGGCCTTTCCATAGCTTATGCTTGAGCGTTAGCAGTGCGCATAAATTCTTGATACCCAACATATTCAGTGCAATTGCCTTGAGTTTATCTGTACCATGGAAATTGCGTTGGTTGAGATGGAAGAAGGGGAGCAGGGGAGCCTCGCCGGTAGCCTCGAAAACATCGACCTGGATATTGACCACATGCAGGTAATACACCTGGAAGGCACTGTCGCGACGCTGGGTGTCGCGGAGGATACCAAGGTGGTGCTTGAGGAGCATGCACAGGGCTGTGCCGCTGGCTGTGGCTGTTATGCCATTGGGGTTATAAAGATAGTAGTAGCAACCGGCATTGATGGTGGCTACGATCTTGGTTTTCTTGAGCAGACGGTAGAGGGTGTAGATATCCTCGAAGACCACTCCAGTGGGATAACGGACGTCAAGGAACAGGTCTTTCTTATAGATCTTGTTCCAGGCATAGGTGTGACGATAGGCCTCGCCCTCGAACCAATAGGTAGCCATATCATGATAGACGGTCTCGTCGGGGAAAGTGAGTTTCTCCTGGCGTGGGGAACCGTAGAACAGATAGGCGGGGTATTCGAGGATGTCGATCTCGGGATGGAACGACAGGTGACTCATCAGGGGCTTCAGGGTGTGGGCCTCGATGTAATCGTCGGAATCGATGAAAGTGATGTATTCGCCACGGGCTTCCTCGATACCCTTGTTGCGGGCATCACTCAGGCCGCCATTCTTCTGGTGAATGACGCGCACGCGCTGGTCTTTGGCAGCCCAACGGTCACAGATCTGAGGACAGTGATCGGGCGACCCGTCGTCGACTAATAGCAGCTCGAAGTCGTTATAGTCCTGAGAGACCACACTCTCGATACATTGGTTAAGGGTGGTCTCGACGGCGTAGACTGGTATGATAATACTTAGTTTCACGGGTGCAAAAATAAACAAATAATTTGGAATTATGAAATAAAACGAGTATTTTTGCGTTTTGAAAGAGAAAATATGATAGAAGATACCAACGGAAGTTATCGGCATATTCTGAAATATACGGGCATTTTCGGAGGCGTACAGGGGCTGAATGTATTGATAGGTCTTGTACGTACCAAGCTCGTGGCCATCCTGCTGGGACCATCGGGAATGGGCCTGGCGTCGCTGTTTAACACGACTGTTGGTTTCGTATCGCAAGCCACGAACTTAGGACTGCCCATCAGTGCTGTGCGACAGATGTCGGAACTGTATGACCGAGGCGATCAGGAGGCGATTAATCATTTCGTGAAGGTGATCAGGGGATGGAGTCTGCTGACGGCATTAGTGGGTATGCTGGTGTGTGTGGCGATAGGTCCGTTCCTGAGTCAGACCACCTTTGCCTGGGGTGACCATAGTCTGCACTTCATGTTGCTATCGCCAGCGGTGGGTATGATGGCGATAACGGGTGGCGAGACGGCTATCCTGAAGGGCATGCGGAAGTTGGGCTCGATAGCCATCATACAGGTGCTGGCAGTGGTGGCTGCGCTGGCTATCTCAGTGCCGGTGTACTATGTGTTTGGCGAGTCGGGTATCGTGCCTGTGATCGTGATGATGGCCTTTGCCACGATGGTGCTGACGCTGAAGCAGTCGCTAAAGCTGATACCCCTGCGGTTGAGAGGTGCCAAGGGCATGCTGGGAGAGGGTATGGAGATGGTGAGACTGGGTGTGGCCTTTACGCTGGCTGCCGTCATCGGTACAGCCTCGGAGATGCTGATACGTTCGTATCTGAACGTGACGGGCGACCTGGATGTGCTGGGACTCTATAACGCCGGCTATATGCTGACGATTACCTATGCGGGGATGGTGTTCTCGGCAATGGAGGCCGACTATTACCCCAGACTATCGGCTGTACAGCATGACATAGAGGCGACGAACGAGACAGTGAACAGGCAGATGAAGGTGTCGCTATTGCTGATATCGCCGATGCTGGCTGCGCTGATCATCGCCCTGCCATTGCTGGTGCCGATGCTGTTCAGTGGCAAGTTCCTGCCTGTGGTGGGGATGGCACAGGTGGCTGCGCTGGCCATGTATATGAAGGTGCTGACGCTGCCTGTAGCGTATATCACTCTGGCACGCGGCTATTCGCTATCATACTTATTCCTTGAATCTTGCTATTTCGTGGTGTTCGTGGTGCTGATCATCGTGGGTTATCAGTACTGGGGGCTCTTTGGAACAGGCTTAGCCATCACACTGGCCCATGTGTTTGAGTATGTGCTGGTGAATGGGTATGCCTATAAAAAATACGGTTACCGGAGTTCGGCAACCGTATATGGTTATGCGATTGTGCAAGTGGCACTGGGCTTGTTGGCCTATATCCTGACGCTGGTAGCTGATGGCTATCTTTATTGGTCCATCGGCGCCTTGATCGTGATACTCAGTGGCTTGCTATCGCTGAAAGCGCTAAGACCTTAGAAGCGGAAAGCGAGCTCAACGTCGACCAGGTTGTAGTTGTGATGGTCGTCGGCGAGGTTACGATCGTTGACGCGTGAGTACTCAGCATGCAGCTCGAGGTTCTTAGAGAAGAAGTAGTTGAGACCAAACTCAATCTGATTCACTGAAGAACTCCATTCTGCCATATTACGATAGGTCTCGTAACGAGCCTTAGCGTGGAGCTTACCCTTGATGAGGGGTACGATACCGAATACATACCAACCATCGGCCTGATCGCCCTTGGTGTAGTCGATCTCGCGAACGTTGTTGCCTGGAGAGGCAGCACCCCAACCCTGAGAGTGGATATACTCAGCACGGAAGGTGAACTCGTCCTTGTCGTACTCGGCAGAGAGACAATAACGGTTCTTCTCAACGCTGCGCTTCTCGCCAGTGAGAGGATCGAGCATCTGACCGCGTGATCCGGTCCATCCGAAGGCACCAATACGTACACCCTTGATAGGCATAACCCAGATACCACCGATGATATCCTTGCGGTTATCCATATCCTTCTGGTTCACACCTTCACCGTTGTAAACACCAACCTGATAGTGGAACAGCTTGCGTCCGTTAGCATTGGGGAAGAGATCGCCCGAAATCTGGATACCGATATCACGACCACCTGAAGACTTCTCACCAGTACGATCGCCAAAAGCAGAGAGCTTGTTGATCACATCGGCATAGCCTCGCCATCCCTGAGTGATGGGGTTGGTGGGGTTCTCGAAGGTGAAAGCACGCTTAAATTGACCGGCACGAATCTTAAATTCGGGGTATTTACGCCACTCGGCATAGAGGTCGACGAGCTGTACGGTGGGCTGTCCGGGACCAGTAGCATTGGTGCCCTGAATCTGGGCGCGCCAGTCGAAATCGCCAATCTTACCATCGAGAATGAAACGGGCCAGACGCAGGTTGAAGGTGTTAGAGTGGTTACCCTCGGGATCCTGTCCCTGATACTGCAGTATACCATATCCGCTGAACTTAATGTTCTTTACCCACTGGGGAAGCTCAATAAGGGCTTTCTTCTCCTGCTGGGCGTTCTGTACTTCCTGAACCTCCTGTACTTCGGTGGTCAGAACCTCAGGCTCTTCAGCCATAGCTGTACCGATGAATCCGAACATCAGCACTGCGAGTAATGAAAGTGATTTCTTTAACATAATTCCTCTTGTTTTAGTTTGTATGGGGACAAAGATATGAAAAAGTTTTGAATTTTCCAAATTTTGTCCCCAATATTTGTAATTAATTGTTGTTTTTATCGTTGCTCGAGCAGTACAACGTTCTCCACATGGGGGGTATGGGGGAACATATCGACGGGCTGAACAGCCAGTACTTTGTACTGAGAATCGAGGTCCTGAAGGTCGCGTGCCTGGGTGGCTGGATTGCAACTGACATACACGATGCGCTTGGGAGCTGCACGGAGGATGGTCTTCACTACATCGGGGTGCATACCTGCACGAGGAGGATCGGTGATGATGACATCGGGGCGTCCGTGCTCGGCAATAAACTCATCGGTGAGGATGTCCTTCATGTCGCCGGCATAGAAGAGGGTATTGTCGATGTGGTTGATCTCGGAATTGATCTTGGCATCCTCGATGGCCTCGGGGACATACTCGATACCAATGACCTGACGGGCTTGACGGGCCACGAAATTGGCAATGGTACCAGTACCGGTATAGAGGTCGTACACCACTTCGCTGCCCGACAGGGCAGCAAAGTCGCGGGCCACCGAATATAGGTGGTATGCCTGTTCGGTATTGGTCTGATAGAATGACTTGGGACCGACCTTGAATTTCAGGTCCTCCATCGTCTCGAAGATATGATCGTTGCCCTTGAATACCAGTATGTCCTGATCGCCAATCGTGTCGTTACACTTCTGATTATCGAGATACATTAATGAGCTGATTTCCTGGAATTTATCTGCGATGTGCTGAAGCAGGGCTTTGGCTTCCTTCTCGCCTCCAGTTTCGTCGTAATGGAACTGGAAAATGACCATCCACTCGCCTGTGGCAGAGTTGCGGATGATGACATCGCGCAGGAGTCCTTTCTGGGCTCTGAGGTCGAAGAAGGAGAGGTTGTGTTCAACGGCGTAGTCGCGTACCTCGTTGCGAATACGGTTGTGCAGATCGTCCATCAGCCAGCACTTCTCGATGGGCAGAATCTTATCGAAAGCACCAGTAATATGGAAGCCGATGGCGGGAGCGTCTTTCAAACTCTGGCTCTCGTCATTGGGTAGGGTAGCGATCTCCTCCTTCGTGAGGTAGCGCTTGTTGGCACAACCAAAGTCGAGCTTGTTGCGATACTCCTGAGTCTTCACTGATCCCAAGATGGGGCGGAACTCAGGTAATTCCACTTTTCCAATCCTCGTGAGCTGGTCGTGTACCTGCTTCTGTTTGAACTTCAGCTGCTCCTCATAAGGCAGGTTTTGCCACTTACAACCACCACAGGCACCGAAGTGCTGGCAGAAGGGGGTCGCGCGTACATTACTATATTTTATAAAGCGCACCACTTCGCCCTCGGCAAAGGAGTGTTTTTTGCGGCGGATTTGTATGTCGCATACGTCGCCAGGCACGCAGAAGGGTACGAATACTACCAGTTCATCCCAATGGAACAGGCATTTGCCCTCGGCGGCAACAGCCTCTATCGTTACGCCCTCAAGGAGCGGTAATGGTTTCTTGTTTCTTGCCATAATTTATTTGTTTTCGCCTGCAAAGGTAGTGCAAATCGAGCGAAAAACCAAATTATATTTGTGTTTTTCCGAGATGAAGCCTACTTTCGAGCTTGCTCAAAGTACGAAATAAATATCAAAAATCTGTTAGATTCGCCTTATTCCATGCCAAAAAAGTGAAAATGTAAGGCCGACATTGCAAATTTCCCTTCAATTTCTTGGAGATTTGAAGATTTCTCAGTATCTTTGCAGAATTAAAATAAAAACAATTTATCATCAACAAATAACAGATTATTATGAGTCAAAAAAGAGTTTACCTCTTCGGTAATGGTAAGGCCGAAGGTAATGCAAAAATGCGTGAGGAACTCGGTGGTAAGGGTGCTAACCTTGCCGAGATGAACCTGCTTGGTGTTCCCGTTCCTCCAGGTTTCACAATCACTACTGATTGCTGTAACGAGTATTATCAGGTTGGTCAGCAGAAGATCATGGAGCTGCTGAACGACGACGTGATGGCTGCTGTGAAGCACATTGAGGTGCTGATGAACTCTAAGTTCGGCGACAAGGAGAATCCCCTGCTCGTGTCTGTACGTTCGGGTGCCCGCGCTTCTATGCCTGGTATGATGGATACCATCCTGAACCTCGGTCTGAACGACGAGGTGGCTGAGGGTATGGTGAATAAGACCCAGAATCCTCACTTCGTATATGACAGCTATCGTCGTTTCGTACAGATGTACGGTGACGTGGTGCTCGAGATGAAGCCCGTTAACAAGACCGATATCGATCCGTTTGAGGAGATTATCGAGAAGGTGAAGGAAGAGCGTGGCGTGAAGCTGGATAAGGACCTGAACGTAGACGAGCTGAAGAAGCTGGTGAAGCTGTTCAAGGAGGCTATCAAGGCTCGCACAGGTAAGGACTTCCCCGATGATCCTATCGAGCAGCTCTGGGGCGCTATCTGCGCTGTGTTCCGTTCTTGGATGAACGAGCGCGCTATCCTGTATCGTAAGATGGAAGGTATCCCCGACGAGTGGGGTACAGCTGTTAGCGTAATGGCTATGGTATTCGGTAACATGGGTGACACCTCTGCTACTGGTGTTTGCTTCAGCCGTGATGCTGCTAATGGTGAGAACCTGTTCAACGGTGAGTATCTGGTTAACGCTCAGGGTGAGGACGTTGTGGCTGGTATCCGTACCCCGCAGCAGATCACTAAGATCGGCTCTCAGCGCTGGGCTGAGCGCGCTGGTATCTCTGAGGAGGAGCGCGTAGCCAAGTATCCTTCAATGGAGGAGGCTATGCCTGAGACTTATGCTCAGCTGAACCAGATTCAGGAGAACCTGGAGAACCACTACCACGATATGCAGGATATGGAGTTCACCGTTCAGGAGGGCAAGCTCTGGTTCCTCCAGACACGTAACGGTAAGCGTACAGGTGCTGCCATGGTGAAGATCGCTATCGACCTGCTCCACGAGGGTATGATCGACGAGAAGACCGCCATCATGCGTTGCGAGCCTCAGAAGCTCGACGAGCTGCTGCACCCCGTATTCGATAAGAAGGCCCTTTCTCAGGCTAAGGTGATTGCTCAGGGTCTGCCCGCATCTCCTGGTGCTGCTTGTGGTCAGATTGTATTCCACGCTGACGACGCAGAGGCATGGCACAATGATGGTCACAAGGTAGTGCTCGTTCGTATCGAGACTTCTCCTGAGGATCTGGCTGGTATGGCTTCTGCCGAGGGTATCCTGACCGCTCGTGGTGGTATGACCTCTCACGCTGCTGTGGTTGCCCGTGGTATGGGTAAGTGCTGCGTATCAGGTGTAGGTGCTCTGAACGTAAGCTATAAGGACAAGACTGTCGAGATTGACGGCGTAGTATATAAGGAGGGTGACTACATCTCTCTGAACGGTACCACTGGTCAGGTATATGCTGGCGAAGTGCCCACCAAGGCTGCTGAGCTCTCTGGTGACTTCAAGGAGCTGATGGACCTCTGCGACAAGTACACCAAGCTGCAGGTTCGCACTAATGCTGATACTCCTCGTGACGCTCAGCTTGCTCGCGACTTTGGTGCTAAGGGTATCGGTCTGACCCGTACTGAGCACATGTTCTTCGAGGATAAGAAGATCATCGCTATGCGTGAGATGATTCTGGCTGACAGCGTTGCCGGACGTGAAAAGGCTCTAGCTAAGCTGCTGCCTTACCAGAAGGCTGACTTCAAGGGTATCCTCGAGGCTATGGACGGTCTGCCCGTGAACATCCGTCTGCTCGATCCTCCTCTCCACGAGTTCGTTCCCCACGATCTGGCTGGTCAGGAGACTATGGCCAAGGAGATGGGCGTCAGCGTAGAGGATATCAAGCGCCGTGTTGACTCACTCGCTGAGAACAACCCGATGCTGGGTCACCGTGGTTGTCGTCTGGGTATCACATTCCCCGAGATCACCGCAATGCAGACCAAGGCTATTCTGGGTGCTGCCTGTGAGCTGAAGAAAGAGGGTAAGAACCCAATGCCAGAGATCATGGTACCTCTGATTGGTACAATGAACGAGCTGAAGCAGCAGAAGGAGGTTATCCAGTATGCCGCTAAGGAGGTATTCGCTGAGTATGGCACTGAGGTTGAGTTCGAGATTGGTACAATGATTGAGATTCCACGTGCTGCCCTGACAGCTGATCTGATTGCTACAGAGGCTCAGTACTTCTCATTCGGTACTAACGACCTGACTCAGATGACCTTCGGTTACAGCCGCGACGATATCGCATCGTTCCTGCCTGTATATCTCGACAAGAAGATCCTGAAGGTTGACCCATTCCAGGTACTCGACCAGGAGGGTGTAGGCCGTCTCATCAAGTTTGCTGTGAAGGAAGGACGCGAAGTACGTCCTGACCTGCGTTGCGGTATCTGTGGTGAGCATGGTGGTGAGCCTAGCTCTGTGAAGTTCTGTGCTAAGATCGGCATGAACTACGCATCTTGCTCTCCATTCCGCGTGCCCATCGCCCGCCTCGCCGCCGCCCAGGCTGCTGTTGAAGAGTAAATATCACTCTGATATAATTACAAAGGGATCTGTCCGCTTGGGCAGGCCCCTTTTTTATTGTATTTGCAAAATATACTTTATTTCGGTTGAAGACTCATACGGTAAT
>JAEEGK010030920.1_pt1 | contig 10582 bp, 5 predicted proteins | sample 8958771 | NCBI WGS metagenome assembly JAEEGK01 (sample SAMN16246547, study PRJNA631951) | gut metagenome | biome: gut microbiome; feature: rumen; material: SC-attached | host: Bos | place: Iran: Karaj | collected 2018-10 | reverse complement strand
ATTCGTCGTTGCTGTCGGTGGCGCCGATCAGGTAGAGAGCCATGGGCGGGCCGCCGACGGCGAACAGCCCCGACGTGACGCCGGAGATGGCGCCGGCGATCACACTGTTGCGCACGGTGGGACGGATACGGATCTTGCCGTTGAGGAACAGCGAGTACAGTCCCAGCGCGATCAGCACGCAGCCCAGCAGGCGCAGCATGAGCTTGTCGGCGGCGAACGAGGAGAGCCAGACGAACGTGCCGGAAACGATGATGCTCGTCACCGTCGCGGGCCAGACCTTGCGCCAGTTGGCGTGCCGCCAGCCGCTGAACGCGACCATCGCGGCGGTCGTCGTGCCGCACAGTCCGGCCAGCGCCACTGCCTGCTGATAAGGCATCAGATACGGCAGCAGCGACATGTTCAGCGGGCCGTAGCCGAAACCGCACACGGACTGGACGACGGCGCCGATCAGGCTGACGCAGAACGCGCCGGCGAAGACAAATGGGGGCATGAAAACTCACTCCTTCAGAATTCGTTGCAAAACAAGAGTATTCTACGCTTTTCCCGTTCCGTTTACAAGGATGCGGGAGCAGCAAAAGAGCGCTGAAAACGTTTTCAGCGCTCAATGGTCCGTGTGTTCCAGCGTCTTTCCCGTTTCGTCCGAGCCGGAGCCGGCATGTGCAAGCGCGACGCTGAGAGCTTATTCGATGAACATGCCTTCGGGGGAAAAACGTTAAGCGCGCGGCGAGCTGTCGTCGCCGCTCCGTTCCGGACCGGCGGCGGCTGCGTTGCGGTAGATGTTCACGTCCACGTGCGGATAGGCCATCTGGATGCCGGCATCTTCAAGGGCGTAGATGAAGTCTTCACGCAGCTCGCACGCCACGGCGTAGGCGCTGGAACGGCGCTGGTTGACCCAGAATACGACCTGGAACTCGAGCTCGCTTTCGCCGTAGCCGGTGAGCCGCACCAGCGGCACGGGCGTTTTGAGCACGTGCGGATTGGCGGCGAGCACGCTCAGGAGCACTTCGCGCAAACGTTTGGGCGAGGTGCCGTATTCCACGCCGACGTCGATGGTGCTGCGCAGGGTCGCGTCGGACAGGCTCCAGTTGACGAGCTGCTTTTCGAGCAGGTCGCTGTTGGGGATGACCACGTCTTTGCCGTCGAACGTGCGGACGATGGTGGCGCTGACGCCGATGTCGGACACCGTGCCGGTGACGTCGTCGACCTCGATGACGTTGCCCAGCCGGAAGGGGCGCTTGAGGGTGAGCAGGATGCCGCTGACGAGGTTTTTGAACAGGTTCTGCGTGCCGAAACCGATGCCGATGGCGACGGCGCCGCCCAGAAAGGCGAAGGCCGTGAGCGGGATGCCGACGATATGCAGGGCGGCCAGGAAGATGATCAGCCCGGCCAGGTAGGAGAACAGGCGGGTCAGCGAGCGTCGGCTGGTCTCGTCGATGCTGAACTTTTTGCTCAGCGACCATAGGAGCAGTGCGAAAACGCGCCGTGCGCTCCAGTTGCCCACCACGATGAGGGCAAGAGCGAGCAGGAATTCGCGCAACCGTACGGCGTAGCCGCCGCTTTGCCACAGCTCCGTGTTGAGCAGGCGCGTGCCGTGCGTTTCCCACCAGACTTTGAGCTTTTCGCGCAGCGGGACGGTCTCGTAGAGTTCCCGAAGTTCGTCGATGAGGGCCCGCTGCTGCGCCCTCACGCCAAGCAAACGCTCCACATGGGCAAGGCTGTCGTCGATCGCCGCCTGCACGCAGGCGTGATCTTCGCGAAGCAGCGGCAGCGAAGCGGCGGACGCTCCCGCGTCGATCTGCTTCTGGACGGCGGCCAGGCGGGCCTGCATGACCAGCATGTCTTTCTGCGTCGCGGCAAGCTGCTCGTCAAGCGAGCCTGCGCCCTCCGTCAGCTCGCGCACGGCGTCGGGGATCGCGGACGCTCCGGCGGCGCCGCGGGCCAGCTCGTAGCGCAGCGTCCAGGCGCGCTTGCGGGCGGCGGTGAGATCCAGCTGGGACTGCATGTGTTCCAGCTTCTGGCGGGCAGCGTCGCGCGCGTCTTCGCGAGCGTTTCGTTCAATCAGCGCGGCGGCGCGGTCTTCACCGCGGGCGGCGACGTACTTTGCCTGCGCGGCTTCCAGTCCTTCCTGCGCCAGACGGTACTGAACGTTCGCCTGCGCGCGCCGGGCTTCGAGGTCGCGCGCGCGGGCGTCGAGCACGGCCGTCTGAGCCGCGAAGCTCTTCTCTTCAAGGTCGAGGTTGTCGCGGATGTAGGACCGCACCCGAAGATGACGGTCGCGCGCCAGCTTGCGGATCTCCAGGACGATGGCGGCGTTCTCGCGTTTCAGGACATCCAGCGTCCATCGCGCGCGGGAGAGTTCCGTCAGGAACGAGGCGTCGGCCAGCTGCCACGCCGTCTGCGGCGTGTTCTTGCGGAGAAAAGTGTCCCGGGCCAGCCGCCACGTTGCCTCACGTTCGCTCACCTGCCGGCGGGCGCGCTCGGCCTCCTCGGCAGCGTGGGTGAAGTCGTACTTCGCGTCGTCGACGTGCGAGTTCAGCTCGTCGAGCTGGCCGATATAGGCGTTGTAAAAATCGAGGGTGTAGGGCGGCTTTTCCGTCAGCGTCAGCTCCGGCGCGGAGATGTCGGCCCGGCGCCGGTTCAGCATGGATTCGATGTGCGCCTTGCGGCTGAGGGCGCTGACGATGGCGGGGTAGACGTTTTTCAGCGCCGCGAGCGTGTCTTTGCGGCGGACGACGGCGTCCTCGCCGACGCCGAAACGCACGGCGGCCGCGCCGGCCGGCAGTTTGTCCAAATCTTCCAGCTGCCGGCGGACCGCTTCAGCGCGCGCTGCGCAGGAATCTGCGTCGGGACCGGGCTGATAGGGTTCGACGACGGCGCCGGACTCGAGCGCGAACGCGTCGGCCACGACATCCGGCGCTTCCGTCACGCTCCCGCCAGTGAGCAGCGAAACGGCGTCGAGCGCGGATGCGGCGTGCGCCAACGAAAGAGCTGCCAGCACGGCAAGCGCAAAACATTTCTTTTTCATGAAACGGCCACTCCTGTTTGTTTAAATGCTCGGCGTTCCGTCACGCCTGCAGCGAATGATCGTCGTCCCGCCTTGCAGGAGCAGGAGTCGGAGCGGGATCGTCCCTCAGCAGATTCACGTCCACGCGCGGGTAGGCCATGAGGATGCCGGCGTTGTCCAGAGCGCGGAGGATATCCTCGCGCAGGCGCGCCGCCACGGCGGGAACGTCGGAAAGACGCTGATCGAGCCAGTAGCAGAGGGTGAAGTTGAGCGCGCTGTCGCCGAACGACGCGATGCGCACCCACGGCGCCGGAGCTTTGAGGACGTCGCGATCGGCGGCAGTGACGGATAAAAGCGTCTCGCGCACCAGCTGGGGCGCGGTGCCGTAGACCACACCGATGTCGATGGTATTGCGCAGCAGCGTGCCGGACAAGCTCCAGTTGATCAGCTGATTCTCGAGCAGCTCGCTGTTGGGGATGATGGCGTATTTTTCGTCGAAGGTGCGGATGACCGTGGCGCTGACGCCGATGTCGGTCACCGTGCCGAGGACGCCGCCCGCTTCGATGACGTTGCCGAGGCGGAAGGGGCGTTTGAGCGTGAGCAGGATGCCGCTCACGAGGTTTTTAAAGAGGTCCTGCGTGCCGAAGCCGATGGCGATGGCGATGGCGCCGCCAAGGAACGCAAAGGCCGTGAGCGGGATGCCGACGATGCGCAGCGCGCCCAGAAAGATGACCATGCCGGCCAGGTAGGAGAACAGACGGTTCAAGGAGCGCCGACTGGTCTCGTCGATGCTGAACTTTTTGCTCAGCGCCCACAGCAGCATCGCGAAAGCGCGGCGCACGACCCAGTTGCCCAGCACGATGAGAGCGAGGGCGTAAAGAAACTCGCGCAGTCTCACGGCGTAGCCGCCGCTTTGCCACAGCTCGGTGTCGAGCATGGTCGCGCCCTCCGTCTGCCACCAGACGCGGACCTTTTCCCGCAGGGGGACGGTGCGGTACTTTTCCTGCAGTTCGTCGATGAGGGCGCGCTCCTGGGCTTTCATGCTGAACAGAAGCGCCGAGTAGGCAAGGCTGTCGTCGATAGCCGCCTGCAGCGAAGCCCGGCTGCGGCGCAGCAAGTCAAGCACGGTGTCGGCCGCGCCGGCGTCGATCTGTTTCTGCACGGCGGCGTAGCGGCCCTGCATGGCAAGCATGTCTTTCTGCGTCTCGGAAAGCTGCTCGTCGAGCGACTGCGCATCCTCGGTCAGCTCGCGCACGGTATCGGTGATCGCTGCCAGGTCGGCCGCGCCGCGGGCGATGTCATAGCGCAGCGTCCATTCGCGCTTGCGCGCGGCAAGGATGTTCAGGTGCCCCTGTGTGTGTTCGAGCTTTAAGCGCGCGCCGTCGCGTTCATCCTCGCGCACGTCGCGCTCGGTCCGGGCGGCGGCACGGGCATCGTCGCGGGCGGCGTCATACTTTATCTGCGCGGCCTCAAGTTCCTCCTGAGCGCTCCGGAACTGCGCGCTTTCCTGCGAGAGCTGTGTCTCCAGCTCCTTCACGCGGGCGTCGAGTTCGGCGATCTGCGCTTCAAAGCTCTTTTCTTCAAGGTCGAGGTGGTCGCGGATGTAGGCCCGCAGGCGGATATGCCGGTCGCGCGCCAGCTTGCGGGCGCTCAGGACCGTGGCGGCGTTTTCGTGTTTCAGAACGGAGAGCGTGTGATGCGCGCGGGCCGCTTCCGCCAAAAACGCGGCGCCGTACAGCTTCCAGATGTTCTGAGGCGTGTTCTCCCGCTCGCAGGTATCGCGGGCCAGCCGCCAGGCAGCCTCGCGGCTTTCGACCAGATGCTGCGCGCGCTCCGCGGCGCCGGCGGCGTGGTCGAGGTCATACTGCGCGTCATCGATCTGCGAGTTGAGATCTTCAAGCTGGTCGATGTAGGCGTTGTAGAAATTGAGCGGGTAAGGCGGCTTTTCGGTCAGCGTCAGTTCGGGCGCGGAGATGTCCTCTTTCCGCTTGGCCAGCATGGCCTCGATGTGCCCCTTGCGGCTGAGGGCGTTGATGATGGCGGGGTAGACGTTTTTCAGGCCGGAGAGCGTCTCCTTGCGGCGGACGACGGCCTCCTCGCTGATGCCGAAGCGCGTGGCGGCCGCGCTGACTGACAGCCTCTCCAGGTCCTCAAGATGCCTGCCGATCGCTTCGGCTCGCCGGGCGCATTCTTCGGCGTTGGGCGCAGGGCTGTAGGGTGATGTGTCATCGCTTCCGGGCTGCCTTGAAACGGGCGCCGGATCGGGGGCGCCGGATGCTGCGTCCCCGGTCAGGCTGACGTTCCCGCCGGTGAGCAGCGATACGGCGTCAAGCGCGGAGGATGCGCCGGCGGATACGAGTACAAGCAGCACGGCAAGCACAAAACATTTCTTTTTCATGAAACTGCCACTCCTGTTTGGTCAAAAAACGGGCGAATGAAGTCTGTACGCGGAAGAGACTGGCCCGTCAGACCGTCAGCGACCGGTCGTCGTCGCGGCGCTCGGGCTTCGGGACCGGCGCGGGATGGAAGAGGTTCACGTCCATGTGCGGGTAGGCCATGGCGATGCCCTTTTCGGCAAAGGTCTCCTGGATCTTCTCGCGCATCTCGGAACGGACCCTCGGGCCTTTGGCGAGCCGCTGATTGATCCAGAAGTAGAGAATGAAGTCCAGCGAGCTGGCGCCGAAGTCGGCGAAGCACACCCACGGCTCCGGAGTCCTGAGGATCCTCGGGTCGCTGGCGACGATCTCAAGCAGCGTCTCACGGACCAGCTTCGCCGGCGTGCCGTATTCCACGCCGACGTTGATCTCGCAGCGCAGCAGGGCGTCGGACAGGCTCCAGTTGACGAGCTGCTTTTCCAGCAGTTCGCTGTTGGGGATGACGACTTCCTTCTCGTCAAACGTGCGGACCAGCGTGGAGCTGACGCCGATATCGGCCACGGTGCCGGAGACGCCGCCGACCTCGATGACGTTGCCGAGGCGGAAGGGCCGCTTGAGCGTCAGCAGGATGCCGCTCATGAGGTTTTTGAACAGGTTCTGCGTGCCGAATCCGATGGCGATGGCGACAGCGCCGCCGAGGAACGCAAAGGCTGTGAGCGGGATGCCGACGATGTGGAGCGCCCCCAGGAAGATGGCGATGCCGGCGACGTAAAACAGCAGACGGTTCAGCGAGCGCCTGCTGGTCTCGTCGATCGTGAAGCGCTTCGACGCCAGCCAGACGAGCATGGCGATGCCGCGTTTGGCGCCCCATGTTCCGAGCACGATGAGCGCGAGGGCGATGAGGAATTCCTTCAGGCGCACGGCGTAGCCGCCGCTCTGCCACAGCTCGGTGTTGAGCAGTGCCGTGCCCTTGCTGGTCCACCAGGCGCGCGCCTTGTCCCAGATGGAGACGGTCTTGTAGGTCGCCTGAAGTTCGGCGATGAAAGCGCGCTCCTGCGCGCCCATGCTGAACAGGTGGGAGACGTAGGCCAGACAGCTGTCGATGCTGGCCTGCAGGGCGGTGCGGATCTTGCGCAGGGACGCCAGTTTCGCGTCGCCCGGTTCCGTGGCGTCGATCAGCTTCTGGACCATGGAATAGCGTCCCTGGAGCGCGAGCAGGTCTTTCTGCGAATCGGCCAGCTCTTCTTCGAGCTTCAGGGCTTCGGCGGTCAGCTCCTTGACGGTGTCGGGGATCTTCGACACGTCGGCGGCGCCGCGGGCAAGGTCATAGCGCAGCGTCCAGATGCGCCTGCGCGCGGCCAGCACGATGAGGTTCCCCTGCAGGTGGTCAAGTTCAAGACGAAGGCGTTCGCGCTCGGCTTCGCGCATGTCGCGTTCGAGCAGGGCGCCCGGCCTGGCCTCCTCCTTGGCGGCGGCGTACTTGAGCTGGGCGGCCTCGAAGTCGTCGAGGGCCCGTTTGAATTTGCGGTTCAGCTCGGTGCGGCTCGCTTCGAGCTTTTTCACGGACGCGGCGAGTTCGGAGATCTGCGCTTCAAAGCTCTTTTCCTCAAGGTCGAGGTTGTCGCGGATGTACGCCTGCACGCTGCCCTGACGCTCGATTTTCAGCTTGCGGGCGGCGAGCGTGGCGGCCGCGTTCTCCTGAACGAGGCGCGCGGCGGTGCTCTGTGCGCGGGCGATCTCCAACTGATACGAGGCGCCGGTCAACTCCCAGGTGGTCGCGGGCGTGCGCTCCTTGGCGTAGCGGTCGCGGGCGAGGCGCCAGGCCGCTTCGCGGTCCTTGATCAGGTCTTTGACGCTTTCGGCGTAGACGGCGGCGCGGTCGATGTCGCTCTGCGCGTCGTCGAGCTGCGCCCGGAGATCGGCGAGCTGGTCGATGTAGGCGTCGTAAAATTCGAGGGGATACGGCGGCTTGATCGTCAGGCTCAGCTCGGGCGAGCTGGTGTCCGATTTCTGCTTGGCCAGTTCGGCATCGACCTGCGTTTTCCGGCTGAGCGCGTTGATAACGGCGGGATAGGCGTTTTTCAGGTTCGTCAGCGTTTCGATGCGGCGCGTCACGGCCTCTTCGCTCACGCCGAAGCGCTGCGCGGCTTCGTCGGTCTTCAGCGCGCTCCAGTCGTCGAGCAGCTTGCCGATCTCTTCGGCGCGCACGGCGCAGGCGTCGGCATCGGCCTGGGGCTCGTAGGGCAGGGCGGGATCGTCGTTTTTCGCGGTCACGGCAACGTCGGCCGACGCGGCGTTAGTGTCGGAAACGGCGCCGCCGGTGACGATCGAGAGGGCGTCCAGAGCGAAGGCGGAAGCGCTCAGCGAAAGTGTCAGCAGCAGAGCCAGTGCGGTCAGTTTCTTGTTCATGAGGCAGCAACTCCTGTATTTGCAAAATTTCAACTCCGAATTATAAGACTTTCGGCGTGAAAACGCGAATCGTATATAATCCTCGCTTCCCCTCTTGACTTCAAGCGCGCTTCATGCGCTATGCTCTTCGCGTCTGCTATAATAGGACACAGGGGAAACGATCACTTTTATTATAGGGGGAATCATGCCATGGAGAAGAAATCAGTCGTCTATTTCGCGCCGTTCACGGCCGCTGTCAGCAAGGTCGACGTGCTGAAAAAGGCCATCGAGGCCGTCGAGCTCGGCAAAACGGTCAAAGCCGGCGATCTCACCGCCGTCAAGCTGCACTTCGGGGAGAAGGGCAACGACACCTACATGCGCCCGATCTTCATCCGCGCCGTCGTGGACGAGATCAAAAAGTGCGGCGGCAAGCCGTTCCTGACCGACAGCAACACGCTTTACGTGGGCAGCCGCAAGAACGCCGTCGATCACCTGATCACGGCCGTCGAGAACGGCTTCGGCTACGCTCAGGTGGGCGCGCCGCTGATCATCGCCGACGGGCTCAAGAGCAACGACTTCCGCGAAGTGGAAGTCGACGCGAAGCACTTCAAGACCGTCGAGGTCAGCTCCGCCATCGCCGAGGCCGACGCGCTTGTCGTCGTCTCGCACTTCAAGGGCCACGTGGCGGCCGGGTTCGGCGGCACGATCAAGAACCTCGCCATGGGCTGCGCTCCGGCGCGCGGCAAGAAGGCGCAGCATCAGGTGCGCCTCACCGTCGACGAAGAAAAGTGCATCGGCTGCGGCAAGTGCTTCCGCAACTGCCCGGGACATGCCATCAGCATGGTGAAAGGCGAGGGCGGCAAAACGGTTTCGTGCGTCGATCCCAAGCCGTGCCTGGGCTGCTGCGAGTGCATGACGGTGTGCCCCACGGGCGCGATCAGCATCGCCTGGACGGGCGCCGACGACATGGCCGAGTTCAACGAGCGCATGGCCGAGTACGCCTGGGGCGCGGTGAAGGACAAAAAGCGCGTCGTCTACATCAACGTGATGATGGACATCACGCCGCTGTGCGACTGCTGCGGCTGGAGCGACACGCCCATCGTGCCGAACATCGGCATCGCCGCCAGCACCGACCCGGTGGCGCTCGACAAGGCCTGCTACGACATGGTGACGGAGATCGCGGGCTCCGAAGTGGAGCATCATCACTTCCACGCCGGCGACGACAAGTTCGCCCTGCTGCACCCGATCACGCGCCCGCATGCGCAGTTCGAGCACGGCGCGGCCATCGGCATGGGCAAACTGGACTACGAGCTCGTGAAGATCGACATCGAAGAGGGCGAAGGGGAATAATTGATAATTAGTAATTAAAGCCGCGCTGATGCCGGATTGCCTCTAAAGGGCAAAACCCGCATCAGCGCGGCTTTTCGAGTTAAATGACGTTCGTCAGCAGCGCATAATATCCGACCATCAGCGCGCAGAAGATCAGCGACAGGGGCAGCGTGCGGAAGATCAGACGGCCCAAAGGGACCTTGAAATACTCCGAGGCCACGACCAGGCAGATGTGCACCGGCGCCACCAGGCTGGCCGAGTGACAGGCGCACATCAGCAATGCCATCAGCGGCGCGCTGGCCCCCATTGCCGAGAACGCCAGCGGCGCGCCCAGCGCGATGATCCCCGCCGAGCCGCTGATCGTGCCGCCGACGAAGAACATCAGCGCGAACACCAGCGCCGGCGGCAGCGGCAGGGCCGAGAGCATAGCCGGCAGCTCGCCGAGCAGCCCCGTGGCGGCGATGTACTCGCGCAGCACGAGCACCAGATAGGTGTTCAGCTGCAGCTTCTTCTCAAACGCCGAGACGAAGAACGGAGCCAGTTCCTTCGGCGAGAAGCGCGCTACCAGCGCGAACAGCACGATCACGCCCAGCAGCGCGGGCACGATCGGGGCGCGGAATCCCAGCAGCAGCGCCAGGATCAGCAGCAGCGGCCAGAGATGAAAGGCCAGATTGCCCGCGTCGCGCAGACGGTTTTCGCTCTTCGGCGTGCCCGGATCGGTGGGGATGCGGCGCAGGAACGAGAAATAGCCGATCAGCGCCAGCGCGACGACGGGAACGATCATGCAGGGCACGAAACGCGCCAGCGGCACGCCGGAAATGCTCAGCATCAGCAGCACGCTGGAGTACGTCGGCAGCGTGCTCTCGGGGATGTGGCGGAACCAGCTCGTTGCAGCCGCCTGCTCGACCGGCGTGAGCCAGCCGTCGGTGGCCTCTTTGACGATGTCGCCGCAGATGATCATCGCCCCCGCCGAGGGCAGCAGGCCGATGAACATCGGCGCGACGGTCGCGTTGATCCTGCGGTTGTGGAACAGGCCGTTCAGGTCACGGCTGGCACTGCGGATCATCGCGCGGCGTTCCAGCATCCGCTGCAAAAACGTGATCAGATACAGCGCCGCGAGCACGTTCAGAGAACCCGGACGCTTCAGCACCGTCCAGAACATCAGCAGCGCGTCGTCCGCCGGGATCCGCCACAGCAGCGCCACGGCGGCCAGCCCGCCGAGGATCGCCTGCCACAGCGGGCGCCCGAACGCCAGCAGCGCGACGATCACGGCAAAAACGACGCCAAGATAGACGATCGACATGTATAAATCCCCTTTGCATGTGGTTTCATCCTGATTATGCCAGAAACCGCGTTTTTTTCAACCGAGAAAGCCGATATGTAAAAACGCCGCCCGACTTGTGCGTCGGGCGGCGTTGAATATTGGCATAGGGGCACGGCACGGGCTACATCGCCTTTGTCATGGACTCCTCGATGGCGCTGGCAG
>JAEEGK010030915.1_pt1 | contig 10583 bp, 7 predicted proteins | sample 8958771 | NCBI WGS metagenome assembly JAEEGK01 (sample SAMN16246547, study PRJNA631951) | gut metagenome | biome: gut microbiome; feature: rumen; material: SC-attached | host: Bos | place: Iran: Karaj | collected 2018-10 | reverse complement strand
TCTATGAACATAAAGTTTAGTAATAGAATCTGTAATAGCAAGAGAATAAAGTCTTGCATTTTCAAAAGAAATAACTGCCTGAGAAGCTAAAGTTTCAAAGAATTCCAAATCATTATCAGAGAATGGTTCGCCATTAATCTTAGCACCAACTTTTACAACACCGTATAATTCGCCTTCTTTAAGCATAGGAACATAAACGGCAAAAGGCAATTCTTTATTAAGAGCGGTATAAGACTGATAGCTCTTTCTAGAAAGTTCCTGAGCAAAAATAGGCTTCTTTTCTTTTTCTATGGTAGTCATTACCCAAGATTCTGCTGGATCTTTCTTCAAAGCTTCTACTTCTTCTAATGTTATTCCTTTAAAAGCCTTAACTTCAAGGTCTGGAGAATCATCAGAAATGAGCATTAAAACACCTTTATTTGCCCAAACTGTTTCTAGGAACATATCTATAGATATATTGATAAGTTCTTCAAGGTTAAGAGTTGAAGACAATACTTTGCTTGCCTGCTGCAAAGTCATAAGGTTGAATACTTTATGGTCTAGTTCGTTCTTGGTTTCTTCAGAGCGTTCAAAAAGCATAGCATTGTTGATAGAAGTGCTAGCTAAACCTACAATAGCCTGGTAAAGCTCTAAATCAGACTTAACGTAAGGTTCTCCATTTTTCTTTTCTGCAAGTAGAAGCAAACCAACAAAATGGTCTTTAATTCTCATCGGGTATACTAATTTAAGATGACGAATTTCATCGGTTTCAAACTCTGCAACAAGCATATTTATTTCTTGTTCAGAGGGTTGCCAATACCCTTCATCAGTAAAAACTTTTGTAAGTATAGTATGGTCTGAATAAAACTTAAATTTGCCAAAAAGTTCTGGAGAAATGCCTATCAAATCTTTAACGCTTACCAAATCGTTTTTGTCGCTATAAAGCATAAGACCAGCACCTTCAATACCAATTCTTTCACTGAAAATAGTAATGAAGTTTCTTGCGAGAGTATCAATATTAAGGCTTCCGCCCATTGCCTGACTTGCATAGTAAAGAGCTGAGAGAGAATCAACTTTTTCGTTAAGTTCTTTGTTTATTTCGCTAATAGTCTTCATGTAAGACTCAATAGCAACACGAGATTCAATAAGACTTTGGAAAATTTTACTAAAACCAACTTGAAGCTGAGAAATATCGCTTATTTTTAAATCTTCTAAGGCTTCAGCATTATCACCATCTACTATTTTATCAGCTATATCAACAAATTTATTGATAGGATTAACAACTTTGACTTTTATAAAGACATAAACGAATGCAACAGATAAAATAGCAAAAACAATAAATACCGTAAAATTTATTGATACGCCAAAAAGCATGGCTCCGGCATAAACCAAAGCCAAAAGTAAAAATATGTATATTACTAACTTTAAGGCAATATTCATTATATCTCGCTAAATTTAACTTGTATGATAACATAAAACAAGAATATAGTTAAGAAAATATTTTTAGAGTTTAGAGAAGATATCAGATATAAGATTTAAGACCAAATCTGGGGATATAAGATATAAGATATAAGTTATAAGTTATAAGTTATAAGTTACAAGTTACAAGATACAAGATACAAGTTACAAGACGGAAGATGGAAGACGGAAAATGGAAGACGGAAAATGGAAGACGGAAAATGGAAGATTGAGAAAGAATAGAAAGTTTCGCGTCTACTGTCTGCTGACGATACCTTAGCAAAACGCAACAAATCTAACGCAAACTTAAGCTAGTTCGGGAAAGCGTTTTAGAACAGCAGCAATGATTCGTTTAGATATGTCGTCTGGTTCACCAACAGCATCTATTTTTACAATTCGTTCCGGTTCTTTTTCCGCCATCTGGTTATAGCCATCGAAAACTCTTTCATGAAAAGCTAGTTCTTCACATTCCATTCGGTCGAGTTGCTTGGTGCCCCCGTGATTAGCACGCTTTAAACCGTCTGCTGGAGCAATTTGCAATAAAATGGTCAAAGAAGGAAGAAAATCTCCTAAAAATTCTTCATGAGCCTTACGAACTTTTTCTGCTCCCAAACCTCTGCCATATCCCTGATAAGCAACGCTGGAATCAAAATATCTATCACATAAAACAACTTTACCTGCTTTCAACGCAGGATTTATAACTTTTCTCAAATGTTCACAACGTTGAGCAAGCATAAGAAACATCTCTGTTTCTGCTTCAAGTTTACCAGATGACTTACTTATAAGAACTTCTCTGATAGCATCACCTGGTCTGGTTCCGCCAGGCTCTCTTGAAACTAAGGTTTCAAACCCCTTTTCAGCAAAAAAATTCTGCAATTTTTTAATTTGAGTAGATTTACCACTGCCTTCGGGACCTTCGAAGGTTATAAAATATCGACCAGTCATTTATCTATTTCCATTTATTATTTAGTAGAAAGATCAAAGAATTCATCCAGTCTTGTCAACTTAAATACATTGAAAACCTGAGACTGAATATTGATTATTTTGAGATTTCCTTCTTCATGAGTAATTTCTTTCTTAATATAAACGAGCATGCCGAGTCCAGAACTATCAAGATAGGTAACATCGCCTAAATCAAGAATGTAAGTCCAGCCTTCTTCATTTTCTAAAGATTCTGAAACTGCTGATTTGAGATTTTTAACGTTATGAACGTCAAGTTCACCTTCAAGAACAAAAGTTTTGGTCTTTGCATTATTATCAATACGGCAATCTATTTTCATTTAAGCCTCCTCACCCTTTGGCAATGAATCTAAAAGCTTCACCATTTTCAGAGAAACGTTCCCATTTTCTGGATTAGTAGTATATTTTACATAATCCATAATATTCTTGATTATAAAAACTCCTAAGCCCCCCTCATTCATTTTTTTAAGGTCAGGCACAGGAATTTTATCTGGTTCAAAACCAGGATCACTATATAAGAGTTCTATCATTAGAAAACGATCAGTAACCCTCATTTCAACATCATAATACTTTAACGCATCGAATTTGTAAGCATGTCTGATTACATTTGTACATGCCTCTGTGGTTGCCAACTTCAAATCATTAAGCAAAGCAGCATTCAAAGAGAGATGATTTACTGAAGCATCTATTATTTTTCTAACAAGAGCCAGAGTATCAGAGTTACCGTTAAGCCGCAACTTAATATAGGTAGCGTCCGCTGGCAGATGCTTTATCATATATTCAATATCTTTACTCAAATTTTTCGCCGCCAATCATTGAAATTTAAAAATACAACCTGCTAATTCTGGTTCTGATAATATCACGTTATAGCCCACAACGTCTACCATAACAGATTTACCGAGTCCCTTAGCGGTTTCCGCGAGCATTTCGCCGGTTTCTGCTGAAGATTCATCTAAAAACCAAGCCTTCTCAAGATAATCTAACGCTTTATCATTATTTGTCAAATCATTAAAAGCTAAAAGACATCTTGCCATAGCAGTGTAACTACCGGAATAATCAGGCATTTCTCTAATATTTTTTTCAATAAGTTTTTTTAGGGAATTAGCTACCCTTGTTTTTTCTGAACCTTTGGCATTTTTAAGCCTACATCTTGTCATTTCCCAAAGAACCCAGCAATTGGTATCAGGATGATCTTCGGCTTTTCTCCAGCTTAAAAGAGAACGCTTAATCCATTCTTCAGAAAGATCCCCTTCCCTACCAGCCAAATCTTGGCCAATGGCGCTTTCATAGATAGGCCATACAGAACCGCCAGAAGCTATTATATTCTTATGAGCATCTGAAAGAAGCTTGGTTAATTCATTTTTCCCTGTCTGGCCCTGTAAAGAAGCTGTCATTTCAACATATTTTCTTCTATAGTATCCATTTTCAGGGTATTTTTCTCTAAGATTTGCATAAATTTTTCTAGCTTCTTCAAACCTGTTAAAGTTTTCATACAATTTGGCCAGTTCCGAAGTCTTCTCAATATCAGAAGAAATATGAACATAAGTCTTCATATAATCAACCGCTTTATCAATATTACCTTTAACACGTTCAATTAGAGCAAGACCATGAATAGCTTCAGCAATATCGTGAGAACCATTCATAACATTTTTAAAACATTCCTCTGCTTTTCGCAGACCTTCTAACTGAAAACTTGATTTGAAAGAGAAAATATAATAAGCATACCCCTTAACAAGCATAGGAACAGCAGATTCACTCTGTAAATCACCCAAATCAGAATCTATATTTTTAATTATAGAATCAAGCATATCGGTACTTACTCTAGTTCCTCTAACCATGCATCTTTTAAGTCTTAAAAGCATTAAATGAGCCTTTAATTCCAAAGGATAATCTTTGGTTATAGCTGTTAAAAGTTCTATAGACATCTGGAAATTATTTAAAAATTCATAGGTTCTAGCCAACTGATAGCTTACTTCAAAATTAGAAGGCTCTGCACTTCTAACCACAGATAGTAATTGAGAGGCTTTTTCTATATCAGCAGTTTTTAAAGCAACCTTAGCAAGTATTTTTGACCATTCAGGGTTCTTGGGAACCAAGGCTAACGCTTTTTCTAATCGTTCTGCCGCAGTCATGTAAAATCTTTTTTCTAAGGCTTCTTTCCCCTGCTTTGCATATTTTTCACCTTCTGCTCTGGCTTTTTCAAGTTTAATGATTTCTGGTGCCTGATAAGCTCTCAAGCAAGTAGGATCTATCTTTGCAGCCTTATCAAAGACATCTTGAGACTGTTCATACTGTCCCAATCTTATTAAAGTTTCGCCGTAATCACACCAGTCTTCTGCTGAAGATTCTTTTAAAGAAAGCAGACTTTTCTGAGAATCTGCTTTAACTGAAAAATTACCAGTTTTATCTGCAGAAGCAATTACTCCTTCATGTGCCCATACCAGAGTCGGATCAGCAGCCACAGCACTTGAAAAAGCTTCCAATGCCTTATCAAACATCTTCATTTTAAGATAAGTTTCACCAGTCAGCTTTAATATTTCTAAATGGAAAGGACTTAAAGCTCTTGCTGCTTCAAGATAATGAAGAGCTCTCACATCCTTTTTAGCTTCAATAAAATGTTTTGCAATATCAAGAAGACATTCGCCATTTTGTAGTTTAGATTTTTCTATTTTGCTAAAAGTTTCATCGGCGCTTTCAATCATACCCATTTTGCTTTGAAGCTTACCAAGTTCTAGCATTATATTTATGTTATTCGGCCTTAGATTATCTGCTTCAGAAAATGCCTTTAAAGCAGCACCGGTTTCCCCCATGCCTAACCAGCCTTTGCCAAGACCTAAATACATATCAGCATCATCAGCAAAACTTTTAACGGCATCAGAATAATTTTTTACAGCACCATCATAAAAGCCTCTAGCAAGCATTGTCTCGCCGATAAGCGAATACATTTCACGAGTTTCGCCGGCTTTTTCTTTATACCGCTTTAAATATTTCTGAGATTCTAAAATATTGCCAATGCTCAAATAAATCTGAGCAAGCCTTATTAATACTTCAGGCTTTTCATCAGAGACTCTGACAAGCTTGTTAAGCCAGCTAATAGCCAAATCTTTTTTGCCAGAGTTATATAAGAGTTCAGCCAAATGAGAAATAGAATCGGCATCACAAACAGATTTGTCGCCGGTCTGCAAAGCGTTCTGCAAACATTCTACGGCTTCTTCCCTCTTACCTAATGCTTCTAAAACCTTTGCACCCAAACGCATTACAACAGGGTCATCAGGACAAATGACCTTAGCTGCTCTATAAGTGGAAAAGGCCTGCTGTTTTTTATTCAAAGCAAGCTGAGCATCGGCAAGATTAACATAGCAGGTTGAATCAGCCGGGTTTTTCTTTAATTCAAGTTCTAGAGCAGTTAAGTCGTTCTGAGAGTATGTCATATCAGCTATTTCCAATTAAATCACATTTCGCGGGGAACTTCTATGCCAAGCAAACCTAGACCTAACGCCAAAGTTTTTCTTGTCATATTACATATTTCAAGTCTTGAAGCCTTAATAGAAGCATCTTCACAGTTCATTACAGAACATTTATCGTAGAAAGATGAGAAGCAAACAGAAAGTTCGTAAAGATTATTACACAAGACATGAGGTCTTAAATCAGTAGCAACAGAAATTACAGCCTGTTTCAAATCCATAATTTTCATCATCAGTTCTCTTTCTTCAGGACTGCTGATAATTGCTTTTGCAGAATAATCATCTATAGATTCGCCAGCTTTTCTGAATATAGAGCAGATTCTTGCATGTGCATACTGTAGATATGGTGCAGTATTGCCATTCAAAGCAAGCATTCTGTCGAAAGAAAAGACATAATCATTGTTACGATTCTGGGAAAGGTCTGCGTATTTTATTGCACCTATACCTACCATTCTAGCAACATCTTTTTTCTGTTCTTCAGAAAGTTTTGGATTTTTTTCATTAACTACATTATAAGCACGTTCTACAGCTTCTTTTAAAAGTTCTGCTAGTTTTACGTTTTCACCGCTTCTAGTTTTTAGAGGCTTGTTGTCTTCACCCAATATGCTTCCAAAAGGAACGTGTTCTAGACTAACATTGGGGTCAGCAAGAATACCTGTTGCTCTTGCTGTAGCAAAAACCTGCTTAAAGTGCAGTGCCTGACGGGCATCTGTCACATAAATAATTCGCTTTGCACCCAGCTTATGGGTTCTGAACCTCATTGCTGCAAGGTCAAAGGTTGCGTAATTGTAGCCGCCATCGGATTTCTGAATAATGACAGGTAATGGATTTCCTTCTTTAGACTTGAATTCATCTAAGAAAACACATTGAGCACCTTCGTCTTCTTTTAAAAGACCGCTCTTTTTGATTTCTGCCACAGTATCGCTGAGCATATCTCTATAGAAGCTTTCGCCTCTTTCGTCTTCCGGAGTCAGTTTAACATTCAAAAGCTTGTATATACGGTAAACTTCTGCCATAGAAACTCTGGTTATCTTCTTCCAAAGGTCTAAGAGTTCTGCATCGCCCTGTTGAAGCTTGACTAAATATTCATGGCAGGCTGCGGCAACTTCTGGTTTTTCTTTACATTCTGCAGTAGCTGCTTTATAAAGCTGTTCTAGTTCGGCTAATGGCAGAACTTCTTCTAAAGAAACCCCTTCTTTTTCAGCCTTTCTAATTACCGGTTCAGCTTTGTAAATTACCATAGCCATTGGTAAACCCCAGTCTCCAAGGTGATTCTGACGAATCACAGGATTACCGAGAGCTTCAATAACTCTTGCGAGAACATCACCAATAATTGTAGAGCGAAGGTGACCAACATGCATCTGCTTAGCGATATTAACACTGGAATAATCAACTACAGTAGGAATAACTTCACTAACAGAAGCATTCAAAATGTTTTTGCTATTGCAAAGTTCATTAAAATTCTTTTCTATAATAGTATCAGCAAGATACATATTAATAAAACCAGGTCCGGCAATAGTTACCTTAGAAAACCAGTCTTTTTCTGATTCCAACTGTTCAACAATTTCTGCAGCCAGTTTTTGAGGCGGACATTTGCACAATTTTGCAAATTTCATCGCTGAATTAATAGAGAAATCACCATTCTTTTTATCTGGTGGAACCTGTACATCAACAGCAGAATCACTTTCTACACCGTGGTTCTTTAAAATCTGGTTTAATTTACTTTGAATAAGCTGAACTAGCTGTTTTTTCATATTTTTATTCCTTTTTTAAGCCTTCGACTTGAATATAAGCCAAATACCTATTATACCTATTACGAAATTACACATCCAAACACCCATGAATGGAGATAATGTGCCTGCTTTGGCCAAAGCCTTGCCTGCAGCAAACAAAATATAATAAATAAAGATAATTACAACAGACATTCCAACACCTATACTTGTGCCGGAACGAGTCGTCTGAGACCCCAATGGTGCACCAATCAGTACAAAAATAATACCTGCAAAAGGAATAGAAGTCTTAGACCAGAGTTCTATCCAGTTATTAACCATTATTTTGCCTGTAACACCTTTAGCTTCAGAATCTTTAATAAAATTGTATAATTCGACAATAGTCATTGTTCTTGAGTTTTTAGAATCAGGAACATGATCTGGATTCACATAATGTGTATCTATAGGATAGTTTAAAATCTTAAAATAAGTGTAATTGCTGTCTTCACCAGTCATATGAATATTAGAGACTCTGCCGTTCCAAAAATAGCAGACTCCATTATCAATTCTTGCTCTTTCAGATTCAATAACTCTTGGAAAGCCTTTTGGCTGACCTTCATACATAACAACCCCAAACATATCTTTGGTTTCGGGATTAAACTTCCTAACAAAAAACTTGCGGCCTGTTCCTGCTTCAAAAAATCTATTTTCAGCTATAACTGGCAAAGGTCGTTTTAAAGTTACTTCACGTCTGAAAAGCTTGGTAAACTTATCATTAGCTGCAGGAACAAGTTTTTCGTTAAAAAGAAAAGTCATAGTTGTTATAAACAAACCAGAAATAATAGCTGGTCTGACTATTCTTGAGAAACTGTAACCTCCAGCTTTCAATGCAGTAACTTCTGAATCAGATGACATTCTACCAAAAGAAACAAGGTTAGCCAGCAAAGTAGCCATAGGAAAACTGATAACTAACGTCGGCGGAAGACTGTAAATAAAAAACAGCATTACGACAGTTAATGGAACCCCTTTAGAAAATACCAGGTTAATGAGATCCATCATAAGGTCTATAAGCCATATGGCAACGAAAAAAGCCATTCCAAAAAGGAATGGTTCTAAAAGTTCTTTTAGAACATATCTATCTATTGTTTTTAATGAAAATTTATCTAATGAAATAGCCATATTAAGAGATTAATTTACAATTCAAAGCGTGCACTTGTCAAGACACTGAGCAAAGGAGGAAAAAACTTATACTTTTTCGCTATAAATATAAGTTTGAACTAGACTGATAATATATAAAACGTTATTATAAAAATATAGATTTATAATTAAAAGGGTTCGTCTATTAACATGAAAACGAAGTATATGCTATCCCTATTTCTTTTTATTCACTTAACAGGGTTTTCTGCTGACTTCGTTCTTGAAAATAACCTTTTAAACAAAGGTATGGCTTATTTTTACCAAAAAAACTACACAGCAGCAGCTGATTATTTAGGACAAGCCGCTGACTTAAACAAGAACAATGTTTGGGCAAGATACTATTATGTTTATTCTTTAGCTTTGCTTGGCAAAAAAAATGAAGCTTCAAAATGGCTACCCAAACTTTCTTCCATATCAAAAACTACTCATTACAAACAACTAGTTACTTTTTTAAATTCAGACCCCACACAAAAGGCTTTTGAAACACCTAAAAAAAAGAATGAGACAAAGACTAAAACTGCAAAAACAAAACCTAATGTATCACAAAAAAATAAAAAAACAGATATTTTAGACGAAGCAGAATATTTTGTTGATTCAGGTGATAACCAGAAAGCTTTGTCTATAATAAAAGATTATATGGAAAAGAATCCTACTGACGGAAAAGCTTATAAATTGCTTGCAATGATTGATTTCAATAATAGAGATTATCAAGCCTCTGCAGAGAAATTTGAAAAAGCTTTTCAAGAAGGAATAAAAGATTTCGACTCTTATTTCATGGCTGCTCAAGCAAATTTAGATATTCAAAAATATGACACTGCTTTGGTTTATTATGAAAAAGCAAGCCAAATTAATGCAAAAGATTTGTTCGTAAAGATTTCTCTGGCAGATCTTTATTGTGACAGAGCTAATTACGAAAGTTCAATCCGTCTTTACAAAGAAATACTAAAAGATGATCCGAATTATCTAGATGCTAAAATCGGTTTGGCTAAAATTGAGTTTAATAAGGGCTATATTGAAGAAGCCTTAGAACAGGTTTCTAGAATTATAGATGAAAATCCAGATAGTGCAAAAGCTCACTATCTCAAATCACAGATTTTAACAGAAAATAAAGATTATGATAATGCACTAAAAGAAGCAGAAACTGCTTTTTCTTTTAACCCCTCAAGTATTGAATACAGGGTTTTCTGTTCTCTTGTAAAAGTTAGAAACTTTAAAGTTCAAGAAGCTGTTGATGATCTAAAAAAAGTATTAGAAATGTTCCCAGAAAACACTTATGCTCTTACGGCTCTTGGTGAAGCTCAACTGACTGAAGGGAATATGGAAGAGGGAAAAGCAACTTTAATCAAATCTGAATCGATAAAAAAAATGCCGCAAACAGCCTTGTTACTTGCCTTAATAGAATGTAATGAAAAAAACTATGATAAAGCAGATTTGCTATATAAAGATTATTGTTTATTAGCAGGAAATAGCCCAGAATCATTATTGGAATATGCCAGCTTTACAGAACTAAAAGATAATAAAGAAGAATGTTTGAATTCTTATTATGCCGTTTTGGAAAAATATCCTGGAACACCTTATGCAGAAAAAGCAGAAAAAAGGGCAAATGAAATTAAAATGTCTCTTTCTCAGCAGGCAAAAGAAAAATATGGCATTTATTATTAAAATACTTTTTGTTTTAATGATTATTCTTTCAAAATCGCAATCCTTTGCCTGTGATAGCACTGTTTTAGCCCTTCTTACTGGCAACGACATTAATGCTACAACTGTAAATAAGTTTCTAGAAGTATCAAATAAGCTTATTGTCGAAGGTGATATG
>JAEEGK010030913.1_pt1 | contig 10584 bp, 4 predicted proteins | sample 8958771 | NCBI WGS metagenome assembly JAEEGK01 (sample SAMN16246547, study PRJNA631951) | gut metagenome | biome: gut microbiome; feature: rumen; material: SC-attached | host: Bos | place: Iran: Karaj | collected 2018-10 | reverse complement strand
AGCAGGACCGGCGCGAACGGGATCAGGAACCGGTACCCGTAGCACCAGCCGCCGAAATCCGAGGTGCCGACCGCCAGAAGCAGGATTGCCGCCGCGGCCGATGCCATCATGGTCACGAACACGCGGTCGCGGCGCATCCGTTTCGAGGCGCAGGCGCACCCGACGAAGAGGAGCGCCGGCATATACAGGAAGAATCCTTCGAAGCCGAACAGGATGTTGAACGCATAGAGCAGGTAGTTTTTCTCCGTGAACGCCGGCTTGTGCGTGGAGATGTAGAGCGGCAGCGGTGAGCCGTAGGAGACCATGTTCATGCCCGCCTCGGCGAGGATCAATATGCCCGCTCCGGCGGCGTACATCAGCGCGTTTTCGATCCGGTGCGGCGCGACGGCGGTCAGCACGAAGATGAACACGGCGATGCCCATCACGCCGCCCGTCACGAACTCCAGGTTGAGCAGCAGCCCGGTCAAGACGCCCGCCATGAAGGCACGCAGCCGCGTGAGCCCGGTCTCCTCGCAGCGTTCCAGCAGCAGGATCCGCCCCACCATGACGGCGGCGCAGAGCGTGTGGTTGTTCAGCGTCACGGCGTAGGACAGCACGAGCGTGGAGGCGACCGACAGCACGGACATCGCGACGCGGTATGATTCCGGCATCCGCTTCCGCCGCTTCAGTCCCAGGTAGAAAAACCAGCCTGTCAGGCAGGAGAGAATGAAGATCAGCACGTTCGTCAGGTAGACCGCGCGGTAGTAGTCGCCGTCCAGAAAACGCACGCCGAAGCACTTCAGGATGCGGCCCCACGCGATCACGCCGAACGTCAGCAGAGGCGGCTTGTCCCCGTAGAAATGCCCGTTGCGTTCGCCTTTGTCCGGCGTGGAGAAAATGCTGTCGTCGATGATGAACGTGCCGCGTTCCAGCACGGATTCCACGGCGGAAAAACGCGACGTTTCGTTGCCCGCGTGCGTGACGTCGTGTTTCGCCAGCAGAAACGCGAACAAGGTCGAGACGATCAGGAAAATCAGGAAACGGAGCTTCATGTCGAACGGGGGAAAAAGGAAAACAGTTCAGACTGGCCAGCAAAAATAAAACAAGCAATCAGGCGAAACCGGTCTCGTGTTCGCCGGATTGCAAGTCGAATAAGCGAGAAGAAAGCGGAATGACGCGGGAATCAGAACCAGTCGTTGTTGCGGTTGTTGTTATTGTTACGGTTATTATTATTGTTACGGTTGTTATTATTGTTCCGGTTGTTATTGTTGTTATTGTTCCGGTTGTTGTTATTGTTTGCCTGCTGGTTCCGGTTGTTGTTATTGTTGTTATTGTTCTTGTTATTGTTGTTATTGTTGTTCCGGTTGTTATTGTTCTGCTGGCGGGTGAAATTGCTGGCTTCCGAGGGCTGGAGCAGGGTAAGTTCGATCCGTTCCGAATTCTTCGTAAGGACCGCGGTCGATTTCGTGACTTCGACGAGCGTGTACCCGGTCACGGTGGTGTCGCCGACCTTCAGATACTGGCGGAACACATTGTTCGCGGAAATATTCCCGGCCACGACGACTTTCTTTTCTCCGTCCTCGGTCTTCTCTTCGTCTTTTTCCGCGACTTTTTCCGCGTCGTCGTCCGAGGCGTCCGCAGCGGCATTCGAGGCGGCGGCTTTCTTCTTCGGGTCGGTGATGCGCGTCGAGGTCTCCATGCGCTGTTCGTATTCCTTCTGCTGGAGCGCCCTCAGCTGCTGCTGGGAATTGCCCTGAAGCCGCTGGATGATGATCGCGCCGATGGAATCGCCCACGGTGAACGTGCCGACCAGACGCATTTCCGCGCGGATCTGCTGCTGCGCGTTGCGGTTGTTCTTGTTCGCGGGGGCGTCCGGCACGCGTTCGGTGTTGAAGATATTGCGTTTCACCATGGCGGTGATCTTTTCCTCGGTCACGGAGGGGGATTCCTGAGCCGCTTTCTTCTGGGCGGCGATCAGCGCGGCGTTCGATTTCTTCCTTTCGACTTTGGTGCTGGTGCGCGGAACGGATGTGGTATGCGAAGACACGGCGACCGGATCGCTGGAATATTTCCATGCGAGGAAACCGATGGCCGCAACAAGGATGACGTTAAGAGCGATCAGCATAAATTTCATAGCGGAGGACTCCTTCGTGACGATTTGAACGATTCTAGCATCAATATACCACGCGGAAAGAAAAAAGCAAATGTGATTTCGCCTTTAAACGGTTTTTTTTCTAAATTTTTTGTACGCCGTAATCGAAATGAGGTGCCTGACGACCGGTGGTCCGTGGTCCCGATATGGAAAACCCGGTCGTCCGATGGTTCCGGGCGGCCGGGCTTTCGAGTTCAGCGGATGTTCAAATCCGGTAACCGTCAGTACACGAACAGCATTTCGCGGTACTTCGGCAGCGGCCAGCATTCATCCGAGACGTTCTTTTCGATGGAGTCGACGACCACGCGCAGGTCGGTCATGGCGGTGAGGATCTCCTCGTGGAGGCCGCCGAGCGCCTTGCGGAGCGCGTCGGACTTCGCCTTGAGCTCATCCAGCTTGGCGCCGAGTTCGGCGGCGGAATCGGTCAGTGCCTTCACGCCGGACTTCACGCCGGCGCCTTTTCCGGCCGCGGCCGCGGCTGCGAGCTTGGCGTATTCCTGCGCCACGGCGGGATAGATCATGCTGGTGGCGATCTCGAGGGCGATTTCGCCTTCGATATGGATCCTGCGGTGGTAGTCCTCCAGGAAGACTTCGTAGCGGGAATCGAGCTCGCGCTTCGTGTAGACGTGATACTTTTCGAACATCTTCACATTCGCGGGCGCGGTCAGGCAGCGCAGTGCGTCCATGGTGGTCTTGGCGTTCGGGAGTCCGCGCTTCGCGGCTTCCTTCAGCCAGTTGTCGGCATAGCCGTCGCCGTTGAAGATGATGCGCTTGTGGGTGCGGATGATCTTGCGGAGTTCCTTCTGGAGGCCGTCGCGGAATTCCTTCTTCGGGAGCTTCTCCAGCACGGAGGCGATGCGTTCGAAGGCTTCGCACACGATCACGTTCAGCACGGTGTTCGGACCGGCGCAGGACTGACTGGAGCCGGGGGCGCGGAATTCGAACTTGTTCCCGGTGAACGCGAACGGGCTGGTGCGGTTGCGGTCGGTGGCGTCCTTCGGGAGCGACGGGAGGGTGTCGACGCCGATGCGCATCGCGCCGGCGCTGCGGCTGGACTTGACCTCGTTGTGTTCAAGCTGGTCGATGACGTCCGCGAGCTGGTCGCCGAGGTACATGGAGATGACGGCCGGCGGCGCTTCGTTCGCGCCGAGGCGATGGTCGTTGCCGGCGCCGGTCACGGCTGCGCGGAGCAGGTCAGCGTGCTTGTCGATGGCTTCGATGATGGCGCAGAGCACGGTCAGGAAGATGGCGTTCTGGCGCGGATCGCTGCCCGGGTTGAGCAGGTTTGTCTTGCCGTAGGAAACAGCCCAGTTGTTGTGTTTGCCGGAACCGTTGATGCCGGCGAACGGCTTTTCATGGAGCAGGCAGACGAAGCCGTAGCGGTCGGCGACCTGGCGCAGGACTTCCATGATGAGCATGTTGTGGTCGCTGGCGAGGTTGACTTCCTCGAACATCGGGGCGAGCTCGAACTGGGCGGGCGCGACCTCATTGTGGCGGGTCTTCGCGGGGATGCCGAGCTTCCAGAGTTCGTTTTCGACCTCGGTCATGAAATTCAGCACGCGCATCTTGATGGAGCCGAAATAGTGGTCTTCAAGCTGCTGGTGCTTCGCCGGAGGCGCGCCGAAGACCGTGCGGCCGGTCTGGACCAGGTCCGGGCGCATCAGGTAGAAATGCTTGTCGATGAGGAAGTATTCCTGTTCCGCGCCGAGCGTGATCTCGACCTTTTCCTCGGGCAGGCCGAAGCACTTCATGAGGCGTTTCGTGGCGATGGAGAGCGCCTGCATGGAGCGGAGCAGCGGAGTCTTCTTGTCGAGCGCTTCGCCGGTGTAGGCGCAGAACGCGGTCGGGATGCACAGCGTGGCGCCGTTGCCGTGGCGCTTGATGAACGCCGGGCTGGTCGGATCCCAGGCGGTGTAGCCGCGGGCTTCGAAGGTGGAGCGGATGCCGCCGGACGGGAAGCTGGAGGCGTCGGGCTCGCCGACGATCAGGTTCTTGCCGGAGAAGGACTGGATGGGCTTGCCGTCCTTGATCTCGAGGAAGGCGTCGTGCTTTTCGGCGGTCGACCCGGTGAGCGGCTGGAACCAGTGCGTGTAATGCGTGGCGCCGCGTTCGAGCGCCCACTTCTTCATCGCGTGTGCCACATTGGTCGCGATGTCGACGTCCAGCGGAGCGCCGGTCTCGATGGTGGCGAGCAGTTTGCTGCAGGTATCCTTCGGCAGATACTCGCGCATGGCTTTGGCGTCGAAGACGTCGGCCGCGTAGTTGTGATCGGGTTCGATGGGGGCCGCGGGGGCGGGCTCGGTTCCGGCGAGCTCGGCGACCGCGTTGATGGCGTTGATCCTGTTCAGATTGCTCATACTGTCCAACTCCTTGGGTTGTTGAGGTTGTTGCCGCATTTGAAGCATATCCCGTGCCAACTTCTTTTCAGGCGGAAGCCGGATCGTGGTTTTACAAAAAATGTTAAACCTTCCAACCTTTTTCACATGTTCTGTAAAAGAAAACGCGAAAAACAGCATCCGAACGGGCGCTCCGGGGCGAAAACCTCGGATATATCATAATAATATAACCCCGCTTTTACAGGATTTCCAGTGGCGGCAGGGTGGTTTTTCATCTTTCTTTCCATGTTTTTTTCTGCCTCGAAACACCGTTTGCCTTTTTCGAAATAGTTTTGGCACGCAACATGCTTCTGTGAAGCGTGTCTGACGTTTGCCGTTGTCAGCCGTCCGGTCCCACACGACGGGTTCTCATTGAGCAGGGGCGCCCGCATTTACCGCCGGAACGGCGCAACCGGCTTCAGGCTTCTTCCTGGCGCAGACATGACGGTCTCGCTCTTTTCCGTGTTTTTGGGCGGGGCCGTCCTTTTTAGATGGAGATAGAGCGGAGGGCGAGGACTTTTTCGGCGGCGGCCTTTGCGATGGCTTCCGGCGTGAAGCCGTATTCCTCGCGGATCTTCGCGGTGGAACCGTGCGGGATGATCTCGTCGGCGTCCCAGCCGTAGGAAAGCAGGGCAGGGCATCCGTTCCCCGCGGCAAGCTCGGCCACGATGGACGCGAGGCCGCCCTGTTTCACGTGGTCCTCCAGCGTGACGACCAGTTTGGAAACATAATTTTTGAAAAGGTCGGCATCGAACGGCTTCAGGAAGCGCACGTTCACGACAGCAGCGCGGATGCCGTGTTCCTTTTCCAGAATGTCGGCTGCTGCCATGGCGGTATAGATCTCGCGTCCGGCGCACCAGAACGAGAGGTCGGAGCCCTCGCGGACGACCGCGGCCTTGCCCCATTCGATCGGGGCGGGTGCGGGATCGCCGTCGGGGCGGCCGGAATTGCCTTTCGGGTAGCGGATCACGGCGGGGCAGGGGTGCTTCAGCGCGGCTTCCATCATCATGGGGAGCTCGTCCTCGTTCGCGGGCATCAGGATCGCCATGTGCGGCAGCGCGCGCAGGAACGACACGTCGTAGATGCCGTGGTGCGTGGGGCCGTCCTCGACGAGCCCGGCGCGGTCGCAGCAGAGCAGGACCGGGAGGTTCTGAAGTGCGACGTCGTGGAACAGGCAGTCGAGCGCGCGCTGGGAGAACGTGGCGTAGATGGCGGCGACGGGGTGGCAGCCGTTGGCGGCGAGTCCGGCGGCGAACGCGATGGCATGTTCTTCGGCGATACCGACGTCGAAGAAGCGTTCGCGGTATTTGCGGATGAAATCGTGGGAAATGCCGCATCCGAGCGCCATGGCGGCGGCGACCGTGACGAGCTTCGGATCCTGTTCGGCGAGCTTGTCGAGCGAAGTGCCGAAGACGGCGGAGAAGGTCGGTTTGGCTCCGGGATTGCGGATAAGCTCGCCGGTCTCGGGATTGAATTTGCCGATGCCGTGGAAGAGCTCGGGATCGTCGGCCGCGCACTTGCAGCCGCGTCCTTTTTGCGTGATCACATGCACGATGACGGGCAGGTTATTATCCTTCACGCGGCGGAGCGTGCGGACGAGCTCGGCGAGATTGTGCCCGTTCACGGGGCCGATGTAGCGGATGCCCATTTCCTCGAAGAAGATGCCCGGCACGAACAGGCTTTTCAGGGAGTTTTCGATCCCGCGGATGCCGCCGATCACGTTTTCGCCGAGGGGGATCCTTCGGAGGATGTACTTCAGGGCGGTCTTGGTGCTGTTGTAGATCTTCGCCGTGATGATGCGGTTCAGGATGCGGGCGATGGCGCCCGTGCTGCGCGCGATGGACATCTTGTTGTCGTTCGCGATCAGGATCAGGCCGCGGCAGGTGGACCGCAGGTTGTTCAGTGCCTCGAATGTGATGCCGTTGCCGAGCGCGCCGTCGCCGACGACCGCGACCACGCGTTCGTCTTTCTTCAGCAGGTCGGCCGCGACCTCGAATCCCATGGCGGCGGAAAGCGCGGTGCCGGAATGCCCGGACCCGAAGCAGTCATAGGGGGATTCGTCCATCTTGGTGAACCCGCTCACGCCGCCGCGCTGACGGAGCGTGTCGAAGCGTTCTTCGCGTCCGGTCAGGAGCTTGTGCGTGTACGCCTGATGCCCCACGTCCCACAGGATCTTGTCCTCGGGGGCATGGAACACCATGTGCAGGGCGATCGTGAGTTCGACCGTGCCGAGGTTCGGCGCCAGATGTCCGCCGTTTTTGGAGACCACATCGATGATCCGTTCGCGAATCTCCGCGGGCAGGCTGTTAAGCTCCTTGCCCGAGAGTTTCCGGAGGTCTTCCGGCGAGTGGATCTGTTGCAGGATTCGGTCCATGAGGCGGCAAATATTCCTGGAGGTGAACGAAAAAATCGAATCTAATAATTTACCACGGAAACGGGGTGTTTTCAAGCGGAAAACCTTTTTTTCGCGCGAGAATGACGGCACGTTCTTATCCCGGCCCACGCGGGACCGGAAAAATCGGGCGCATCGGCGTGTTTTTCCCGTTTTCGTCTTGATTTTTCGCGGATAGCGCGGTATAATATTTGATTAAATATTTGCCGCGTATGGAAAAGTTTTATTCGTCTTTCCGGCGGCGTCACAACTTCCCAACCAAAGGAACCCCATCATGGACAGCAACAAGCGCCCGGACGACATGGTCCGCATCACCACGAAAGAACTCGCCGACAAATTCATCGAAGAACAGATCGCCCTGCTGCGCCGGCAGATCGGGTCCCGCAAGGTCCTGCTCGCGCTCTCCGGCGGCGTTGACAGCTCCGTGGTGGCGGCGCTCCTGATCCGTGCCATCGGCCAGCAGCTCGTGTGCGTGCATGTGAACCACGGCCTGATGCGCAAGGGCGAAAGCGAACAGGTCATCGACGTGTTCCGCCGCCAGCTCGGCGCGAACCTGATCTACGTCGACGCCGTGGACCGTTTCCTCGACAAGCTCGCCGGCGTCTCCGATCCGGAACAGAAGCGCAAGATCATCGGCGGCGAATTCATCCGCGTGTTCGAGGAAGAGGCGCGCAAGCTCACGGACGTCGATTTCCTGGCGCAGGGCACCATTTATCCTGACATCGTGGAGAGCGTCGGCGTGAAGGCACACCACAACGTCGGCGGCCTGCCGCCCGACCTGCATTTCGAACTCGTCGAGCCCGTGAAGCTTCTCTTCAAGGATGAAGTCCGCGTGGTCGGTGCCGCCCTCGGCCTCCCCGATTCCATGGTCAACCGCCAGCCGTTCCCGGGCCCCGGCCTCGGCGTCCGCTGCACCGGCGCGATCACCCGCGACCGCCTCGCCGCGCTCCGCGAATCCGACGCCATCCTGCGCGAGGAGTTCGACCGCGCCGGCCTCACGAAGTCCGTCTGGCAGTTCTTCACCATCGTGCCGGACTACCGTTCCACGGGCGTCCGCGACGGCAAGCGCCTGTTCGACTGGCCGGTCATCATCCGTGCGGTGAACACCCGCGATGCCATGACGGCTGTCGTGCCGGAGATCGACTGGGCTGTCCTGAAGAAGATCACCGACCGCATTCTCGCCGAAGTCCCCGGCGTCTGCCGCGTGCTTTACGACCTGAGCCCGAAGGGCCCTGCCACCATCGAATGGGAGTAAGCTTCCCCTTCTGTCCCCCGGACATCAATAGAACGAATTGCACGGGACCCCGGTTTGCGCCGCGGTCCCGTTTTTTCTCTTGACATCATCCGTTTCCGTGCTATATTATTTTTTGATATATGCATAATAATAATAATAACTGTTAGCGGAAAGGGACTCTTCCATGTCCGAATACTATTTTGTCGATTATCCATGGACCGGCGATTTAACCAATGGCGACCATGTGATGTTTTCTTCTGGAGGCGTCGCCTCGAAATGCAGGGTGTCCCAAGGGGCGTATGTCAGTATCGGACCGAAAGGCGCGGCCAGCGGAACGTCCGTTTGCAGCGGCGGGTATATGGAGTTCCAGTCCGGCAGTCTGCCCGGCAAGGACAACAAGGTTCTGTCCGGCGGCGTCCTGTCGATCGGTCTCGGCACCGAGCCGGGGAATATCGAAGCGGCCAACGGCGCGATCCTTCAGCTGACCATGGGCGGCACCTGGTTCGTCCAGCGTCCAACCGATTATACCGTGACATCCAGCGGCACATCCATCAAAAAGACCGGCACGTCTTCCTCCACCTCGAACGGCATTGTGTATGCGGGTTATACCGGCTGGGACATGAAGACCTCCGGCTGTACGCTGAATATCGTCGACTATGCGTCTGCCGCTTTCGTGAAAGTTTCCAGCGGATGCAGTCTGGCGCTCGGAGGCGGCCACGGATACGGCGCGGGCGCGGCCGGACAGATCGATGTCTACAACGGCGGCTCGGCGATTCTCGAAAAAGCGGACTATGTCGGTCTCGCCACCGTGCATTCGGGCGGGACCATGACCCTCGGCGCATATTCGGAAAACACCACGGTCATGGAGAACGGCGGATTCCTGCGCATCGTGGATGAAAGCATCCTTCTGCCGGACCTGTATCCGGACTACGATCTGAACGTCAAAATCAAGCCCAATACGTTCAAGGATCTCGTTCTCAGCGGGGCGTTCCGGGATGCCACGGCGCATTCCGGCACGGTGGCCTCGCATACGACCCTGAAAGACAGCGCCTCTTTGAGCGTGTATAACGGCGGACTGGCCGTGAACACCGTGCTTTCCGGCGGCTGCCTCGTCGTCGAGTCGGGCGGCGTCGCCAGCGGCGTTTCTGTTGAAGGGGCAAGCAAGGGCCTGATCCGTGTGTCCGGCGGCGGCAAGATTACCGGCAAGCTCAATTTCGGGAGCGTCAACGTGTTCGTCGAGGACGGCGGCATCGTCGATTTCGACATCTCCGCGCTCACCGGCAGCACGAACGCCCTGCTGACCAATTACAATATGATTGTGCTCAATTCCGGCGAACTGCGCAACACGATCACGGTCTCCGGCGCATCGCAGACGAAGGGCGTCTACGCGCTGACGACGCAGGCGTATTCGCTCCGGATGGATTCGGACTACCGCTCCGAACAGCAGAAGATCTTCTCCATCTGTGACAAAACAGGGATGAAGCTCGGCGCGGTCAGGATCGGCACTAAGACCATGATCGGCGGTCAGACATACGCCCTGAACCTCAACGGCTCCGGCGATCTTTCCCTCACCGTGGCTTCATACGTCGAGGGCGAGGATCTATGGTATGAAAAATTCGGCTTTGCCGACGACGGCTGGAACGACTACCTGTGCGACAAACGGAATGAACTGAACCCGAACGCTTCGAAATTCGTGACGACCGCCGTCTCGGCGTCCACCGCGGACATCCTGCTGGATTCGAAAAACACTGTTTCGAAAGACGGCAAAAAGAACTATGTCGGGGGAGGGGGCGACGCCACGGACTTCGCGAGGATCACGATGAAGAACGCCGCGAAGCTGAGCCTCACGATCAACACCACGGACGCCGCGAAGTTCACGCTTTGGCGGCTCATTCCCGGCAGGGGCGGTTCGTTCACGACGAAGGCGGTCCAGACCGCCACGCTCAGGAAGAATAAAAAGACCGGCGAATACGAGGCGACGACCAAAGCGCTGCTGGTCCATCCGGGCGAGGAATTCTATGTCTCGATGCAGTCCACGAACGCGAAGAAGGGCGGAGAGGCGTTCTACAACGTGACGGTCAACAAGGACGACAGCGTATTCTTCACGAAGGGGAACAACAACGACGACTGGGGAGACCTGGAATGGATGGGGGAGGATGGCAAAGTCGACACGACCCTTCCGCAGCTGAAGACCGGCAGAAACAACGGTCAGAAACTGTGCGGCGACTGGGTCGGCTTCGGCGACGCGGTCGACTACAAACGGATCCGGGTCGCAGCGAAGACGAAAGTTGTTTTTACGGTCGAATCCACCGACGCCGCCATGTTCTCGCTCAACAGCCTGACCATGACGGGCGGGGATTATTCGTTGAAAACGCTTGCATCGTCGAAACTGGCGAAGAGCAAAGCTTCCGGCGGCAAATACGTCGCGCAGAAGGAGATCGTGCTTCAGGCG
>JAEEGK010030912.1_pt1 | contig 10584 bp, 10 predicted proteins | sample 8958771 | NCBI WGS metagenome assembly JAEEGK01 (sample SAMN16246547, study PRJNA631951) | gut metagenome | biome: gut microbiome; feature: rumen; material: SC-attached | host: Bos | place: Iran: Karaj | collected 2018-10 | reverse complement strand
TCTATTAATGATTGGTTCGGCTATGGAGTTGATGCAGATACAGTATTAATTGCACCATTACCTTCTGTCGAATTTGGAGGGGCGGGTGCATTTACGATGTGGGTAAATTATGGTCTTATTACTTGCATTACTTATTGGATTACAACATTTAAGTTGTATCATATAAAGGGAGAATTCGTCACAGCGCTAATATGGTTGTTATGTGCATTCCATTATGGAGGTATTAATAGTCAGATCGTATGGCTTCCAATGTTTTTAATTTATACATACAAGTATGTCAATAGAAAAAGTGCAAACACTCTCAAGAAAGCGTGAGCCATGGGCAGATTATGCCAAGGCTGTAGGTATATTCCTGATGTTGTTAGGGCATAATGAATTGGCTAGTAAGGAAGCATTTTGCTTCATTTATACATTTCATATGCCTTTGTTTTTTATATTGTCTGGCTATTTTGTGTCTGAACGAAAAGATACTTTCAGTGAATGGCTGTCGAAGAATTTTAAAGCATTGATTATCCCGTATTTGTTTTTCTATTTGTTAACGTATCCGTTTGGGCTGGCAGTCATTGTTATGAATCCCGTAGCTCATCCGATAGATACCCCACTAGACTATGTTATCAAACCATTGGTAGGAATGATTACATTATGTAGAACAGATTATTCTTTTCATACAAACGGACCGACTTGGTTTCTTGTCGTCTTGTTTCTTGTGCGGGTATTCTTCTATATTAATAAGAAGTTTAGTCTTTCGGCTACCAGCCTTCTGATAACTTCTTTTATCAGTATTGGTATCTTGTTTGTTGTGAAGGACTGCGAATGGGCATCTTATTTCAGACTTAAGAGTGTTTTATTGGCGTATCCTTTTTGTGCTATAGGATATGGACTAAAAAAAGTTGCCCCCCCCACTCAATTATATATAGATAAATATTTGCAAAGAAATACGTGCTTGCGATCAAAGGTTGCGTTTCTTTCATGTGGGCTGTTGCTATTGTTGATATGCTTTTTGGGGGGTAAAATGAATGGACAGGTTGAAATGTCTGGAGGTTCTTTCGGCAATAGTATTGCAGTTATGTATTTTAATGCTACGATCGGAAGTTTAGGTGTGTTCTTTATATGCAAGGCCTTTCCTCAAAATATGAATTGGCTATCGTTTATAGGAATGAATACATTGATTATTTTGGGCTTGCATTCTATGGTTCAGACTTCGTTGAGATATGTTCTTAATTGGATGTTAGGTATTCCTGTTCATAATTATCCTTTATCTCTTGCTGTTTTAACGACATCTATATCGATTTTCATAATCGTTCCAATCATACTTTTATTGAATAAATACATTCCCACATTAGTTGGTAAACGTAAATAAGTATATAATGAGAGTAATTCATATAGTACATGGTAAGGCCAACCCGAATAGTGCCAATGGTATCAGCAGGGTAGTATATTACTTAAATAAATACGAGAAGTTAGCTGGCATTCAAAGTGAAATTTGGGCGATTGTCAATGATCAAAAGCAACATGAAACGTATGTTCGTGATGAATATGTGACTGTTGAGTGCTATCCAAGAGTTACACTATGGGGAGGTCGGGACATAATCAAAGCTATTGAAAAAGAAAAAGATAGCATTGATTTAATTCACTTCCATTTAATTTGGTTCTATGACAAGAACATTATCATGAAAGCTGTGAACCGGTTTGGAATACGTTCCGTGATTACAACTCACGGAACGTATTCCAAACCCCACGCTTATACAGGCAAAAGAATAATTGCCCGTTGGTTATTTGAACTGGATTATTTAAAGTGCGCGACAGAGTGTCATATCCTGACACCAGAGGAAGGAACTGGCCTGCGAAAATACGGTTATACAGGAAAAAGTTTTGTGGCATATAATGGCATCGGCCGTGGAGAGATTCCTAAGCGTATGTCAAAAGATTATTATAAAGAGACGGAATATGCCAATAAACTAAAGATTTGTACTGTTTCTGTATTGCGACAAGACAAAAATACTGATATGATTATTCGGGCAATAGCATTGTTGTCAGAAGAAATCAGAAAGAACCTTGTTTTTATTTGTATAGGACCTGACTGGAAGGGCAATGCGTCAAAATACAAGAAACTTGCTCAAGAACTGGGAGTTGAAGAGTGTTTTCAATGGATTGGCGCTAAATATAATCAAGAGAAATATGATGCGCTTAATAGTGCTGACGGATATATTATGGCTTCGGACAGTGAGGGCTTTTCTATGGCAATCATTGATGCGATGGGATGTGCTATGCCAATGATATTGACAAGTGGATGTAATATGAAGTATGTTGGCAAACAAGATTATTATATTATGTGCGAACCATATGTACAATCCCTGTCAAGAGCGATAGAGAAATTGGTAAGTATGAGTGACGAGGAAAGAACCGCTATGGGACAGAAAGCAAGGCAGGTATTGGAAAAACAATTGTATTGGGATAAGATCGTGGAATGTATGATTATTAATTATAGACGTATTCTCAACAGTTAATAGTATATGGCTGATTATTTCAATTTTAAAGAGGCGGAGGTGGAATGGAAAGAGCAACACTGCAAACTTTTCAGAGAGTATGTAGATGCACTTGAAGCGAACCAAGTTCGCTATGTTATTCTAAAGAATGCAGAAGGTTTACCTAATGAAAATCATTCTAAGGATATTGATATTCTTATAGAACCTGGCAAATATAAAGAAGCCTCAGAACTGCTTCGAATAGCTTATAAGAATAATGGTGTTTCATATTATAAAATACATAAATTTGAGAGGCTACGGTGTTGGTATGGTATGAATCCAGAGGACCGATTCGCCATTCATATTGATTTACTTGAAGGATTCCTTCACAAAGGATTTGAATTATTCCCATTTGACCTGTTTTATCAGCATTCTTTCAAGAATGAAAATGGGATATATGTACTAGATGAAATTTATGATTGTGTGATATTATTACTACATAGTACAATATGCTATCATTCTATAAAGGAAAAATACGCAAAACATATTGCCTCGATATATGAGACAAATAAAGCAGAAATTATCGAAATACTTCAAAAGGTGCTTGGTCGTAAGGCATCAGTTAGGATGGAAAGGTATTTGGATGCTGGAGAGTATAAGAAGATAGCAAGCGAGGGTAAATATTTCTCGCACCAATCAAAAAAAAGAATACTTTTTAAGCGGCCTGTTTTTACCTTAACCAATGTATTAGACTTTTTGTGGGAGAAAATTGCCCGTATAATATTTAACTTAAAGAAGTATAATTTCTTTTTCACTGTTCACGCACCTGATGGAACGGGAAAAACGACTTTTATCAAGACCCTGTCAGAGGAATTGGGCTTTTACTATGTGTGTGCTGCGAAAGATTTGGTCCAGATTAATCATTTCAGGCCTTGCATGTTGCCAAATCTTGGCGCAGCAGGAGAAAAGGTAGGAGTGATGAAGGAAGATAAGGACTTTGAAAATCCCCATAGGGCTAAGCCTGCGGGAGGATTGTCTTCATTTGTACGCATGACTTATTATTGGCTTGATTATGTCATTGGTGTTCCTATGATATTACGTATGAATGCTCAGTTTAGCAAGGTGACTATTTTCGATCGCTATATATATGACTTTCTTGTAGATCCAAGACGGACAAGGATATCCTTACCTTATTGGATTCGAAGATTGTTTACAAAGATGGTAAAACAACCTAAGTTGGTATTTGTTTTAAATACTACGGCTGATATTATTTACCAGCGCAAGCAAGAACTGACTAAAGAGGAAATCGAACGGCAACTAAAAGAGTATAAGAAGTTGGGGATTGTTAGCAAAAATGTTGTATTTTTAGATGCTGCAAAAGCACCTGAAGAAATCGCTAAAGATGCCATGAGGCATATTGCGAATACATTCATGAAGAAAATTTGACTGAATAAAATTAGGAAATGCATACAATATTAGTTTCAGCATACGGCTGTGAACCATATAAGGGGTCAGAATCTGGAGTTGGATGGAATTGGGTGATACAAATGGCGAAGACGAATCGTCTAATTGTTATTACCCGATCCAATAATCGTGAACCGATAGAATCATTTCCTAATCAGGAATGTTTGGCGAATGTTAGCTTCTATTATTACGATTGCCCTCAGTGGATTCGTCGGATGAAGAAAAAAGCTCAGGGGTTATATTTGTATTATTCTTTTTGGCAGTTAGGAATTATTCCATTAGTAAAACGTCTGCTGAAAGAGAATGATGTGAATTATACGATGCATCTGAGTTTTGGTAGTATGTGGATGCCAACCTTTCTGCCGTTGTTTGGTAAAGCATTTATTTGGGGGCCTGTAGGCGGGGGCGACTGCGAACCGATGTCGTTTATTCTGACTCATGGGCTGAAACAACGTGTTATGCAGACGATGCGGTTTGGGATGAATAAGCTGTCATTCCTTATTCCTACAGTGCTATTGGCATCAGTAAGGGCTAAATGTATTATCTGCAGAACGGAAAATTCGAAGATGGCCTTGCCATGGTGGACCCGTAAGAAGGCTGTTGTTATGCTAGAAACTGCCATGGAAGGCCATATTTTTGACTATAAGAAACGCGAAGATACAACATCAACTACAGTCGATTTGATTACAACAGGAAGGTTGATGGAAAGTAAGAATGTAATAACTGCTATCAGGGCCTTAGCACAAGTGCCAAAGGCCTATGATTACAAATATACAATTATCGGATCTGGACCGATGAAGAAATCCATTCTTGAAGCAATCGAAAGATATGAATTGGGTGATAAGGTTCAAATTGTCGAAGAAATCCCGAGAGAAGAAGTCCTTAATTCTTTGGAGTCGGCTGATATATATTTATTCCCAAGTCTGAGAGAAGGGGGAAGTTGGGCTTTGATGGAAGCAATGGCTATTGGTTTACCTGTTGTATGTTTGAATTGGTCAGGAATGGCAGTTACAACAGACAATGAAAGTGCTGTAAGGTTAGAGGTTACGAATCCTAACCAGATGGCAAAAGATATGGCAGAGACTATAATTAGATTGCTTGAAGATTCTGATCGCAGAAAGAAAATGGGCGAAGCCGGAAGGAAAAGAATACAGGAAGTATTCAATTGGGAGTCCAAAGGTAAGTTTATGTGTAAACTTCTTGAAAAGTTGGATAAGCAGTGAGAGATTTTCTTGTTGAAGGGGCGTTGTGCTATTATAGATTATGTAATGCAGACGCTAAAATATGGTTTATTCCCAGAAAGGGAACATCTGCAGGATTGGAACTTTATCAGCCCAGCGGATGGAAAGGAAAGATTGTGAAGAGATTGCTGCCTTTGTTTTCTTGGATACCATTTCTTTTGAGGTTTTTGCATATTGATGTTGTTAAGATTGATATTTCTCCTGAAATAAAGAGTGAAATTGAGAAAGTGTTTGGAATAAAGACTTTCTTGTTCTCGGTTTTTATGGGGACACCTTGTTCTCATCAAAAAGTTACAATACAGGTGTATACAAAAGAAGGAGATATCTTAGGATACTGTAAAGTGACAGATAACCCAGAAGTGTGGACTAACTTTCAGAAAGAGTACAGATTACTAAATTTTTTTTATGACAAAGGAATTAACGGAATACCTAAGGGATTGAGTTGTAAGGAATTGAAATCGGGAGAGTTTCTTTTTATCCAATCAACTGTAAAGACTCGACAGTCACAATTCCCTCACGAATGGAGCGAAGTCCATAACCAATTCATGCGAGAATTGTATGATAAAACCTGTCAGGAAATGTCGTATGAACAGACTGATTTTTATAGGCAGATTAAGGTGCTGGAAGAAAGATTGGGATGGCTGGGTAGTATGAGGCCAATCATCGAGGAGGCGATTGAAAATGTAGATTCGTTGTTTCATGGGAAAGAAATTAGTGTTTCTGCCTATCATGCAGACTTTACTCCATGGAATATGTTTGTTGAAGATGAGAGACTATTTGTTTTTGCCTGGGAGTATGCACAAATGCCGTGCCCCGCAGGTCTTGACAAGTATCATTTCTTTGTTCAGACAGAAATATTCGAAAAACGTCATGGTATTGAAGAAATATGGCAATCGTTTTTGCAAACTTCTTTGGATAAACAATCTTTTTTAGAGTATCTTCTGCTAAACATGGCGATATATATTAGTAGGGAGAACGAAATTAGCATCAAACATCAGTATGATAATTTTGAATTGTGGACAAATCTAATTGATAAAATACTTAAATCAGCATAAATATGAAAGTTTTATTTCAATCTAGAAAGACATTGTTTTCGGCACCAGGTGGTGACACAACTCAGATTTTGAAGACAAAAGAATACCTAGAGAAGTTGGGTGTTACTGTGGATATTAGCCTTGAGTTGGAACCTGATGTAAGTGAATATGATATTATTCATGTGTTCAACCTGATGAGACCGCAGGAATTGTATCTTCAGGTAAAGAATGCGAAGAAGTATGGAAAGAAGGTGGCACTTTCAACCATCTATGGACCATACGAGGAATATGAGAAGAAAGCACGAGGAGGAATTCTGCAGGTGATAAACAATTTCTTGTCGATTACTCAGATAGAATATCTAAAGGTAATAGCCAGAGCGGTTCTAAACTTTGAGATGAGTAAGGGTACAATGGTGTATCTGTTGCATGGCCATAAACGATTGCAGCGGAAGATTATCAGCATGGTTGATGTGTTCTTGCCTAACTCACATTCTGAGATGAAGAGGGTTGCTGGGGACTTTAATCTGAAGGATTATAAATATGTTGCTGTAGCGAATGCTGTTGATGTGAATAAATTCGACTATGACAAGGTAGAAATATCCCCGGAATTTGAGGAATTTAGAGATTGTGTGCTTTGTGTATCGAGAATTGAGGGGCGTAAGAATCAACTAAACATTATTAAGGCTTGTAGGTATTTGCCTTATAAGTTTGTGTTTATAGGTAAAGCTGGAGCGAACTTCAAGAAATACTTAGAGAAATGTAAGGAGTTGGCATCTGATAAGATGTATTTCTTAGGACAGGTGGATCATGAGAAGCTGCCACAATTTTATAAATTAGCGAAGGTGCATATACTTGCATCATGGATGGAAACTCCTGGACTATCGTCACTCGAAGCAGCTGTGATGAATACGAATATCGTGGTAACAAAGAAGGGTGATACCGAGGATTATTTCAAGGATTATGCATTCTATTGTGAACCGGATGATTTGGAAAGTATTCGCAAAGCAGTAATAGAGGCATATGATATTCCATTTAGGGAGGGGATGAAAGCTCGTATTCTGGACAAATACAAGTGGGAGAATACGGCAGAAGAGACACTGCAAGGGTATAAAATGGTTTGTGGGGCATAAATTCATATATACCATAATATTAGTGATTGAATACGGAAAAATGGAGAGATTAAAATACATAGATAATATTAAAGGTTTTGGTATATTATTGGTAATCTTTGGTCATATCTTTTTCTTCTTAACGAATCGTGAAATCTTTCAGAGTGATAAGTTGATTGGTTTCATAGTGTCGTTTTACATGGAGATGTTCTTCTTTTTTTCCGGATTCGTCTATGTATATCGGGAGGATGGCTTGTGGGCTTTTGTCAAGAAATCATTTATAGCTCTAATCTACCCGTGCCTCATATTATGGAGCATCGGATTATTAGGTAATCTAAGTATCTCACTGCTATGTGGGGGTAGCATATCCTTTCCTGACGTACACGAAATTTTTTGGTTCTATTGGTTTTGCAAATGTCTCTTTATTTGTCGTATTATTCTTTTCTTATTTTGCAGGTGTTCTTTTTGGATATATGGAAAGTTTTCAAGGGGTTTCTATTTTAGTTTGATAGTACTTGGACTTTTATCCACCATAGTATTTGATCTCGCAGTAGACTATATTCCACTCTTATGTGTTGACAGGTTTTTGATGTTTTATATAGGTGGATATATTGTTGGGAGAGCTAAAATCGCTGAAATCATAATAAAAAAAAGGTATCCACTTGTAATGATATTGATTATAGCCCTCATACCTTTTACTTATAATCTTTGTTCAGATTATTTGTGGCTTGATATAAAGGTCAACCGATTGTTTATTGGTTGGATTATGATGCCAATTATTTTGATTATCTTTTTTAGTACTCCATTTCTTAATTTTTTAGGTAAAGCAGGTTATCACTCACTATTAATCTATCTGATACATTTGGTTTTGTTGGGATTTATTCAAACAGCAGTGAGTGCAATGTATGGAGAGGTTTTTCTCAATTCGTATATGTTGGCAGTCCTTTTATCTATACTCCTTCTATATATCTCTCTGCTTGCATCAGTAGCGGTAAAAAAGAATCCTTTACTCAGAAAGGTTGTTCTCAATAAATAAGAGAAATATTGTGACGCAAAAAAAATATTACTAAGTCAGAAAACGCAAATGTTCCGAAAACAAAAATGAAAAAGAAAGTTGCAATTATTGGTACTGTTGGTGTTCCTGCTAATTATGGAGGATTTGAAACTCTTGTAGAAAACATGATAGGTAAGAACGCCTCAGAAAACATTGAATATACGATTTTTTGTAGTGGGAAATTCTATAAGGAGAGATTAGTATCGTATAAGGGTGCACATCTTGACTATATCAACTTAAAAGCCAACGGAGTACAGAGTACACTCTACGATATTTTCTCCATGATAAAAACATCGAATCAATTTGATGTTGCATTAATTCTTGGGGTGTCTGGCTGCATATTCCTTCCTGTATTCAGAAAATATTATAAAAATAGGCTTATTATAAATATTGATGGACTTGAACACAAGAGAGAAAAATGGGGAAGGTTTGCCAAGTGGTTCTTACGAAAATCAGAGGCAATGGCTGTCAAATATGCAGATGTGATTGTGGCAGACAATAAGGGAATTCAGACTTATGTGACTGAGACTTATCATAAAGAATCTGCTTTAATTGCTTATGGTGGTGATCATGTGGAACGCCATGTACCAGAGGATATGCAGGAAAAGGTACTTAAGGAGTATGGTGTTGAGAAAGGGAAATACGCAATATCAGTATGCCGTATAGAGCCTGAAAACAATTGCCATGTTATACTGGATGCTTTCTCAAAATCCAATAAGAAACTGATATATATAGGAAATTGGGAGAGGAGTGAGTATGGACGTGAATTGAAGGAAAAATATTCGAAATATCCTAATATTAATATTCATACACCAGAGTACGACCTTGACACCTTGTACGCATTGCGCTCAAACGCAGAAATGTATATACATGGTCATAGTGCCGGGGGTACGAATCCCTCTTTAGTTGAAGCGATGTTCTTTGGAAAACCTATTTTAGCGTTTGATGTAATTTATAACAGAGCTACAACAGGTGAACAAGCTTACTATTTTAAAGATAGCGATAGCCTGCTGAACTTGATAAACCAAGAAGGGCTGAATGGAGATGCAATGAGAGTTATGGCTCAGGAGCAGTATACTTGGAAAAAGATTGCATCACAGTACGAGGCGTTGTATTGAGTAGTCTATCGAAACAACAAGGATGTGCCACAATGTTTAAGGGTTTGAAAAGGTATGAATGAGCAAGACAAAGAGATACTTCATGTGAAGAGACTCCTATCAAGTGTAAGTGCAGGAATTAGAACTCTCAATGAAGGTCAGCACTTTAAGAATGCTGTGAGCCTTTGCAAGTTGATGAGATTGATGGCTGTCACATCAAGATGGCTGGTTTCTTGGAGGGTAGCTGGTTGTCGAAGAAATATATCATTCCTGGACATCATGGTTGCAACATGCAGTTAGATGATGAGTTCGATGCGAGGATTGGCGTAAAGGCTGTTGAGGCAATAGAAAAATAACTTTGCGTTCTTACCCCAATTGTTACTCGCTTGAACGCCGCATATCCAAGACAAATAGTAATAATCCGGAATTCATCAATAATTGGTTAGGAAGAATACTAAGATGTGGCGATGCCAAGATGATAGAAGAGGATGGCGCAAAGATAATCTGGGTGGCACTGGGAGCCCCCAAGCAGGAAAAGTTTATGAACAAGCTGTTGCCTTATCTAAAGAGCGGCGTGATGATTGCTGTAGGAGCTGCTTTTAAATTCTATAGTGGAACAGACGAAAAACGCTGCCCCAAATGGATACAAAAACACCACCTTGAGTTTGTGTATCGCATCTGCCAGGATCCCAAGAAACAACTGAAACGCTGCTTCTGGATTGTTGTAACACTGCCGAAGCTGTATTTCGGGGAGGTTAAACGCAAAAGAGCGGCAGAGCGTAGAGCTGGTTTCTAGAGGAATAATTCCTAATTGCTCATTAGATGTAAGGGGGAGAAAAATGTTGGCTACGGGAAACTAATAGAACTGTTGGTTATGACAGAAAAAGAGTGTAAAGAGGCTATTCAAAAAATAACAGAGTGGGGCCAACTTGTTGATTGGTGGAAAAAACGCAAGGCGGGTGAGTTTCCTACAGGATGGGCTCCTGGAAAGTTTTTCGAAGTTGATTGTATTGAACACGGAGTTGCGTGATTTGCAGAGATATAGAGAGTATGAAAGGGGATCTGTGAATATTCATATTGCACCGCAACTAGATGGTATGGACGAGGCTGTGATGCGATT
>JAEEGK010030911.1_pt1 | contig 10585 bp, 8 predicted proteins | sample 8958771 | NCBI WGS metagenome assembly JAEEGK01 (sample SAMN16246547, study PRJNA631951) | gut metagenome | biome: gut microbiome; feature: rumen; material: SC-attached | host: Bos | place: Iran: Karaj | collected 2018-10 | reverse complement strand
AAAATCAAAAGCAACGGTAAATATTATAAGTATGCTTTGCAACTTGATAAAGCAATCCACAGCAGGATTATGAAATGCTTTACGATTGCAAGAGAACTGCTTATGGGGCTTGACAATGCTTTGGAGGCGGCTGTATACATCTCGTCGGCAAAAAATGACTCAAACGATAAACTTATTTTGCAGGACACGGATTTCGACAAGTTTTTTTATTGTTTCCGCTTGATAAGAAACGTTGACGCATTTTACGATGAGAAAAAAATGATGGAGACTTATCAGATTTGCAAGACTGACAAAAAAGACATTTTGGAGCCGTTTGTAAGGGCGTGGATTGACCAAAAAAATGCTGATTTACAAATTGATTTTGAGACTGCAAAAGAGTTTGTATCAAAGGGCAGGGATTTTCCGCTGTTTGTTAATCTCGACATTATGGCAAAACGCTCCGGAATCGAAATCGACGAAAAAAACATCATCAACGATATTGACGACAACGGTCTGAAAATCATCATTTATTCACTTATCCGTGCAAAATACGAAGGTATTTACATGTCGGAGGAGGAGAGTTGCAAAATCAACAAAGCCAATGTTTTGGAATACAACGACACCTTTAAAATTACGGTGGAACTTTTGAAAAGTCTTTACGTCTTAAAACGTGATGTCAACCGTTTTACAAACACGATGATTAAGGCTCATACGGCGGGCGTGAAAATCAATTTTTCGATGACCGATTTGTATTCTTTGTCGGACGACCAATTTGATATTTTAGTTTCCAACATTATAAAGGCTTCTGACAAGGGAATCAGTATCGACCAAAAGGACTTAATCCGTCAGAATATTCAGGGCAACGACATTGCGCAACTCGTTAAGGCTCTGATAAAAGCAAACGAGTACGGCTTGGATTTGACCCCCGACGAACTTATGAATTACATGAATCATACGCACTGCGATGTCGTAAAATTTGTTAAGGCCTATAATTTTGCGGTTAAAAATAATCTGCCTTCGGAAGACGGAACTCCTTTGTCGAAAGACCATTTGGTGGAATATTCGCGTCCGAATGCCGATTTGTTTGATTATGTTCAGGGATTGAAAAAGGCAATTGACATAAAAGCGATGGTGGAAGAGTCGAAAAAAACGGGTGGAAATGATGGTCTTGTTTCCGATTTGGGAATCACTTACCCGAATTTGAAACGTCATTTTATGAAATTCGGTTCAGTACTCGGTGCTATCGGCGCAACGATAGGTGCTTATCAGCAGGGCTTGCAGATGAGTTTTCCGTTGGCCTCGGCAATTTGCGCTTCCGAAGAGTTTGATTTGGGGTCAGCCGTCTATTGGGCGCAAACTCCTGAGGTTATGAAAGTTAAGCCGGAGATAACTTGTCTTAGCAAAAACGGCGTTCAAGTAACTCCAAAAATTAACGTAACGGTGCGTGGAAAATTGGAACTTATTTTTGACGGTTACGACCTTGATGTTTTGTTTAAGCGTATTAACGAGGCTGTTACTATGGAGTTTGGCTTGGCTGCTGATTATGAGGAAATTATGAAAACCTTGCCGCAAATTTCTCAAAACGTATTGAACCGTATAAATGAGGAAGATAAACAGAAGGAAATCAAAACAAAATACGTCAGGGAAAAAGAATTGAATGAAATTTCGCGTTACGAACTTCTTGATGTTAACATTTATGATTTGGTTATAGGTCAGAATGTTAAGGCAGAACTTGAACTTCGTCAGGCTCAAATTGAATCGGAAATGCGACGTCTAAAAGCCGAGGCTGACCGTGCAAAAGCCGAAGCGGACATCCGTATCGCAATGGTTCAACAATATAAAGAAGGTACGAAACCGAATTTTAACGAACTCCACAAAGCAAATTTGTTGGAAGACAAGAAGGCGGAAATTGTTTCCGGTTACGAATCTTAAAAAAGAAAAATGAAAAAAATGAAAAAATATTTGTTCGCTTTATTTTTGTTTTTTGTAACATTCTTTTTTTCAGAGTGTTATGATGATAGCGATTTGTATGTTCAGCAGCGTGAGGCAGAAATTCGTGCTCAAAATGATGAACTTCAAGACGATGTTATGGATAATACTTCTCCCGAGGGCGGCGTGGCTTTTTGGGACGGTTTTTTGATAATTGTCATAACGATAGGTCTTGCGGGCTTAATTGTATGGTTCTTTATTTCGATGGTGCCGCTGAAATTGTGGTTCAACGCCAAACTTTCAAAAGTTAACATTTCGTGGTGGCTTTTGATAAAAATGCGTTGGCAGAATATTCCTCAGGCAAAAATTATCAACCTTATGATTACTGCGAAAAATGCTAAATTGGATCTTGACTTGCCGCTTTTGATGCAGTATTATTTGGCAAAAGTGGATTTGGAAGTGGTTGTGGCAACGATGATTCGTGCTTTGGCGGCTAACGTTAAAGAGATAAATTTTGAGGATATGGCAAAACTTTATCTCAAAAAAGTGGACGTCGGCGCGATTATGCACGCACACATCAACGCTATGAATGCCGGTATAAAAACTACGATTCCAGAACTTTCGGAGTTTTATTTGGCGGGCGGTAATGTCGGCGACCTTATAAAAGCCAAAAACATTGCCGACAACTCAGGTTTCAAAGATGACTTAACGCTTGACCGTCTAAAAAAGCACTATCTTGGAGGCGGTAACCTCAAAAAGACGATTGAGGCTTATATTTCAGCGCGGAAAGCGGGTTTGGAGGATTTTACATTTGAAGATATTTGCGCGATAGACCTTTCAAATTTGGACGTTTTGGAGTCTATAAAATCGGCGATAAACCCGATAGTTGTAGAGACTGACGGTGTTCGCGGTATAGCCCGCGACGGTGTGGAACTTACAATGAAAGTGAAAGTTACGCTCCGCAGTCATATCAAAAATATTATCGGTGGTGTGAGTGCTGACACAATGTTGGCGCGTGTTAACGAGGGACTTGCTACTCAAATCGGTTTGGCTCAGAGCCACACGGAGATTTTGCAGAATCCTTTTTTGGTTGCCGACAAGGTTGAAAAATCCAATCTGAGCGAAAATTCGGCTTTTGAGATACTTTCAGTTGACGTTTCGGACATAAAAATCGGCAATGATGTCGGAGCGGCGTTGAAGGTTGCCCGTGCGAAAGCGCAGGTTGAGGCGGCGAAAGCGGAGTTGATTTTAGCGGAAGAAAAGGTTCAAAAAGCGATGGCCTCTGCGTTTTTGGACGGTAATATTTCGGTTCAGGAGTACACCGACATTAAAAACAAGGAAGCCGACACTCTCATGCGTAAAAGTCTTGCAAACGTTGACGAAACAGGTCAGCATTTAGTCAAGTCCGAGGAGGGTAAAGATAGCGGAAACGAAGAGACAAATTAGAATTAAACAAAAAAATAATTCATTCCAACATTTTGACAATTAGTCAATTAAATTATTTGACAGCACATACGTCAAGAAAATAATGCAAATAAAATGTCATAATTCAAAAAAAATATATTTATATTTGCGTATTGTTACACTAAAAACCTGATATTGAAATGGGATTTTTAAAAGATTTGTTCATAGGAAACGAGGACAAAGAAAAAGAAAAGGAAAAGGCGACACCTCAGACAGCACAGCCGCAACAGACTCTCGCTCAGTCGTATCAGTACTCTCAGGCTACGGCTCAGCCGCAGCCGATGGCTTCTGCACCGATTTCCGGTAGTCTGGCTCCCGACATTCTCGATATGATAAAGAATGTTATTGCCCAAAACAATTTGGAGGGCAACGACTATTATGAGTTTGACAAAATCGTTGAAAGTCAAGACTTCAAAAACGCAATTCCCGACGAAAGATCGAGGATAGTAGCGGCTTTTCACAGTCTCAGGGCACAGGATCCTGGATTTAGCAAACAGAAACTTGTGGAGAGTATTGATCATTACAAAAACGCCGTCAATGCCGAATATCAGAATGTTATGCAGGCATATAACGTCTCTGTTGACGAAAAAATCAGCAATCCTAAAAAACAGATTGACAGTCTTTTGGAGACTAAGGCAGAACTGATGCAGCGGCTCGTGGAATTGGACGACAAGATAAAGACTCTCGAAGCCGAAATTGCTCAAAATACTATCGCTCTAAATTCCAGACGCGCTGATTATGAAGTAACATTCAGTTGCGTTCTCAACGACCTTGAAAGTGAAAAACAACAATTAATTTCTATACTTCCATGAAAGAATTATCAGGAAAATCGCCGTGGGAAAAACCGGGCGGAACACTCGCAAAAATAACGTTAGTGGCAATGATTGCCGGAGCAGGTTATGCACTTTATAAATTTTTGCCTGACTTGATTGCTCTGACACAAAACCTTTTAACACTTACCGCTCTTGTCGGTGTGTTGGCTTTAATCTTTTTCTTGATTATGAACGATACGTCAAGAAACTTTTTCAAAAATCTTTATTTCGTGATAATGAGAAAGTTAACGGGATTAATCGTAGAAATTGACCCAATCGCTATCGTCAAAGGCAAAATCAAAGATATGAAAAACCGCCTTGTTAAAATTGAGGAAGGGATCACCAAAATGCGCGGTCTTCACGTTAAAAACGAAAAAGCATTGGAGGCTAATAAAAGGGATTTGGAAGAATCTCTAAAAAAACTTCAAATCCTTCAAAAGCAAAATAAAATGGAAGAAAGCGGACTTCTTCAACGTCATATTTCGCAACTTGACGAAAGTGTTAAAAAGCGTACTTTGAATTTTGAAAAGTCTAAACAGATGATTGACATTTTAACAAAAGTCAAGAAATCGGCAGAAATCAAGGTCAAATACACTGAGGAAGAAATTAAACTCAAAGAAGAAGATTACGAACTTATGAAGGCTAATCATAAGGCTCTCAGTTCGATAAAGTCGCTTATTAATCCTCAAACCGATGATGCTTTTGACATGGCGATGGAAAAAATGGACACCGACATCACGCTTTACATCGGCGAAATGGACGAATTTTTGGAAAGCGGTGTTATCGACGACATCAACCTCGATAATGCTCTTAGCAGCGTGAAATCGCAAGCGATTTTGGACAAATACAATAAAGGCGGTTTTGACGCAATTCTTGGTGAACACAAAGAAGCGTTGAAACTTGACAGTAATTTAGGAAAACTTCAAGAATCATCAAATAAACTAAGTAATAAATATTTTTAAATCATGGCATTAACAAAATTTGCAAAAGCATTAATAGGCGTTGTCGGAGTAGGCGCAGTAGCGGGCGGCTTGTACGTTGCGGGACAAAAAGGTCTCGGTGGCTCTGACGGCGACGTAATCACAATAGGCACAAATACTTACGCCGGTTTCTTACCGTTTATGTATCTTAACAACGGTGCTGACCCTAACGAAGATTGTATTCTTTACAAAGATTACGGTCTTAAAGCAAACATCATTGTTCAAGATGATTTTGCTGCCGGACGTTCTGCTTTTAAATCAGGCGATATTGACCTTATTTATTGTACAGCAGACGCACTCGGCGTTGAAATGTCAAGAGGCTCAGATATGAACGATGCTAAGTTCATCAACATCAGCAATTGGAGCCGCGGTGCTGACGCTATTGTTGTTAACTCTAAAATTAGAACCGTTGCTGACCTTAGAGGAAAGGTTGTTGCGTGTTCAGAGGGTACAGCGTCCAATACGTTACTTATTAACACGTTGGAAACCAACAATATGAATTATAGCGAGATTAATACCTCATCTTCTGTTGACCCGGACAAAGTAAACTTGAAAATTGTAGCAAGCGGTTTGGATGCGGCTTCAATTTTCAAAGCGGGACAATGCGATGCGGCTGTTGTTTTCTCGCCTGACGACCAGGATATTGTTAGCAGTGTTCCTGGTTCTAAGGTGTTGATTTCTACCAAACAAGCCTCGTCAATTATTTGTGACGGACTTATTGCAAAGCAAAGTTACATCGAAAAAAACAGAGAAAAAGTTACGAAACTTCTTTCAGCCCTTTTGTATGCTAACTCTCAGATGAACAACAATCCGAGTGCTGTTAAACAGGCTGCTAAGGCCTTTGCAAAGGCTTATCAAGTTGATGAAGATTTTGTGATTGACGGTTCGCAAAACATTTATTATGCAACTTTGGAAGACGAAGCAAACTTTTTCGGTCTTACCACTTGTACAAGTTGCGTGAAAGGTGAAGAACTTTACAACAAAATGGCAGGTACTTACGAAGGTCTCGGACTTTGTAAAAATCCGTTGCCTTGGCAAAAAGTTGCTGACGGTTCAATTATCGAATCTCTTTTTGACAATCCTTCTCAGGTAAAAGGCGATCAAAAAGCCGAAAAAGTTAAAGAGTTTACCGAGGTAAAAGCCGTTGAAGTAAAAGAAGAAGAAAAAATTTCTAACAAAAGCGTTTCTGTTGAATACGATATAAATTCGGATGTTCTTAATCAAGGTGCAAGAGATCTTATTGCAAGAGAATTTGTACCGATTGCAAAACAGTTTTCAGGCGCAAGAATTATGATTGAAGGTAACACTGACAATACCGGTAGTGCTGCTTTGAATCAGGATCTTTCATATCGTAGAGCGTTGAGTATCAAGAATTTCTTGGTGAAAGAGTACAAGTTTGACCCCAACAGGTTTATCGTTGTGGGCAACGGTTCTCAAAAAGCAATTGCTGCCGGTTCGCAAGGTTCAGACCCAAGATACAGAATGACAGAGTTTAAACTTGTTGCAAAATAATTAATAATTGACAATTAGCAATTGACAATTGACAATTAATTTGTCCATTGTCAATTGTCCATTGTCAATTTTCAATTAATAAAAGTATGGCTGTATTAAAAGAATTATTTAAATTAGGTGGTGATGATTCATCATTGTCAAAGACAACGAAAATTATTATCGCCGTTTCAGGAATGTTTTTAATTGCTATTCTTTGGCAGGTTGTCTGTTCGTTGGAACTTATTCCTGAAAAAATATTGCCTTCTCCGTTAAAAGTTTTGGCAAGTTATTCGACATTAATTTCTGATTACGATATGTTTGCAAACGCTTGGTATTCAATTAAATTGAACTTAATGTCGTATTTTTGGGCAATTTTGATTTCGTTGCCGGTAGGATTTTTTATTTCTCTCTTTCCGATTAACAATTTGATTATTGGAAAATACATTAATTCAGTGCGTTATTTGCCGATTCCGGCGATGTCAGGAATTTTTATTGCGATTTTCGGCTTGACTTTCGGCATGAAAGTTTCCTTCTTAACGTTTTCACTTTTGATTTACATTCTTCCTGCCGTTGCAAACAAGGTAAACGACCTTCAAAATCCGACAAATGACAAGGATTATGTATATCTTCAAACGATTAAAACTCTTGGCGCAACGCCTTGGCAATCTTTCAGACACGTTTATTTCCCGTATGTAACAAGAACTATATCTCAGGAAATCATTACTTTAACAGGTATAAGTTGGAGTTACATTGTTATCGTTGAAATGCTTTACAAAGACGGTAGCGTTTCTGGAATTGGTGCACTCATTCAAAATATGACGCGTATGAGCCACATGCCGGAGGTCTATGCACTTCTGATTTTGGTTATTGTTATCGGTATTTGTCAGGATTTGTGCCTGAAATTTATTGATAAAATATTGTTTCCTTCAAAGTACAACCGCAAAAGATTATTCTAAATGTTTGAAAATTTAACACAACAAAATACGCCGCAACAACAACCTGTTAAAAATGAGGCACAAACAATAATTGCAACTGCTGAAACAAATAAGGTTGATATTTTCAATTTGAGTAATGTTAATTTGAGTTTTAAGACTTCAAGCGGAGTTTTTACTCTTTTTGACAATTTTAATCTGCGGATAGAGGATATTCCTGGCGAGGGACAGTTTGTGAGCATTCTTGGTGCATCGGGCAGCCGCAAGTCGCAGATTTTGAAGTTGTTATCGGGTCTTAACAAACCTGATTCAGGCAGCATAAAATTTTACGGCAAAGAGATAGATTCTTCTCATCATATTCCGATGGTTTTTCAGCAATATTCAGCATTTCCGTGGATGACGGTTTTGGAAAATGTGATGTTACCGTTGAAACTTAAAAATATCCCGGAAAAAGAGGCTCAGGAGCGTGCTTTGGAAATGTTGCGCATTGTTGGTCTTGAAGACCAAAAAGACAAGTGGGCACAATATCCTGCACTTTCAGGCGGTCAGTTGCAAAGGGTTTCGATTGCCCGCAATTTGGTTGATAAGACGCAGGTTCTTTTACTTGATGAGGCAACCTCTGCGCTGGATATTTTCTCAAAGCGTGAAATGCAGAAAACGCTTTTGGACGTTTATTATAATAGTGATTTAGACCCGACTATAATCAACGTTACGCACGATATTTCAGAAGCGGTTTATTTGTCGAACAGAATAATAGTTTTGGCCGCTAATCCGTGTAGGATTTATGCCATTAAAAATATTTCGTTCGGACAAGGCCGCCGCACAGAAAAAATCCGCGAAACACAACAATTCGCTGAATACGTCAGAGAAATAGAACGGCTGATGGATGAGGTGAATAAGAAATAAAAGGAAAACTAAATATGCCTTATAGATAATTTCATAGGGCATATTTTTTATTTTTTGATAAAATCTTCCTCCATAAGATAGACTCTGACATAAAGCCTGAACCCTGCATTGGGTTTTATTCCAAACCCTATTACACTGTCGCAATGGTACACAATGCCTATTTCTTTTGCTTGTGCGGCGAATTTGTTCAGTTCGGGCTCCTCAAGTTCTAAGGTAATAGGCAATAGACTATTACAGTCATTGGCTTTCACAAGGTATTCTTGTCCGTTATAATTACGTATATACAGGTTGTACTTTATATATGGAATACGAGAATGAACAACCGACAGCACTCTGAACATCAACGGATACAGATGTACTGCCATTTTCAAGCAAATTAATTCATAAAAATTTGTTCAATCATTGCATTTTAGATAAATTTGTGTCATTATTTTTTAACGATAAAGGATAAATTATGGACGACACTATCCGCGAAAAAAAAATCTACCGCGTTACGCTCAAAGGCAGCGCGGTGAATGTGGTTTTGCTGGTGTCCAAATTTGTGGCGGGCATCGTGGGCGGGTCGGCGGCGATGATTGCCGACGCGGTGCACTCGTTGTTGGACTTTCTGACTGATTTTGTGGTGGTTATATTCGTGAAACTCAGCGCAAAACCGCAGGACGAAGACCACGATTACGGACACGGCAAATATGAAACATTGGCGACGGCTTTCATCGGAATTTTGCTGTTTTTCGTGGGCGCGATGATAATGTACAACGGCGCAATGAGCATTTACAGCGCATTCAAGGGCGAAGTTTTGCCCGTGCCGGGGGCTGTGGCGTTGATTGTTGCATTGATGAGCATCGCACTCAAAGAATGGGCGTACAGATTCACCGTAAAGGTTGGCAAAGAAGTTGATTCACAGGCTGTTATTGCAAACGCTTGGCATCACAGGACAGATTCATTTTCATCGGTTGCAACGGCGGCGGGAGTTGGCGCGGCACTGATTTTGGGTGAAAAATGGGCGGTCTTAGACCCCGTTGCGGCGGTTTTGGTGAGCGTTTTCATCATAAAAACCGCATACGATTTGATATGTCAGTCAGTGGGCGAACTATTGGAAAAAAGCCTTCCGCCCGACGTGGAGGAACGCATCATCAAAATTGCAGAATCTGAGCCGGAAGTTTCAGACATTCACGGACTTAAAACCCGTCGCATCGGCAGCCGCATCGCCATTGAAATGCACCTCCGTATGCCCGGCGACATCTCTCTCTACCACGCGCACTGCCACGCCTCAAACATCGAGGACGCCCTCAAAAACGAGTTCGGCTCCACAACGCACATATCATTGCACTTTGAACCCCAAAAAATTGACGGAAAATATTGCAATCCTGATGAGATGTTGTGAATGTTCTTTATTTTTCATATATTTGCGTCATAAAATTTAAAACAAAATACAATTATGCCAGGATACAATAACGACAAACGTACAAAACTAATAGACACCTTCCGCGACACCCTTGATTACATCAACGAGGAGGAAGAGCTCTACGACTGTATCGAATACAGCAAGCGCGAGACCGAACTCATTAAGGCTGACGAATACTACGACCTTGAAACTCCTAACCGTGCAGGCAACATCAAAGTAACGCAGTCAAAATCGCTTGAAGCCGCAATGCGTTACGCCGAAGACGAGGCAAACAGCGAAAAAATCATCGCCGTGCTCAACTTTGCATCAGCCGTCAACCCCGGCGGTGGCGTGGAGCGTGGCGCAAGCGCACAAGAAGAAGACATTTGTAGGTGTTCAACTCTATTCCCAGTGCTCACTCAGCCGAGTCTTGAAATGGATTTCTACGAACCTAACCGCAAAGCTCACAATCCGCTTCACACCGATGACATCATTTATTCACCAGACATTGTGATAATCCGCAACGATGACGATATTATGGAGCGTCTCGATTCTGACGAATGGTGCAAGGTTGACATCATCACTTGCGCCGCGCCCGACCTTCGTCCGCCGAGACAAGACCGTTTTCGTCCCAGCATAAAAACAGAGCCGGTCAAAATCACCAGCGCCGAACTTTACGAACTTCATCTTTCGCGAGCACAGCACATT
>JAEEGK010030908.1_pt1 | contig 10585 bp, 5 predicted proteins | sample 8958771 | NCBI WGS metagenome assembly JAEEGK01 (sample SAMN16246547, study PRJNA631951) | gut metagenome | biome: gut microbiome; feature: rumen; material: SC-attached | host: Bos | place: Iran: Karaj | collected 2018-10 | reverse complement strand
AATTTTAGTTTAAATTATTTTATATTTTAAAATGATATAATTTTATTATAATTCATTATCAATCTCAATTTTATGAAACATTTCATATATATATATTTTTTTTGATTTTTACGTCAAGATAAGGGAGAGATATTTTACATAATCTTACCAAAAAGGTTGATTCAACTGGGAGTATTTATGTATGATTCCAAGATGTGACCTTCTCATATAGTAAAAACATATCCGACACTATAGTTCTATCTCACCACATCTACTGCTTGTTAGACAGTTATATAGAGTGAGTTAGGTTTATTTTTTAAAAAATTTAAATTTTTCTAAGTTGATTTCCTTCAATCTCACTTAGAGCTATCCTTTTCCTTTTCATCCAATATTTATCTCCTTTATAGCTCGGCCTTGTACCATTAATTTAATTATTTGCTTCTTTCCCTCTTATTATTGTTTCTCTTCACCTTTTTCAATTTCTTCTTGTCCTCTTGCTTATAGTTCTCCATTATCTCTTATTATAAATATAATCAACATTTTTCTATTACATTGGATTTTTATATGTCCTAGCTGGAACAGTAAATGAAGAAATAATTATATCTTTAAATTAATTAATTTATATGAAAAATATAATTTTTTAGTTTCAAAAAATTTTTATAAGAAAATATTTAATATTAAATAAATGAATAAAACAAATATTTATTTTTAATTTTTCAATATAAATTTAATATAAAAAATTATAAAAAATAATTATTAAAATTTTTATAAATTTTTATTGATTGAATATAAATGAAGAAATTTAATTTATTATATAAACCTATTAATTTAATGGAATTTCCTGACTTAAAAAAAAAAATGTTAAAATATGAAAAAATATCACATAATAATTTAAATAAGTTTAACATTTATAATGATAAAATATTAGATAAATATTATAAATATTTAGAAAATAATGAAAAAATGAATGATGATGAAGTTAATAATAATGAACAAGTTAATAAATCTATTTCAAAAGATGATAATGAAAGTAGCTGTGAAAAAGATGATATACTTTTACCTACGTTGAAATTTCGAAAAGAAAAAAATAATCAAGATAATAATAACACTTTTAAAACTTTTTCATTTAATAAATCATTAACACTTTTAAAAAATACATTTTTAGATAAAAATAATATTGAAAAACATAATAGAAGAACAATGATTGGTTTGTACAAAAATAAATATAATTTAGATAATAATAATGATAATAATATTAGTGAAAATTCTCATAAAAAAAGTTTAATATTAAATAATCATTATAATATTGATAATAATATTTTAAATTATAAAAGCAAAATTTCAAAAACTAATATAATTAATAATTTAAATAATAATATTAATACTAATAATACAAATAATACAAATAATACCAATAAAACAATAAATAACACAAATTATTTGTCAAAAGAAACATTTTTAAATAATACAAGAAGTAGTAATAATTCTGAAACCAAAAAAACATTAAAAAAAAATTCAAATAAATATATTTTATATTTAAAACAATTTGACAATGAAGATGAAAATTCTAGTGAAAATGATGAAATCAAAAATAATAACAATAATAAAATTACAACAAATAATAAAAATAATTTATTAAATTATACTACTAATAATTATTATAAATCTACAATTAATAATTTATGTAAAACAATAAATAAAAATTGTAATAAAATGAATAATGAAATTAATAATAAACCTAAATTTAAATTTGTGACACAAAATGAAATTAAAAATGAAGTTACTAAAAATGATTTAGGTGTTAATAAATATAAAAAAAAGGAACAAAATGGTTTTAAAAATATGAAAATTTTTAATGAAATTAAAGCAATTAGTAAAATTAGTTATAATTTATCTTATAGAGCCAACAAATTTATTTTAAATAATTTAGAAAAAAAGAAAAAAAATAAATATAATTTTAATTTTAAAGAATCAACTGAAAATTATAAAAATACTAGAAAAAAATTCTTCAAAAAAGCTTTTAAATTATTAGAAAATTCACAAATAGAAAAAATGAAATGTATGAAACTTTAAATAATAAATTTATTATATAAAAAACAATTTTAATTTATTTAAATGATTATATTAATAATATATTATTATTAAATTTTAAAAAAATATATATTTTTTTATTTTTAGTCTGAAAAAAATTAATTTTTTTTTAAATTTAAATAAATGAAAAAAAAAAATAATTCTCAAAAAAAAGAAAATCGCGCAAAAAGTGCAAAACATTTTGAAAATAATTATAAATATAATAATAGTAAGAAATCTCCTAAAAATAATTTTAAAAATTTTTCGAAAAATAATTCATTTAAACAAAAATCAAATAAAATAACATTTCAATTAATAAGCAATCAATACATTGAAGTTTCTCCAAATTTTTGGTTAACAGTTGATTTAACAGCAATTTTTAAAGAATTTCAAGGAGTTTATATTCGAGAAAATAAATCTTGGAAATTTCCTTTTCGAAATTATAAAAACTTATACAATACTTTATTAAAATATGATAATGATTATCAATTAATTCTTGAACCTATTCCTTTATTCACAATAGATTTTATTATAAACAGTGAAGATTTAACAATATTAAATTTCAAAACAAAAACAAGAATGAGTACTAATAATAATAATATTAACAATTCAAATTACAATACAAAAATCACCTATCGAATTGATTATACAAAAGACGTTGAACATAATATAAATGAATTACCAAAAAAAATATTAGAATCTTTGTATCCATTTCAAAGAGATGGAATAAATTTTGGAATAAAACGAAAATCTCGCTTATTAATAGCTGATGAAATGGGTGTTGGTAAAACAATTCAAGCTATATCTATTTCAACTATATTCAAAGAAGATTGGCCTGTTTTAATAATATGCCCATCTAGTTTAAAATATGCTTGGAGAGATGAAATAAAAAATTGGTTAAGTGAAGTAATAACACCAAATGAAATTCAAATAATAAAAAATGGAAAAGATGAATTTAAAGAAAATTTAAAATATTATATAATTTCATATGATTTAGCTGTAAGAGTTATAGAAAAAATAGTAAATAAAAAATTTAATTTTATAATATGTGATGAAGCACATTATTTAAAAAATTTAAATGCCAAAAGAGCAAAATTGCTTTTACCAGTTATTCAAAAATGCAAAAGAATAATTTTATTAACTGGAACACCAATTATGGCAAAACCAATTGAAGTATTTCCAATATTAAATGCTTTAAGACCTGATTGTTTTTATAATTTTAATGAATTTGGTGTAAGATATTGTGACCCGAAACGTTTACCTTTTGGTGTTGTTGATTGGTCAGGAACTTCAAATCCAGGTGAATTACATTTTATTCTAGAAAAATTAATGATAAGAAGACTTAAAAAAGATGTCTTAAATCAATTACCTCCTAAAAAGAGACAAAAAATAGAAGTTCAAACAGATTCAAAAATTATTAAAGAAATTAAAGTAATGTTACATAAAAAAAAAGAAAAACTTGAAAAATTATTAGGCGTTGACCAAGAAGGTTTAAAAAAAATGGAAAATTTAGATATTGATATAGATTTAAATAAAATAAATTCAGATAACAACAACTCAAAAAATAATAATAAAGAAGAAGATGATATATTAGCATGTTTCAATAAAGCATATTGTCTAACTGGAGAAGCTAAAATAAAAGGTATATGTGAATATATAACATATCTTATTGATAATAGTTGTAAATTTTTAATATTCGCTCATCATACAACAGTTTTAGATGCAATAGAAGAGCAAGTTCAAAAATGTAAAATAGATTACATTAGAATAGATGGTAAAGTTCCTTTATTAAAACGTCAGGAAAATGTAAATAAATTTCAACAAGATGAAAATGTTTTAGTTGCTATTTTAGGAATAACTGCATGTGCAACTGGATTAACTTTAACTAAAGCTTCAACAGTTGTTTTTGCTGAATTACATTTTACTCCAACAGTTATGATTCAAGCAGAAGATAGAGTTCATAGGATAGGTCAAGATAATGAATATGTTAATATTCATTATTTAGTTGGAAGTGAAACTTTAGATGATTTAATTTTTCAGAAATTAAATAGTAAGCATACAGTTGTTACTAAAACATTAGATAATCAACAAAAAAATTTAGATTTGGAAAAAGCAAATAAAGTTGGGGATTTTATTCCAGGAGATTATGCTAAAAAACAATTTGAAATTAATGAAAGAACTAGTGTTGTATTAAGTAGTGGGAAAAATAAAACTTTAAATGATTTTGTTGTTGTTAAAAAAGAAGATTTAGATATTCATAATATGAAATTAAAAAGAGGAAGAGATGAATATGATAAAATGTTTGGGAATAAAAACGGAAAAAATTACAACAGTAAAACAAAAGAAAATGAAGAATTGAGTTCAAATAAAAAAATAAGTAAAAATGAAGAATCTATGAGAGAAATTTTAAGCAAAAATCAAAATATTTTAAATGAAATTGAAAATAATAATAATAATAATTATGAAAAAAATAAAAATAATAATAAAGAAAATAAACCAAAAAAGAACAAAAATAATTTTAATGAAAATGACAGTTTTGAAATAAATAATTTAAATGATGATGATATTTTTAATTTATTTAAAATTTAATTATCAACTAAATTCATATAAATAAAATATAAATAAAAAATGTATAATTTTTTATAAATAAAATAATATTATATAAATATAATTTTTTACTTAATAAAATAATCCGCCTTAAAAATATATAAATATTTATTAATATTTAAAATTTAATATTTAAAAATAAAAATGGATCAAGACATTTCATTAACAGAAAATGGCTTAACAATTTTAGATCAAATAAATTTAAATGAAGATAAAAAAAAAGTAGTAAATAATTTAGATATTATTTTACAAATTTTAATAATAGCAAAAGATATAAAACAAAATGGAGTGAGAACTATCACAATGGCGGACTATCATTTTAAATATACTGGATTTTTATTAAAATATGAAAATGGCGCACCTGAAGTTGGAGATATTTTAAGAATTAAAACTATAGCTATTGCAATTGTTAATAATAAAACTAAAATTTATTACATTAAAGATTTCGAAGTTCTTCAACAAGCAGCAGCTTTTCAATTTGACCCTTCTTCTTTGGAAAATTATAGAAAACATTCACAACAAATGAATAATAATAATAACCATACTAATAATTATAATAATAATAATAATAATAATCATATGAATCATAATGATAATAATCATACAAATCATAATAAAAATAATATTCATAACAACATGGAAATAGATGAAGAATCTTATAATATTAATAATATTAATAATAAATCTAATAATAATAAATCAAATTTTGATGATTCAAATTGTAGTTTATTATCAACTCTTACAACATTTACAAAAAATCTTCATATATATGTAAAATGTGTTAAAAAAACAGAAATGAAAAATTATAATAGTCGAAATGGAACACCAGGTTGTTTAATAAACTTTTTTTTAAGAGATAAAGAAGGTTTTGAAATACCAAGCACAGCATTTAATGATGGGGCAAAAAAACTAGATGAAAAAATATTTGAAAATCATTGTTATGAAATTAAAGGTGGTTATATAAAAATAAATGAAAAACGTTTTTCTCTTGTTAAAAGTGATTATAAAATAATATTCGATGAACATACAGAAGTAAATGAAGTAAATGATAATGGATCTTTTTCTGAAATTCAATTGAATTTTACAAATATAGTTGATATACCTAATCTTTCTCCTGATTCTATTATTGATATATTAGGATATGTTATAGAAATAGGAGAAATGCGTCAAATAACAACAAAAAGAGGAGAAACATATATAAGAAGAATTGAAATAGGTGATAGTTCAGGTTTTAAAGTAGAACTTACTTTATGGGGAAAATTTGCGGAAAATAGTGTTGAATTAAAAAAAATATATGCTTTTCAAAACGTAAAAACTAATGAATTTAATGGAAGTAAAAGAATAGGAACTATAGAATCAACTAGAATAATTGAACAATTAAATAACTATCAAAATGAAATAGATATTTTATATAATTATATAAATGAAAATAATGGTGAATTTAAAGAAATAGTAAGTGATAAAAGTATAACAAGTACAACTTATACAAATTCAGATTTTCATTTATTAAACGAAATAGAATCAGATGATAATTTAATAGATAAAACATTACGTGTTAAAGCATATGTAACTAATATAAATCATACAGATAAAAATTTTTATCCTGGTTGTCCTAGTTGTAAAAAAAAAGTAACTCAAGATAATGAAAATTGGTTTTGTCAAAATTGTAATAAACATTTAGATTCTCCTAAATATTATTATACAATTAGTTGTAGAATAAGAGATTATACTTCTGAAATATGGATTGAATTATTTGGAGACACAGCTGAAAAATTTATAGGTGTTCCTATTGATGATTATAAAGAATATGTTTTTAATAATGATGTTGATAAATTAAATATGGTTAATAATAAATTAGAATTAAAACAATTTAATTTTATTGGAAAAATTAGAGTTGTTAATTATCAAAATGTAACAAAAAAAAGATTAAGCATTTATAGATTTGAAGAAATTCATTTAAAAAAAGAAAGTGAAGCATATGTTAAATATTTTGAATCGATTTTATTTTAAATGTTTTTTTGAACTTAGGATGAAAATAATAATAATTATTATTATAATAAAATTTAATATATAAATATTAATAATAATATTTTATAAAAAATAATTTTACTTAATTTTTTTATATAAAATAATTATTTTTTAATTTAAATTGAAATTTTATTATTTGATTTTTATATATAAAAAATATAATTTAAAATTTAAATTAATAAATAAATATAATTTTATAAATGAACGAAAATAATAATGATGATAATAACGTTTTTAGTGATAATGAGAACATTCATAATGAAGATTTTGAACAAAATGAAGAGCAAAAAAATAATAATAATTTAACTGATGATGAAAACTTAACTGATTCTGATATTGATGATGAAAAATATCTTCCAGTTAGAAATCAAAATATGAATAATAATAATAATTTATATAATAATAATAATATTCAATATAATCAAAATAGTCAAAATATTCAATATCATATACAAAATATTAGTAATAATAATAATCAATCAGGAGAAATTAATTTAGAAAATCCAATTCTTAATCCAGAAGTTGAAGATAATAATATTATAAACACTAATCAAGTAAATAATAATAATAACATTAATAATAATAATACTGAAAATAATAATAACATTAATGTTAATAATAATAATATAATTTTTGCTTTAAAACAACAAAATGATCAACTAAAATTACAACTTCAAAAATATGAATCTGAATTAAATTCAAAAAAAATTGAACATTCAGAATTCAAACAAATGTTATCAATGTCTGAAAACAAATTTTCTAAGTTCAATGAATTAAATTTGAATTTAAAAAAAGAAAATGAAAATCTCAAAGAAAAATTATCTCAATTAGAAAATGAATTAAAAAACGAAAAGAAAAAAAATGTAAAAAGCGAATTTGATGCAAAAAATTATGCGCTTTATGAAGAACATATAAATGAAATTCATAATGAATATGAATTAAAAGAAAAAAAATTAAATGAAAAATTTTCAGAAAAAGAAAGCAAAATAAAAAATGAATTATTTAATGAAATAAATAAATTAACAAAAAATTTAGATGACTTTCGAATAGAGAATGAAAAATTAAAATATGATTTATCAAATAAAAAAATAGACATAGATTCATTAAAATTAAAATTGGATGAAAAAGATTCAGAATACACATCAATAATAAATAAAAAAGACAAAGAAATTAATAAATTAAAAAATAACATCGAAGAATATGTAAATAAAATCAACGAATATGAAACTAATATTAAATCAATTGAAAATGAAAATAATTCAAAATTAGTGCAACTTCAATCAGCAAATTCAAATTTAATTGAAGAAAAAACAAATTTACAACAAAAATTAATTGAAAATGAAGAAGAATTTATTAATTTAAATCATAATATTGAAATGCTATCAACTGAAATTAAAGAAAAAGATTTTTCTATTCAAAATAAAGATTCTATTATTGAACAATTAAAAAATCAAATTGATGAAATTAACAATGAATTAAATTTAAGAGAAAAAGATTTACAAAATTTTGTTCAATCAAAAAATGAAGAAATTCAAGAATATCAAAATGAAATTAGAAATTTAATGAATCAAGTTAACGAAAGTGAAATTAAAATTAATGAATTAAATGAATGTTTAAATTTAGCAAATGAAAATTTATTAAAATGTAATGAAATTATTCAACAAAAAACTTTAATTGAAAATAATTATTTACAAGAAAAAAATATAAGAGAAAATATTGAAAAAAAATATAAATCTGCAATTAAACAATTAAAAAATAAAGAAAAAGTTATTATTAATTTAAAAGAAAAAAATGAAGATAAAGAAAATATTAATAAAACTTTCAATTATGGAAGTAGTTCTTTTATTGTTAATCCTCCAATTGTAAAACGATTTGGAAGAAATATTCCATTAAGAAGCAGTAAAAATATTATTTTAAATACTAAAATTTTAAGTAAAAATAATACTTATTTAAATAAATCTATGTCTAATTTAGCTGTTAATAATAATAATTTAAAAAGCATTTTGAATAATAATTTTATGTCAAATGATTTAAATAATAATAATACTAATATAGATATTAATTTAAAAAGCACAAATGTTAATATAAATTTTAATGAAGAAGAAAATAATAGTAATATTTTAGAAGAATTTAAAAAATTATTACAAAAAATTGATGAAAGATTAGATTCATAAATAATTAAACTAAAATTAAATATTTATTTAATAATAAAAAAATAATTATATTAATTATTATTACTATTATTTTATTTTATGATAAATTAAAATTAATTTTGATTTACAAAAGCATTTTATTTATTTTTTACCCACTTACTAAAAAATGTCCACAAATAATGAAAAAAATTATGAAAAACTTTACAATGACCTTCAACAAGAATTTGCTACAACTAAGCAAGAAAATGATGAATTAATTTCTGAATACGAATCAACTATTCAAATGTTAAGTGATTCAATAGAAACATTAAAACAAGAAAAAGAAGAATTAACTATAAAATTAAATAATCAAATAAAGAATCAAAATTCTTTAGTAAAAGAATTAGATTCTTTGAAAGTAAAAAATTTAGATAAATTAAAAGATATTGAATTGCTTAATAAAAAAAACGAAATTTTAGAAGATCAAATGAATAAAATGAATCAATCAAAAAATGTTGTTACTAATAAAATTGTTGGATTAGAAAATGATAATGATCATTATTTAAATAAAATAAGAGAATATGAATCTTATTTAGAAGATTTACAATTAAAACTTGAAAATGCTTTGGAAGAAAATATTTCATTACAAACTGATTATGAAACTTATAAACAAAAAACAGAAGATGAATTAATAAGAAAAGATGAAATATTAAAAGAATATAAAAATGAAATTATGAATAAAGATAAAATAATTGATAGATTTGGAAGAAGAGATAGTTTTAATATTCAAAAATTAAAAAATCATTTAATTAGTGAAAATTTAAAAAATTTATATGATTTAAATAATAAAAATAGTAATAAAAATTTAAACAATGCAATTTTAAGTAGAACATATAGTTCAGAATCTTTATTAAATAAAATGAATAAATTTAAACATAATAATAGTTTAAATAATAATTTAAATATTAAAAATACTAATAGTGAAATATTATTTTCATACAGAAAAAATTCAATTAACACACCCAGAATGATAAAAGAATCTGTAAAAGAAGAAAAAGATAAAGAAGAAAATTGTGAAGAAAATAGTATAATAGAAGAAAATAATAATTTAAAAAATCAAAAAGTTTTTGATAGATTAGAAATTACAAGTTATGAAGTTAATTTCCTTTCAATTAATAATAATGATAATAATAATAATAAAAGTAATGGAAGTAATGTTAAAAATAATGGAAGAGATTTAAATTTAGAAATGAAAGAAAATTTAAAAAAAATGTTACAAAAAGTTCAACAAAAAAAAGCATTATTAAATAAACATAAAAAAGTTTTCAATGAAAATATGGATAAAATGGGATTATATATGTTAAAATTTTAAAATTAGTATATAATGTCATAAAATTATATATCTGTATATATTATAAGAGATAAAAAAATATTTATTAAAAATAAATAACAATTATTTTTATAATAAAAAGTTTTTTTTATATATAATTTTAGAAAAGTTGTAGATAAAAGAAAATATATTATTTTTATTTATATGATGATATAAATATTAATTTAATATATTTAATTATTTTTTATATATTAAATCTAGTTTATTTATAAACGAATAATTTTTATATATTAAATTAAAATTTATATTTTTTATAAATTTATTTACAAATTAGTATTTATTATTAATTTTATAATTTAAATATAATATATATCTTATAAATAAAAAAAAAAGAAATAATGGGGATTGGGGATTGGGGATTGGGGATTGGGGATTGGGG
>JAEEGK010030907.1_pt1 | contig 10586 bp, 7 predicted proteins | sample 8958771 | NCBI WGS metagenome assembly JAEEGK01 (sample SAMN16246547, study PRJNA631951) | gut metagenome | biome: gut microbiome; feature: rumen; material: SC-attached | host: Bos | place: Iran: Karaj | collected 2018-10 | reverse complement strand
AGGCAATGCGGCGGGTACGCTTCACGACATCGCCCTCGTTGATGGTGCTCACATCGCCGAGCATCACGACGCCGACGTTGTCCTCCTCAAGGTTTTGGACGATACCGTGGCTGCCGTTGTCAAACTCCACCAGCTCGCCGCTCTGGGCGTTGTTGAGGCCGTAGACGCGGGCGATGCCGTCGCCCACGGTGAGCACGGTGCCCACCTCCTCAAGCTGCACATCAAGGTCGACGTCGGCCAGTTGCTTCTTCAAGATTGCCGATACTTCGGCAGGTTTAATATCTGACATATACTTTACAGTTTACTTTCGTATTCATTCTTCGCAAACGCCAACCGCAGCTTGCGGATCTTGGTGCGGATGCGGGCGTCGTACATCTTGTTGTCGAACTCCAGCTTGAAGCTGCCGAGCATCTTCTCGTCGGTACGGTCATGCAGTTCGACATGTTTACCGGTGTATTCCTCCACCATGCGGGTAACCATGCGACGGGCTTCGTCATCGATGGGCTGGTGGGTGACAAGGTCGCTGTAGACGATGTTCCTGCCGTCGCGCCAAAGGGTGAGATATGCCTCGCTGATGCCCTTGAGGTTGACGGCCCTGTTCTTTCTTACGACAAAAAGCAGGAACGCCATCGTCTCGGCAGAGACATGGTCGGCAAAGAGGGCTTGGATGACGGCGCTCTTTTTGGCGTGGGGCACGGTAGGATTACCCATGACCACCGCGAACTGGCGGTTCTCGGTGCAGACCGCTCCGATGAGCCGCATGTCGTCGGCCACTCGGTCGGCAGCGCCGGTATCGCCTGCAAGCATATAGAGCGCCTTGGCGTAATTGGTATTGACGCGGTAGTTATTCATCGATTATAGGCTCTTACTGTTTGGTGAAAAGGTTGAGGTGCAGGCCATAAACAGCAGCGCCAGCAACAACAGGGCGATGATGATACAATCGGCGGTTCATTCTTGGCGGCTATTGTTGACTATACGGCTTAATTCTGGCTCATGACTTCCAGCTCCTTCTGGATAAGGGCATCGGCCTTTGACTTGTCGCTCAATTCGGCACGGATAAGCTTCTCGGCAATCTCGATGCTGAGGTTGGCTATCTGGTTCTTGAGCTCGTGCATGGCTTTGAGTTTCTCGTAGTTGATGTTCTCTCGGGCTGCTTCGACGATGCGGTCGGCCTCGGCGGTAGCCTTGGCGCGGGCCTCCTCGACAATCTGGTCGCTGGCCATGCGTGCATTGCGCAGCATCTCGTCGCGCTCAATCTTGGCTTGGCGCAGCAGTTCCTCGTTGTGAGCCACCAGCCCCTTCATCTCCTCGCGGGCCTTAGCGGCCTCGTTGAGCGAGTTGGCGATGGCCTCCTCGCGGCTCTTCAGCGCCTTCAGTATCATGGGCCAGCCCCATTTGATGAGGATGAACGCCAGTATGCCGAAAGATACCAGCATCCACACAAAGGTGCCTATGCCCGGGTTTATCAATGGATTGTTCATAGTGTTTCCGTTTCAAAGGGGCTGCCAATCGCAGCCCCGTAAGTTGTTGTGTCGCGTGCTACTTGAGGACAACCAGCAAGCACAACACGACGGCGAAGAAGGCAACGCCTTCGACAAGAGCGGCGGCGATAATCATCGTCGAGCGGATGTCTCCACCGGCCTCCGGCTGACGGGCCATGCCTTCCATGGCACCCTGGCCGATTTTACCGATGCCGATACCGGCACCCACGGTAGCCAGACCGGCCCCGATGGCGGCTCCCAGGTAACCCCAGGCGATACCTGCCACTGCCTGCAATGCAATCATTAATGCTGTCATAGTGTTTTGTTTTATGTTAAACCGTTGTTGTTATTCGCAAATCGGATGCAAAAATATGTATTTTTCTCCAATTAATTGTTAAAATCCCTAAACTTTTTTCTCTATCAGGTCCAGACTGTAGTGAAGCCCAACGTTTTCCCGACGTGCGCGGGCCATCTTGATGATAAGATAAGCACAGGCAATGAGGTTGCGCAGTTCGCTCAGCGGCTCGGTGAGCACACTGCGGTTGTAAAGGTCCTCGGTCTCGCGGAAGATGAGGTTCAGGCGGTCGAAGGCGCGCTGCAGGCGCAAGTCGCTGCGCACGATGCCGACGTAGTTCCACATGATTTCCTGCAACTCTTTCTTCGTCTGGGTGATGAGCACCATCTCCTCGTTCAGTACCATGCCCTCGGCGTTCCAATCGGGCACCTGACGGTGGGTTGATAAGTCAATCTGCAGATACGTTGTTATGGTCGCTTGCGCCGCATTGTGGGCATACACCACTGCCTCGAGTAGCGAGTTACTGGCCAGGCGGTTGCCGCCATGGAGGCCTGTGCAGCTGCACTCGCCCGCGGCATACAGATTGTGAATGGACGACTCGCCGTTGCGGTCTACCTTGATGCCGCCGCACTGGTAGTGCGCCGCCGGACGGATGGGTATCATGTCGCGCGTGATGTCAATGCCTATCGAGAGGCACTTGGCGTAGATGGTGGGGAAGCCCTCGATGAGGTGCTTCTTGCCGATGCCCCGCGCGTCGAGATAGAGGTAGTCCTTGCCCGATAGCTTCATCTCGTTGTCGATGGCGCGGGCCACGATGTCGCGCGGCGCCAGCGACAGGCGGCTGTCGTACTTCTGCATGAACTCCTTGCCGTCGCGGTCTTTGAGTATGGCGCCGGCGCCACGCATAGCCTCAGTGATGAGGAAGGCGGGCTTTTCGGCGGGGTTGTAAAGGCTGGTGGGGTGGAACTGCATGAACTCCAGGTCGGCCAGCACGCCGCGGGCACGGTGCACCATGGCCACTCCGTCGCCCGTCGAGATGACGGGGGTGGTGGTGGTGCTATAGACATTGCCCATGCCGCCCGTAGCCAGCAGGGTGACCCGCGAGAGGTAGGTGTCAATGCGGTTGGTGTCGCAGTCCAGGGCGTAGACGCCATAGCACTCGATGTTGGGCGTATGCTTGGTGACGCGCTGCCCCAGGTGGTGCTGCGTGATGATGTCGATGGCAAACTGCCGTTCCTTGATTTCGATGTTGGGATGGCGACGGGCAGCCTCCAGCAGGCCGCGCTCTATCTCCTCGCCCGTATTGTCCTTGTGGTGCAGGATGCGAAACTCCGAGTGGCCGCCTTCGCGGTGCAGGTCGAACTTGTCGCCCTTGCGGTCAAGGTCAAAGTTGACGCCGTATTGCACCAGTTCGCGGATGCGGTCGGGGGCCTCGCGGATGGTCATCTCCACCACTTCGCGGTTGCAGATGCCGTCGCCCGCCACGAGGGTGTCCTGGATATGCTTGTCAAACGAGTCGCTGTCATACATCACCGCCGCAATGCCCCCTTGGGCGTAGCGGGTGCTGCCTTCGGCGGCGTCGCCTTTGGTGAGGATGCACACCTTGCCGTAGGGCGCCACCTTGAGGGCATAACTCAAGCCGGCAATGCCGGAACCCACGACGAGGAAGTCTACTTCAAAACGCACAGCGTTCAGTGTTTAGTGGTTAGTGTTCAGTGTTCAGTGCCTTAGTGGCGGACGATGAGCTTGCGGGCCACGGTGCCGTCGGGCGTCGTGGCACGGAGGATATAGAGTCCTTCGGGCAGCGAAGCCACCTCGATATCGAGGCTCTCGCCCTCAGTACGCCACACTGCCAGGCTGCGGCCGTTGATGTCCACCAGCGTCACCTCGGTGCCGGGGACCATACCCGCGAGGGTAGCCACGGTGGCAGCCGGGTTGGGGCTGAGGGTCACGCTGGCGCTCTCCACGTCGTCGATGCCGACCGTGCGGGGCACGAAGATGGCTGTATAGGTGGCGTCGCCCTCCACCGAAATGGTGCGCGGGTTGTTGGTGTTGCCGTCGTTCCACTCCTTGAAGTCATATCCACCATAAGGACGCGCCTTGATGATGGCCGACTGGTGTATCAGGAACTGGCCGCCGCCCTCCACGATACCCATGGTGCTGTCGGAACTCAGCACCGTGATGGTGAAGGTCTGCGACTCCACGGTAGCGAAGGTGGCAGTATAGGTGGCATCGCCCAGCACGGCGATATAGCGCGTGGCGCTCGGGTTGCCGTCGTTCCACTGCACGAAGACATAGCCCTCTTTGGCCGTAGCACTGATGCTCACCATCGTGCCTGACTCATATTCGCCGCCGCCGCTCACAGTACCCATCGTGGTATCCGACGAGAGAACGGTGATGGTGAAGGTGGGTGTCGGAGGCGTGTTCGAGAAGGTGGCTATGTAGGTGGCGTCCTGCGTCACCGTGATGACGCGTACCGAGTCGGTGACGCCGTCGTTCCAGCGAACAAAGCGGCAGCCCGCGGCCGACGTGGCCGTCAGGGTGACCTGCGAGCCGACGGTATAGGTGCCGCCGCCCGTCACCGTACCGAAGTTGGGGTTCGAGCTGAAAGCTGTGATGACATATTGTTCGAGCACCTCCTCGAAGGTGGCCGTATAGGTGACATCGAAGTTGACCGTCACAACACGCGTGGCGTTGGTATCGCCGTCCTGCCACTGCACGAAGCGGTGCCCCGTGGTGGGCGTGGCGGTGATGGTGACCTGGCTGCCCTCCTGATAGCTGCCGCCACCCGTCACCGTGCCCCAGTCGTCATTGTTGCTCGTCACCGTAAGGGTGTGGAAGTTGGTGTCGAAGATGGCCGTATAGGTGGCGTTCTGCGTCACCGTAATCTGGCGCATGATGCTGGGATTGCCATCCTCCTGCCACTGCACAAAGCGGTAGCCGGGGTTGGAGGTGGCGCGGATGGTGATATGCGTGCCCTCCACATAGGTGCCGCCGCCCGTCACCGTGCCCCAGTCCGGGTTGTTGCTCACCACCGTGATGGTGTACTGCTGCGGAGGTATCTCCTCGAAGGTAGCCGTATAGGTGGCGTTCTGCGTCACCGTTATTTGTCGTATATTCTGCGTGTTGCCGTCATGCCACTGCACGAAGCGGTAGCCCGTGCGCGGCGTGGCCACCAGCGTGGCCGTGGCGTTCAGGTTGTAGGTGCCGCCACCGCTCACCGTGCCCCAGTTCGTGTTGTTGCTCTGCACCGTGATGGTGTATACTGGCTCGAAGATGGCCGTATAGGTGGCGTTCTGCGTCACCGTGACAATGCGTGTGGCGTTCAGGTCGTTGTCGCTCCAGCGCACAAAACGGTAGCCCGTGTTGGGCGTAGCCGTCAAAGTGGCCGTAGTGTTTTCATAGTAGGTGCCGCCGCCCGTCACCGTGCCCCAAGCCGGATTATTGGCCTGCACCGTGAGGGTGTACTGCTGCATGGGCTGTGTGCTGCCCATGACGGCCTTGATCATGAAGGTGTAGTAGTAGCCCCAGGCGGTGTCGATGCCAATTTGCGAGGTGCCCCACAGGCAGCCGTCAGGGTTGCCGCTGTAGCCGGTGAGGGCCGCTGGATAGCTGACATCGCTGTTGTTCAGAATGATGTAGAGGTCCTGGCCGGGCTGCAACGCCTGTGTGGCCGGCAGAGTGAACTGCTGCCATCCCTCGTCGCTCACCGTCAACGAAGCCATGTAGATGTTGCTGGTGGACGATACCGCGCCCGCGTAGACCTTGAGACCATAGGTGCCGGCATCGGGGGCATAGAAGCGAACCGCCGCCAAACCCTGGTTGGTCGCAATCGATGCTGACGGGATGCGGATGCCCCACGTCGCCTCGCCGCCACCGCCGCCAAACGAGGTCATGTGCACCCCGCCCGGGCAGTAGGTGATGGTGTCGCCCGCAATGGGGACGACGTTGGCCGTGAATGTATAACTGCCGCCGTTGGCAAACAACTCGCGGTAGTTGTAGCGGCTTCCGTCGCTCCAGCTGTCGAAGCGGTATCCCGTAGGAGCCGAGACCAAAAGGGCTACGGTGTCGCTACACGAATAAGTGCCCGCTCCGCTCACGCTGGCACCCGTCACATTGCCAGCCACCTGAGTGGTAATGGTGGTAGTGGCGCTGGCGCCCCAGTTGGTGTTGGGACGTATGCGGGTGAGAATGACGTTGTCCATGTTGTAGGTGCCGCTGCCGTTGCCGCCGATGCCGCCGGTGCCCGGGTTCAGCGAACCCATGGTGAAGTAGCCGTCCTGCGAGCCACCCCAGCCCCAGTTGAAGTGGAACTGGCCGTTGGCGTTATAGCCGTCGCAGACAAAGCTGTGTCCGCCCGAGGTGTGGCGTCCCGAGTAGAGGATGGGGCGGCTCTGGTCGAGCTCGGCGCGCATCAGGGCGCAGAAAGCGCTGTCACTGTAGTCGGCACGGGCAATAGCCGCCATGTCGGGGCAGTATTTGAAGTAGGCCATCAGCGAACTCTGCGACGACGGCACCAGGTAGCCGCCGTAGTTGTAGTTGTAGGCGCCGCTGCCGCCGATGGAGCTGATGCCGTAGCTCATCTCGTCGGCCACACCGATGTGGTACATCAGCGTCGCCACGGCGTCAATCTGCGTCTGGCTGCTGGTGCTGGTCAGTGCCGTCGGCATGTTGGACCACTGGTAGGTGGTGGCGCCGAAGTTGGCCGACAGGGGACCATAGGTGTAGGTCACCCCGTTGACGGTCTTCGAGCTGGTGTAGCTGTGGCTCCCGTAGCCGGTGGTGGGGTGGTTGTAGTATTTCATTATCTGGGCCGTAGCGGTAGCCACACAGCCCGTCACCGTATAGGCACTGCTACTCGATTCGTAGGGGCAGAGGTTGTTGTAGCGGGGCGCCTGGTTCCAGGTGGTGGTAATCAGGGGGCTCACCGCCGTGGTCAGCGGCGCAGGGAGGATGTCCCCGTCCAGCAGGGCCTGCCACTGTCCAGCCACCAGGGCCGCCAGCGTGCCGTCGCGCTCGGCGTCCTGCTCACGCACCCAGGCAATCTGGCTGTCATAGCTGTCGAGCCAGCCGCGTACGTTCTCGGGCATATCCTTGGTTTCGAAGGGCTTGTCGACCGAATAGCCCAGCACCGGCACCACACAGTCGTCGGCACTCACCAGGATGAAGCCACCCTCGGGAGCCGCGAAGACATAGAACGAGGCGAAGGGAGTCAGCGCCGTAACATCCTGCAAAGCAGCGACATTCTCCATGCCGGCGTGACGCATGTAGGTCTCGGCCACACGACGGGCCATAGCGGGGTCGACGGGACGTGCCCACACACCCGCGAGCGATGCAAGCAGAAGAGCTGCGACAAGCAATAGTTTCTTTCTCATAACCATCAGTTTTTATATGTTTCCATAACACACTGAGCCACAGTCGCCACGGCGAAAATGGCCACAATATGTCAATATGCAAATATACATAAAAATATTTATTTCATAAAAAAATATTGGATTCATACCCCGAAAGCTCCCAATAAAAAATGTCTCACTTTAATTCATCTGCTACTCACCTGCTACTCAGCTGCTACCCAGCTGCTACCCAGGCTCATTAAGCAGCTGAAATTCAGCGCAATGCACAACATCATCATCCGTAGCAGACTGATGCTCAACCCGATAGGATGCGATAGTGGACGATTTCTCTAATCATGGTATGCCTGCGAGCACCGTTGAAACAAGCCACTTCTTATCTCAATCAAAACTAAAAAAAACGCACCGCCAAAAACAATAAACATCGCTGACAATCACTATATTAACAATAATGTTCATATTTTTTAGGAAATATTTTAGCGCCGAGTGAAAATATTGTCGTACTTTTGCATTTTGAAAAATAGAAAACATTAATCAATTATTAACCCTAAAAATCAAAACAACATGAAAAAAATCTTAACAGTTTTGGTTGCTGTGATGATGGGTACCGCCGCTTTTGCCCAGACCTGGGACCATATTGGCAACCCGTTCACCGCCACCGACATCAACGGCAACACCGTGAGCCTGGCCGACACCCTGGCCGCCGGCAAATGCGTGATTATCGACTACTCGTGCTGCTGGTGCAACCCCTGCTGGAATTTCCACAACGCAGAAATTCTGGAGAGCATCTGCGCCGATGCCACTCTCGGCAGCCAGGTCAGCGTGATGTGGGTCGAAATTGAGACCAGCAACACCACCGCCCAGATTACCGGCACCACCACCGCCCAGACCTATGCAGGTTACACCTGCGGCGACTGGACCAACGGCGGCACTGTGCCCTACCCCATCATTGACGATGATCAAAACAACACCTGCCTGCGCACCTGCGCCAGCCTGTTTGAAGGCAGCGTGCCGAGCATCTATTTCATCGCCCCCAACGGCTACTACTGCAGCATCTACGGCGAGAGCTACGGTCTGTACACTCCTCCGGCCATGTCGCTGCAGACGAACCTGCAGAACGTTGCCAACCTGATTGCCACCTATCCGCGTGCCGGTCAGCTGCCCGTCATCGATGCTTTCGGTCCCGCCCTTGCCGTTGCCGGTACTGCCGCCAACTTTGGCGTCGACGTCCTGAGTGTTGACGAAGTGACTGGCATCACCTGGACCCTCACCGGTGCCACCCCCGCCACCGCCAGCAACGTTGCCACCGTCAGCGCCACCTACGACACCCCGGGTGAATACGAGGTTATCGTGACCGTGACCAATACCACCGGTTCTGTGAGCGACACCATCGCCGTCAGCGTGCGTTCGTTTGACTACTACTACAGCTTCGAGACCGCCAATGAGACCTCCAACTGGATCTTCCGCGATGCAGACGGTGACGGTTACGGCTGGATGAAATCCGGCGCTTCCTGCAACGGCGACTCGGCCATGAGCAGCGCTTCCTACATCAACAACATTGGCGCCCTGACCCCCGACAACTGGATGATCCTGCCGAGATTCAAAGTGACCTCCGCCAATGCCAGCCTGACCTGGATGGCAGGTGCCCGCGACGCCAACTACTACGAAGAGCACTACAGCGTGCTGGTCTCCACGACCGACACCGCCATGTCCAGCTTCACCCGCACCCTCTTCTCGGGCGACAACGAGAGTGCCGCCTACCACATGAAGACCGTCTCGCTGGGCGAGCTCGAAGGCAAAACCATCTACATTGCCTTCCGTCACCACGACTGCCGCGACATCTACTGGCTGGAGATTGACGACATCGGACTCGATGGTGTCACCTACTCTGACCCCGTGAGCATCGAGAACGCCTCGAACATCGAGATGAGCATCTACCCGAACCCCGCCAGCGACTATGTGATGGTGAAGGCCGAGGGCGTCCGCGAGATCAACGTGCTTGACCTCAACGGCCGCGTGCTGAGCACCACCACCCAGAGCAAGGTTGACCTGAGCAACCTGAGCGCCGGTGTCTACTTCGTGCGCGTGATTACCGACAACGGTACCGCCACCGAGAAGATTGTCAAGGAATAAGTTTCCACGACGATAACAAAAAAGCCCGCCAACCGGCGGGCTTTTTTTATTGTCTATAACTATTGGCTATTGGCGCGGAAGGAAGCGCACATCGGCGGGGCTGACAAGGCCCAGCGAGATGGCCTTGGCCACACGGGCGGCACTCTTGTTGACGATGCCGAGGCGGCGCGAGAGGTCTTTCTGGCGCTCCTGGACAGCCTTGTCAGTCTCGCCCAGGTGGTCGGAGATTTCGCTGGCGGTGCAGCCTGCCGCCTCGAGGAGGAGCAGCTGGCGCTCGGTGTCGGTCAGGGGGAAGTCGCGGTCGTGGCCGGCCACAAGGTCAAAGTAGTGCTCGGCGGCCTCCTTGAGGGTGAGCATGACGGGATAGTTGAAGTAGCAGCGCTCGCCGCGCTCGAGGCAGGCGATGGCACGCAGAATATTCTCTACGGAGAATCCGCCCACGGCGTTCTTGCTGACGAAGGCCGAGGCGCCGAGACGCAGGGCGTCCATGACGACACGGCCGATGTCGCTCAGCCGCTGCTGGCGTGCGGCGCTGTCGGCCTGGAGCTCTTCGCCAAGGGGATTGTCGAAGCGGCCCGAGAAGATGATGATGCGCACATCGGGCCAGCGCTCATGGACACGGCGCGTGATGGTGAGACCGCCGGTAGGCTCACCCTGGAACTCCATGTCGACCAACAGGTAGTCGGGTGGGGCGAGGGTGGCGAGGGCGGCGGTGAGGGCGGGGCCGTCGGCGAAGGTGTCTTCCATGGTGACGCGGCGCATGACGCTGCCGTTCTCGTCACCCGATTCGACGGTGACATTGCGGGAGTTCATCTCCTGCTTGACGACTTTTCGGATGAGGGGTTCGTCGTCGACCATCATGACACGGATGGGGGTCATAGGGCTCATGGGTTTAATGGGTTGGATGGGTTGGGGCGGAAAGGAGGACATGCATAGCTGTGCCTTGAGCAGGGATGCTGTCGGCCCAGATGCGGCAGCCACGACAGGTGAGGTCGTCGTGCTTCTTAACGATGTAGCGGCAAAGGATAAGGCCAAATCCATGCTCGCTGCCGGCGGGCAGGGGACGGTCGGCCCGGAAGAGGTTTTCTACTTGGGCAGCGTCCATGCCGCTGCCGGTGTCGGCGACACAGAGGTCGACCATACCGTCGTCGGCCTCGGCGGCGGAGACGGTGACCGAGCCTGCGGCGGTGTGCTGCAGGGCGTTGTTGACCAGGTTGCGCAGCAGGATGACCACCAAGAGCGGGTCGCCCCAGAGCTGCAGGGTGGTAGGGACAAAGGTCAGGGTGACGCCGTCGGCAGGTTTGACCACCTGCCGGCTCACGTCGT
>JAEEGK010030905.1_pt1 | contig 10586 bp, 8 predicted proteins | sample 8958771 | NCBI WGS metagenome assembly JAEEGK01 (sample SAMN16246547, study PRJNA631951) | gut metagenome | biome: gut microbiome; feature: rumen; material: SC-attached | host: Bos | place: Iran: Karaj | collected 2018-10 | reverse complement strand
GAAGGCATTTTACTACTTGTATTTTCACTTTAGATTCGTTACTTTTGTAACACATTCGGATTTCACCATGGACAAACGCTTACAACAGTTTCTGGACGCGGAGAATATCTCGCAGGCGCAGCTGGCGGACACGCTGGGCGTCGCACGCGCCGGTATTTCCCATATCCTTTCCGGTCGGAACAAGCCCGGATTCGATTTCCTGGAAGCCATGGCCGTGCACTATCCCCGGATCAGCATGGATTGGCTCCTGACCGGCAAAGGACGGATGTACAAGGATGTACCCGGCGAGAATCCCGTATTTGCGCCCGTACAGGCTCCTCGGCGCGTATCCAAGATTCTCGTCTTCTATGACGACAACACGTTTGACGAGTTCCAATAAGATTTATTATCTTTGTAGGACCAAGCGAACGAGAACATGTCCAGTCTGCAGCAAAGTGCCCGCGGGATGCTCTGGAAGCGCCGCCTTCCCGGATTCCAGCTGTGGAACCGCCTGAGATTCAGGCGGGAGCATCCGGCGTTAGCCCAGGACTTGTTCGGCATCCACTTCCGGCATCCGGTCGGCCTCGCCCCTGTCCTGGAGCGGCAGGATGAATTGCTGGACGTCTGCGACAGCCTGGGCTTCAGCTTTACCGGTTTCATCCCCGGAGATGCACCCCTCCAGGACATTGCTGAACGCCTTCAGGGGCGCAAAACCCCCATTGTCGCATCGGTGGAACTCCGGGCTGAAGGCGCCACGGAAGAAGAGGTGAAGAAGCGGATTATCCGCCAATTCTCGCTCCTGTATGACTTTGCGGACTATTTCGTCATCGATATCAACCGTGAAAGCGGGCTTTCATCCCTGGATGATTTCTCCGACTGGACCGAACTCCTGGACGAACTGCTCAGCCTCCGGCTCTGTTACGAGCGCTACAAGCCCATTCTCTTACGCATTTCACCCGCTCATGAAGAGGAGCAGATCCGACGGATCCTGGATTTCACCCTCATGTCCGGTTTCGACGGCGTCGTTGCACCCGGCCTTGCCAAGGTCCGCTTCTGCGCCGAATACACCCAAAAACGCCTTCCGATCATTGGCTCCGGTGCAATCACGTCCCCGGAGGAAGCCCTTGCGCTGCTTCAGGCCGGGGCTTCCCTGATTGAAGTGGCCCAAGGCATCCCGGGCAAGCCGCGCCGGACAGCCAAAAGCCTTCTCAAGGCCATCGACCAACCTATTCCAAAAGCATGATCCAAGCTTCCATCTGCACCATCGGCGATGAAATCCTCATCGGCCAGGTCGTGGACACCAACTCTTCCCGCCTTGCCATCGCACTGGAAGAGGCCGGCATCCGTGTCACCCGCATGCTGTCCATCGGGGACGACCGCGACGAAATCCTGAACAACCTCCGCAACGAATTGACCATCAATGATATCGTCCTTACTACAGGCGGTCTCGGTCCCACGAAGGATGATATCACGAAAGGCGTTCTGGCCGAGCTCTCCGGAAGCACCGGATTCGTGGAGCACGCGGGGCAGCTGGCCATCGTGCAGGAAATCCTCCGCAGCCGCGGGCTGGATATGCTCGCCAGCAACCGGGCGCAGGCCCTGGTGCCTGACCGCTGTGAAGTGATTGAAAATCACCTCGGTACAGCCCCCATCATGGTGTTCCGGTTCCCTGCGGACTCCTTCGGCGCCACCCTGTACGCCTTGCCGGGCGTTCCCTTCGAAGCGGTGGGCGCCATCCCTTCGGTCATGGCGGATATCCGGGCCCATTTCCCTTTGAATGATATCTTGCACCGGAGCATCATGGTTTTCGGCATGGCCGAATCCGCACTCTCGGAATTCATCGCACCCTGGGAAGACGCCCTTCCCGAAGACATGCATCTCGCTTACCTGCCAAATCCCCTCACAGGCATCCGTTTACGCCTGTCCATCTACAGTGGGAACCGGGAAGAGGAGAAAGCCCGCGTAGAAGAGCAGATCAGCCGCCTGAAGGAACTGCTGGGCGACAAGGTTTACTCCGATGAGGACGATACCTTGGAGGCCACCGTAGGCCGCCTTCTCAAGGCATCCGGCCGGACGCTCAGCATCGCGGAATCCTGCACGGGCGGAGAGATCTCGCATCTCATCACATCCGTGCCGGGATCATCGGCTTACTACCTGGGTTCGGTCACCTCATACGCGGTGGCGGTCAAAGAGAAGGTGCTCGGCGTGCCTGCGGAGACGATCGAAAGGTACGGCGTCGTGAGCGGCGAGGTTGTCGCGGCGATGGCCGAAGGCGTCCGCCGCCTGACCGGCAGCGACTACGCCGTCTCCACAACCGGTCTCGCCGGACCGGACGGCGACGCGTTCAATCCGGTGGGTACGGTATGGATCGGCGTAGCAGGTCCGCGGGGGACGAAGACGGTCAAAAAGAACTATCGGAACGACCGGAAACGGAATATCGAGCGTTTTGCGGCCGCCGCGCTGGATTTTCTGCGCCTCACCCTCATTGAAGATTTAACTCATTGACATAAAAGAGTGAAAACAAAAAAGTTAAACGTTATAACTTTTTTGTTTTCACTCAAAAAGGGCCTCAAAAGGGCCCTTTTAACGTGCAACATCGGCCTTGTCAGCAATCCTGCGCATCACAGCAAGAAGGTTCTCCCCCGCTACCTTGTCGATGTCCTTTTCGGCATAACCGCGGCGGCGCATCTCGTCGAATACCAGCCCGATTTGGGAGACGTTCTCCAGGCCGGCCGGCGGCACGAGGATGCCGTCGAAGTCGCTCCCGATTCCGACATGGTCGATGCCGACGATGGAGACCGCATGGTCGATATGGTCCACGATCTCGCTGACACCCGGACGCCAGAGGGTCGCAAGCCGGTCTTGCATCTCTTCCCAGGCTTTCACACGAACAGGGTTGCCCGGGTCGGCGATGAAGGCGGCTTCCACCCGTTCGCCCTCGTCGAACAGGGCGGCATCGGACGGATCGGACAGGAACCGTTCCGACAGGAAGGCCGGGTAGAAATTGATACCGACATAGCCGTCTTTCTCCCCCAGGGCCTGGAGCATTTCATCGGTCAGGTTGCGCCGGTGGTTGCACAGTGCCCGGCAACAGGAGTGCGTGGCGATAATCGGGGCTTCCGAGAGGCGGATGCAATCCCAGAAGGTCTCGTCGGAGGCATGGGAGAGGTCAACCATCATCCCGAGTGCGTTCATTTCGGCGACCACCTGTTTCCCGAACGGGCTCAGGCCGTGCCAGCGCTTTCCTTCGGCGGCGCTGTCCGCAATGGCATTGTCCCCGTTATGGGTCAGTGTCACATAACTGACGCCCAACCGATAAAAGGTTCGGAGCAGGGACAGCGATTGCTGGATGGGCGCCCCGTTCTCCATGCCGATGAAAACGGAAATCAACCCGTTTTCCGTATTCTCCGCCGCTTCCTCCGGCGAGAAAGCAAGGGCCGCATAGTCCGGGTTGGCATCGACGGCGTCATAGACGGCGGAAATCATCTCCAGCGCATAGCGCGTCGCGGCATCCGGCGCAATTTCTGCCGGGGTGTACAGGGCAAAAAAGGAGCCGCCGACTCCCCCGCGCCTGAGTTTGGGGAAGTCGACGTGCCCATACCGATTGTCGATGCCGATGTTCCGGAGCCGAATCAGCTGAGAAGGGGTATCGACGTGGCTGTCAAAGACTTGCATTACTTCGTTCCGTAAGGGGCCAGGGTGGACTTCACGATCTTCTCGATCTGGAACACCGGGGATCCGCTGTAGTACAGGGCGCTGCCGCCGACGAGGTTCACCGAAACCTTCTTGGATACGGAAACGGTGACCGTGGAAGAGTTGGACAAGTTGGCCTCGACTTCCTCCAGCGGCATGGCGAAAGCATCCACGACGGAACTGCGGGATCCCTTGACTTCCAATTCCTCAGCCTTGCCGGTGAGCGTCAACTTGGAACTGCCCTCGGCCGTCACTTCCACCTTTTCGGTTTCGGAGGCGACGCTGACCTGGGAGGAGCCGCTCGTTGACAGGTTCAAGTTCCTGGTGGGACCGTCGGCCACGACGACGGACGAACCGTCGGCAGTCAAGGCCAGTTCGCGGCCAGTGAACGTAAGTTTCAGGTTCGCGTTATTATCCGTGTTGGCCTCGACACCCCGGTCGGTCTTGATGTTCAGGTTGGCGACCGCGTTCTTCTTCATGACGATGCGCGCGGAAGAGGCGGAAATGGACAGGTTCTTCACCTGGGCCTTGCCGGCTGCCGTCAGTTCGAACTCGTTGGCGTTGAATTCCTCGGCGCCGGTCAGCGTGGCGTTGTCGGAAAGCGTGACCGCCTGGAGTTCAGGCGTATGGGCCACGACCCGGAACACCGGAGTCAGGGAGCCCTTCCCCCGATACAATTTCCGGATTTCCTTCGGGACCGCCTTCTCGTCATAGGAGATATAGAGGACCTTCGAACGGACGTACACCTCCACATAGGGGGCCAGTTCCTTGTCCACGGTGAGGCGCACGCCATAGGTGCCGCGGGAAACGGTTACCTCAAAGTCGTCAGACACGTTGACCGCATTGAACTCGGAGACCGTAATGTCCTTGTCCGTCAGCTGGGCGGAGAGGGACTGGGCCGCGGCGCGCTGCGGTGCCAGCATCAGCACAGCAGCGAAAGCAATCATTCCGATGAATGCCTTCAAAGATTTGTCTTTCAACATTTTCATATCAATAACAATTAGTTGTCCAATTTCTCCATCTGCACGCTCCACTCCTCGGTGAAGGCGTCCAGACTGCGTTTGTTCTCCAGGTATTCCCGGGTCAGTTCCATCACGTCGTCCCCCTCGCCGGGCGCGGCCAGCACCTTCTCGATCGCCGCCTGCCGTTTCTCCAGTTTCCCGATCTCCTTCTCCAGGTAATCCACCCGGTTCTGGATCTTCCGGATTTCCTTCGAGACCGTTTTCCGGGCCTGGAAGGTTTCCTGGGCCTGGACCTTACGGTCGTCGACCGGCTTCACCTCCGGCGTGAACCGGCGCTCCAGTTCCTGGAGGCTTTCGAGTTTCCGCTTCCGGAGGAAATCGGCGACACCGCCCAGGTGCTCCTTCACCTTCCCGTCCCGGAACTCGTACAGCTTGTCCACCAGCCCGTCCAGGAAGTCTCGGTCATGGGAAACTACAATGAGCGTGCCGTCAAAGGCCTGCAAAGCCTGCTTGAGCCGGTCCTTGGAACGGATGTCCATGTGGTTCGTAGGCTCATCCAGCGCCAGTACATTGTAGGGGGACAGCATCAGCTTGGCCATGCCGAGGCGGGCGCGCTCGCCGCCGCTGAGGACGGACACCTTCTTGTCGATGTCCTCCCCCTTGAACAGGAAGGCCCCAAGGAGGTCACGCAGTTTCGTACGGATCTCACCCACGGCGATGCGGTCCAGGGTGCCGAATACCGTTTCGTTCCGGTCCAGGATATCCTCCTGATTCTGCGCATAATAGCCGATATGGACATTGTGTCCCACCTTCGCCTCGCCGGAAATGGGTTCCAGTTCACCCATGATCACACGCATGAGGGTGGTCTTCCCTTCTCCGTTCCGGCCGATGAGAGCGACCTTCTCACCCCGCTTGATTTCCACCTCCGCGTCGCGGAACACGACCTTCTGCGGATAGCCGACGGTCAGGTCGGTCCCCTTGAAGACCACGTCACCGGAACGGGCGGCCGGCGGGAAGCGGAGGTTCAATTTCGAATCGTCCGTCTCGTCGATTTCGATGCGGTCCAGTTTCTCGAGTGCCTTGATGCGGGACTGGACCTGGTTGGACTTGGTGGGCTTGTAGCGGAAACGGTTGATGAAATCCTCGGTCTTTTCGATCATCCGCTGCTGGTTCTCATAGGCGGCCGTCTGCTGGGCAAGGCGTTCCGCCCGCAGCGTAACGTATTGGCTGTAAGGCACTTTATAGTCATGGACATGCCCCAGGAGGATCTCGACGGTCCGGGTGGTGACGTTGTCCAGGAACTTGCGGTCATGGGAGACCAGCAGCAGCGAGCCCCGGAAAGACTTCAGGTAATCCTCGAACCATTCGATGGACTCGATGTCCAGGTGGTTCGTTGGCTCGTCCAGCAGCAGGACATCCGGATGCGCGAGCAGGACCTTGGCCAGCTCGATGCGCATGTTCCAGCCCTGGCTGAAGGTTTCCGTATGGCGGTCCAGCTCGTCTTCCTTGAAGCCCAGGCCGAAGAGCGTCCGCTCCGCCTGCACCCGGGGAGACTCCCCCGTTTCCAGGGCCAGCCGGTCGTTGATTTCGTTCAGCCGGTCGATCAGTCGGGCGTAAGCGGCTGATTCATAATCGGTCCGCTCCCCCAGTTCCACATTGATCCGCTCCAGTTCCCGCTCCAGTCCATGCAGGTGGTCGAACACCGTCATCACTTCGTCGATGACGCTCCGCCCCTTGTGGTGCTCCATGATCTGGGGCAGGTAGCCGATCCGGATATCGGCGGGCATGTCGATATGACCGGACGTCGGACTCTGCTCCCCCGTGATCAGCTTCATCAGCGTGGACTTCCCGGCCCCGTTCTTGCCGACGAGGCCGATCTTGTCGCTTTCGCTGATGTGGACGCTGATGTCGTCCAACAGCGTGAAGCTGCCGTAGGCTACGGTGACGTTATTCAGCGAGATCATCGTCGGAAGGGGTATCGGGTTTGCACACCAGGATGGAGAATTCGTACAGGCCGTACAGCGGGATGGACAGGACGAACATCGAGAACGGGTCGCTCGGGGTGATGAAGGCCGCCAGGACCAGGATCACGACGAAGGCCGCCTTCCGGTATCCCCGCAGCTGCTTCCGGGTCAGGATGCCCATGCTGGAAAGTACCAGCACGACGGTCGGGAATTCGAACAGCAGGCCGATGAGGAACACCATGGACGTGAACAGGGAGATATACGAGCTCAGGGAGATCGTATTCTGCACCGTGTCGCTGACCGTATAGTTCATGAAGAACATCAGGCACACCGGCAGGACGATGAAATAACCCACCGCGACGCCCAGGTAAAACAGGAACGAGGACATGCCGAACGCCTTCCGCACCGCTTTCTTCTCATTGTCGTAGAGGGCGGGGGCGACGAATTTCCAGATTTCGTAGATGACGTAGGGAAAGGCGACGATGGCCGCCATGAGGATCGATATCTTCAGGTGCACGAAGAACTGGGCCGATACCTCGATGTTGATCAGGGTCATCGAGAAATCCAGTCCCAGCCACTTGTACAGGACGAAATCGGACGTGGTGGGCCAGAGCACGGCCTTGAACAGCCGCTCCGGGATCGCCAGGAAGACGATGGAGACGAGGACAATGGCACCGATTGAGCGGAACAAAGTTCCCCTCAACACGTCGAGATGGTCCCAGAAGGACATTTCACCTTCCTGGGCCACTACTTCTTCTCGTCCTTTTTATAACCTTCCTCGTCGAGTTCCTTGATCTCCTTCTCCACCTCGTTCATGCCCTGCTTGAAGCTCTTGACACCCTTGCCAAGGCCCTTCATCAACTCGGGAATCTTCTTGCCGCCGAACAGCAGGAGGACGACCAGGACGATGGCGACGATCTCCCAGGTTCCTAACATCAGGGGGTACATGATCAGCATATTACTTGTCGTTTAGATGGTTTTCAATAATCTGGGCCAGGAGTTCCGGACACCGGACGGGCCGGAAGGTCTTCGCGTCGATGAATCCGAGGGTGACGGTCCCGTCCGCACAGACTTCCCCCTCCTGGTTGAAGACGGACTGCCGGACGATCAGTTTCGCCATCGGCGTCCGGTCGATCTCGGCGACCGCGGTCAGGACATCCCCCATCCGGGCCGGATGCTTGAAACGGCACTCGACGGAAACGATCGGGATCATCACCCCATACTCGTTTTCGCACCGCTCGATCGGGAATCCCCACGCCACCATCATCGCATTCCGGGCAATCTCGAAATAGCGGATGTAATTGGAGTGATGGACCACCGCCATCTGGTCGGTTTCGTAGTACCGGACCGGGAAAGATACCTCAAAATGCGTCATAACAAAAATGTTAATACTCTAAACAAATTTGTTTTATCAGCTATTTTTCAGCGCTTTCAGCTGAGACTCCAAGCTTTCAATCTTGGAGAGCGAATCGGCCTCCTTCTTGCGCTCGTTTTCGATGACGGCAGCCGGAGCATGGGCCACGAAGCGCTCGTTGGCGAGCTTTCCGCGGACGCCGGCGAGGAATTTCTGCTGGTAAGCGAGGTCCTTTTCAAGCTTCGCGATTTCTTCCGCGACGTTCACCAGGCCGCTCAGCGCGACGAACATTTCGTAGGTGCGGACCATGAAACCAACTCCCTGTCCGGAACCGAAATCGGCCACGGTTTCGACCGTCACATTGCCCATCTTCTCGACGACCGGGAGGACATCGGCGGGGAAGCCGCCCTTGATCTTGAGGTCGAGGGTTTCCTTCGGGGCGATGTTCTTCTGGTTGCGGATGCCGCGGACACCGTTCACGGCTTCCTCGGCGAGTTCGAAGTTCACGAGCGTCTCGGGATCGTACGGCTTGACGGCGGGAGCGGCCGCATACATGATGGTCTCCCCTTCCTTGCGTTCTTCCATGTTCTGCCACAGTTCCTCCGTGATGAACGGCATCACCGGATGGATGAGCTTCAGCAGGGCCTCGAAATAGCCCAGGGTGGCGTCGTAGGTGGCACGGTCCACGGGCTGGCCGAAAGCCGGCTTGATCGCCTCGAGGTACCAGGCGCAATAATCGTCCCAGAACAGCTTGTAAATGGCCATCAGGGCATCCGAGATGCGGAATTTGCGGTAATGGTCCTCCACGGCGGCGACCGTCTCGCTGAGTTTCGCGTCGAACCAGCGGATCGCGGCGGCCGCGGCAGGCGTCTGGGCGATGGAATCATCAACGGAGAAACCCTTCACCAGGCGGTAGGAGTTCCAGATCTTGTTGCAGAACGCGGCGCCCTGCTTGATCTGCGCCTCGTCATAGAAAATATCATTGCCCGCGCTGGAGCACAGGAGCATGCCGATACGGACGGCATCGGCGCCGTAGTTTTCAATGAGGTCCAGCGGATTCGGGGAGTTGCCGAGGGTCTTCGACATCTTCCGGCCGATCTTGTCACGGACGATACCGGTGAAGTACACGTTGGAGAACGGCTCCCGGCCCATGAATTCCTCGCCGGCCATGATCATGCGGGCCACCCAGAAGAAGATGATATCCGGGCCGGTCACGAGGTCGCTGGTCGGATAATAATAGGCCAGGTCCTTGTTCGGCGTATGGTCCGGATGGCCGGGCATATCGGGATCGAAGACGGAGATGGGCCAGAGCCAGGAGCTGAACCAGGTATCCAGCACGTCTTCGTCCTGACGGAGGTCTTCCGCCTTGATATCCGGGCAGATAGCGCGTGCGGCCTCAAGTGCCGCTTCCGGTGTGGCTTCCACCACGAACTGGCCGTTCGGGAGGTAGTAGGCCGGAATCCGCTGGCCCCACCAGAGCTGTCGGGAGATGCACCAGTCATGGGCGTTCTCCATCCAGTGGCGGTAGGTGTTCACGTAACGCTCGGGGATGAACTTCGTACGGCCGCTTTCGACGGTCTCCAGAGCGACCTTCGCCAGGGTGTCCATCTTCAGGAACCACTGGGCGGAAAGCTTGGGCTCGATGACGGCGTTCGTCCGTTCGGAGTAGCCCACCGGCGAGGTGTAGTCTTCCACCTTCACCAGGTTTCCGGCTTCCTCCAGCATCTTCACGATCTTCTTGCGGGCGACGAAACGGTCCTCGCCGATGAGGATCTGCGCGTTCTCGTTCAGTTTGCCGTGATCGTCGATGATTTCGAGGACCGGCAGGTTGTGGCGCAGGCCGATCTCGTAGTCGTGCACGTCGTGCGCCGGAGTCACCTTCAGGCAGCCGGTACCGAAATCCATCTCCACGTAATCATCCTCGATCACGGGGATTTCCCGGTTGATCAGCGGGATCAGGACCTTCTTGCCGCGCAGCCAGTGATGACGCTCGTCATTCGGATTCACACAGATGGCGGCATCGGCCATGATCGTTTCCGGACGGGTCGTGGCAATGACCAGGAACTTGTCCGTGGGATTACCGTTGCCGTCGGAAATGTAATAACGGAGGTGATAGAAATGGCTCTGGGTGTCCTTGTGGATGACTTCGTCGTCACTCACGGCCGTGAGGGCTTCGGGGTCCCAGTTCACCATCCGGACGCCCTTGTAGATCCAGCCCTTGCGGTAGAAATACACGAAAGTATTGATAACAGCCTCGGACAGAGCCGGTTCCATCGTGAAACGGGTGCGGTCCCAGTCGCAGGAGCAACCCAGCTTGCGGAGCTGCTGCAGGATGATTCCGCCGTGCTCCTCCTTCCACGCCCAGGCGTGCTTGAGGAATTCCTCGCGGCCGATGTCCTCCTTGGAGATGCCCATGGCCTTGAGTTTCGCGACCACCTTGGATTCGGTGGCGATGGAGGCATGGTCCGTTCCCGGCACCCAGCAGGCATTCTTGCCGTGCATGCGGGCGTTGCGGATCAGGACGTCGTTCAAGGTATTGTTGAGGACGTGACCCATGTGCAGGATACCCGTCACATTGGGCGGAGGGATCACGATGGTATAAGGTTCCTTCTCATTGGGTTCGGAATGGAAGAA
>JAEEGK010030903.1_pt1 | contig 10587 bp, 10 predicted proteins | sample 8958771 | NCBI WGS metagenome assembly JAEEGK01 (sample SAMN16246547, study PRJNA631951) | gut metagenome | biome: gut microbiome; feature: rumen; material: SC-attached | host: Bos | place: Iran: Karaj | collected 2018-10 | reverse complement strand
GCATAAAATTCCACAGCGCATAGTAAGAATAATAGCCTCACAAGTACCCGTTGAGGTGATCTCTTAGTATCTATACGATTCCACCAGATTGCGCCAAGGCATCCGCAAAGAATCAAAATGTCAACGACCATCCACCCTCCGCTAACAAAAGTGTACCTCTGCATGAAAGTGATGGCAACGACTGCTACGAAAACGAGGATGGCTCGCTTTATGTCCTTAACTTCAATTTCCCGTATCTTGGAAAACTCTTCAATGGCAATGATAATCATCAGGAATGAAAACACATATGAATATCTGAAGTTGAACCAATTCGTGGTTGAAAAACCCTGTACGACCATTGAAAGGGCTTTAACATAGAATGTAAGGAAATAAAACAACAGCGGGATACCCCGTATAATTTTGGCCCGAACCGTGTTTCTGCGATCCACGAAGAACGCCACGACAAGGAACAGCACAAGCGATCCGCAGAAAACATTCGGAGCTCCGTTCACAAGCTCATCGGTATTGTTCGCGCCGATAAAGAACTTCGCAAACATGTCGCCGATAGATACATTTTCAGACATGGTGAAATCCAGAATCGATGTCTGATCCAAGCGCCCGCCGGATATTGAAAGCAGAGCCGGGAGCCACATCAAAGCCAGAAGTAAGCCCGCTGTAAAGGAAGATCCGAGATAGTTGATCCAAATGCGTATTCCCTTGATTGGAGCAGCATCTTTTCTGCTCTCTGCAAACCACATGAGAAATAGTACCAAAGATGCAATACACAGCATATAGCCATAATAGAATCCGGAAAAAATAGAATAACCCAGTGTAATCAGATAGAGCCACGGGGATTTTCCGGAAACGATCTTTTTGACACCTAATGCAATCAGCGGAAGTAATTCCACGCCAAGCAGGAAATAGATTTGGAAACAAGAAGCCACATTGAACCCGATTAATGCATATACTGTGGAAAATAATAGATTGTAGTTCTTTCTTCCGTAAACGGACGAAAGAAAAACGAACATAGTCAAACCACAGAAAGCCATGTCAAGCGCCATAATCCATGAGTACAAGACCGGAATCGCTGTGATATCAGAAAAATAGGAAATAGCATAAAGCGGGTTCATCACGCCACCATGCATTTCCATCATGTTGATGCCAATGCTTGACTTAAACGAATACAAGAAATCCTCTTGTCCGTGCAGAAGTCTTGAGATATAAGCCAAGTCACTGGTATAAAGAGCTTTAGCATCTGATATTATGATTGTTTTATCGCCGAAAGGAGTAATGCGTAGCCCTATATAAGCCAGCACAATCACCAAAAGAGGAATACCAAAAGCAAGAATATATTGTAATGTTGCTCTTGCTCTGTCATTTATTACTATATCCTTTTTCAATGTCATATTTTCTGGCTCCTTGTATTATCCGTATTCTGCCCTGAAGCATTTTGTTTTGCCCTTGGACGATCTATTCCGCGCGCGAATGCTAAAAATGCGCTTAAACCACATTTATTGCCCTGTTTTTAATGAAATATACATAATGGATTGGGTTTAGTTTCAAAGTGAGGACCTATCCCGTTAATGGGACAGCATCCGGTGTACGTGTACAATGGAGTCATCAAAAGCAAGGGAGCGATCAAGATGACCCGCAAAGAGTTACAGACGATGCTGAAGCAGCTCAGCGAATACCAGCTAAATCAGATCAGCCAAACAATGCAGCGCTTTTTGGCACTGAATCAGGAACTGGCCGAGATTGAGCCGGATATCTGTCCGTGCTGCGGAGATAAGAAGGCCGTATTTATTCGAGTGTGACTGCCAACTAATTGACATGTTTGCTTTCACTATTATTCCGGGAATGATAGTGGAAGGATTCAAGTTTATAATGTGAACCTCCGTCTCCAATGACGGAAACGGAGGTTCACATTATAAACTTCTAAGAAAGCTTTCCCGGAAGCCTTTCAGGTAATGTGTATTGAATTCCGGCTTAGAATCACGATCCACTAATGTCAACTACACCACTTGTATTAATAGAAATCGTCCATTGTCCACCATCTTTTGCTCCGCCACCGGGAACTGTAAGAGTACTCATGGAACCGTTGACCATCTCTTCAAGCTGACCGCTCTGATGATTCCAACCAGAAACTTTCTGCTGAGCAGATACAACCGTGCTGTAAGAGGTACCGTCGTCAAGATAGCCTGTAATTACAGCTGCATAAGCGGAACGTACGTTGGCAAGGTCGGTAGCCTCGCGGCTCTTCTCCAACTGGGTTGTGAATACCGGGATAGCAATAGCTACTAACACGGCTCTCCTTTGCCCAGCTGTGGGTAATCCTTAGAGGATCCGCCCCCTCCTGTTTCCCGGAGTAGGGAGGGGGCGGAAATAGCGGGTTAGATTTGCAAAATCAGCGTTCAGAGATTAGCCGGCGCTGATGTTGGGAGTGGCAACACCGGTGTCGTCGATGCTGATACCAACAGTGTACTGGGTGGGCAGAGTGCTGGCACCAATGACATCAGAGAGGGGATACTGTGACTGCGAGCCGTTGCCCTGGTAGGTCAGGTAGGGAGCGGGAGAGGTCTGGCAGCCAGCCTGCTTCTGCTGAGCAACAACAGTGATGACGGGGGTGGAGGTAGAGGGGGCCTCCAGGTACTTGGTCACGACTTCGGCGTAAGCGGAACGGATGTTGGCCACGTCAGTAGCCTCTCTGGACTTCTCCAGCTGGGCGGAGAAAACGGGGATAGCGACAGCGACGAGCACGGCGATGATCGCAACAACGATCAGCAGCTCAGCCAGGGTAAAGCCTTTGCGATTCTGTTTCATTTCGAAATACTCCTTTCGGTTTTAAAGAGATGCGCTCGGTCACGATGGACCGGCAAAAATGATATATTTTCAAACTACCCGGGAAGTAGTTCAAAAATCAGGGAGATCTCAGGAGCAAAGCCTGGATGCGGAAGTACGCGGTCTCGCATGAACCGACCGCCGGCTTCGCTCAGGGCGCGGAGTAAGTTATGAACGGCTCCGCATTGCCGTCGCCGTCAAATTTCATGGTGACGGTGTAGCTGCCGCCGGCAGCGGTGGTAGGCGGGATCTCGATTGCTTGTTGCGCGCCGTTGGCCTGGTAGAATACCATGGGACACGGATCGACCTGCCAGTCGGGAACGCGCTGCTGAACCGTGACCTCAATGGTCAGCGTCTTTCCGTCCATCATATAGGCGGACACGACGTCGGTAAAAGCGGAGCGGACGTTGGCAATATCGGTGGTTTCCCGGCTTTTTTCAAGGCCGGCCGTGTACATGGGAACGGCGATGGCCACAAGGACGGCAATAATCGCAACGACGATCAACAGCTCAGCCAAGGTAAAACCTTTGCGATTCTGTTTCATACCGAAAACTCCTTTCGATTACGGAAAGCACGCGAGGCCTCGAAAGGGGCCGACGATCATGGCCGGATCGGATCCAAAGCTTACATCATGCTGTACATACTGAACATGGACATATAGATGGCGACGACCACGAAGCCGGCGATGCCGGCCAGGCCGACCATGATGGCGGGCTCTACCTTGGCGACACAGGAGGCGATCGCGCCGTCCAGCTCGACGTCGTAGTAGTTGGCAATGGTCTTCAGCGTTGCTTCCATTTCACCGGTGTTCTCACCGACGGTGACCATGTCCACCAGGATGTCAGGCATGACGCCGGCTTCCTTCAGGCTGGCCCCAACGGGTCTGCCTTCCTCGACCTTGACGGCAATCTTGCCCACCTGCTTGCTCACGTAGTAGTTGGAGAGGGTACGGGCGGTGATGGTCAGCGAACGAACCATGGGTAGTCCGGCGCTCAGCATCGTGCCCATGGTGCTGGCAAACTGAGAGGCGGAGCTGAGGATGCTGATAGGCCCGGCCAGCGGAAGTTCACGGGTGATCTCCGCGACCTTCAGCTTGCCCTTTTCTGTGTTCTTGTAGACCCGGAACACAAAGTAGAGCAGCACACCGATTGCGATCAGCAGCAGCGTGTAGTCACGGAAGAAATCGGAGATCGCGATCAGCAGCTTGGTGATGCCGGGCAACTCGCCGCCCAGGTCTTCAAACATTGCGGTAAAGGTGGGAACCACCTTGACCATCAGCACGATCACGACGATGACGGCGATGACAAGCACGAACAGAGGATAAGCCATAGCGCTTCTGAGCTTTTTCTTCAGCTTATTGATCTTGTCAAAATGCTCGTGCATGGTGTCGAAGGATTTGTCCACACTACCGGTTTCCTCACCGGCACGGACGGTTTCCACAAAGGTGGGAGGGAAGAGTCCGCCGCCGCGGTCGGCAAAGCTGGCGGAGAGGGAACGGCCGCCCTCCACGTCGTCGGCCACCTGGTTCAGGATCCTGTTGAGAGTCTTGTCGCCGGTCTTTTCGGCAACCAGGTGACAGGTTCTGGCAACGGGGATACCTGCATTCAGAATGATGGAAAACTGGCTGCACATCATCGAGAAGGCCTTGGCATTGAGCTTATTGCCGCCCAACTGCATATTGAGGATGCTTTTTTTCTCGCCTCCCAGCGGGGTGATCTTTTCAACAAAATCGCAGGTACGCTTGATGCGTTCCATTGCATCGATTTCGTTGTAGGCGTCTACCACGCCGGATACTTTTTCGCCGTTCTTTCCTCTGGCGGTGTACTTATATGTAGTCGTGGTTGCTCCCTCCTTTCCCAGTGTCGGGAATTATACAGCGTTCTTCTTCACGTATTCTACGTCACGCGCGTAGTGCAGGGCAGCTTCGCGGGTGATAGAACCGTTGCGCACCAACCGAACCAGAGCCTGATCCATGGTCTGACCGCCGATGGCGGCTGTGGTGGCGATGGTGTTTGCGATCTGGGGGGTGTTGCCCGCACGGATCAGGTTGCGGATGGCGTCGGTGACCACCATCATCTCGCAGGCCAGAACACGGCCGCCGCCGCCCTTCCGTCCGATCAGCTGCTGCGTCAGCACGGCCTGAAGGACCATGGAAAGCTGCAGGCGGATCTGGATCTGCATACCTTCGGGGAAGACCTGCACGATACGGTCAACTGCGTCGGAGGCGCTGCCGGTATGCAGGGTCGCGAAGACCAAGTGGCCGGTTTCAGCGGCGGTGATGGCAGTTTCGATCGTGTCGCGGTCACGCATTTCGCCGATGAGGATCACGTTGGGGTCCTCACGGAGCGTGGCGCGCAGGCCGTCGGAGAAGCTTCTGGTGTCCTTGCCGATCTCGCGCTGGTTGATGGCAGCGCGGTCGGGCTTGTAGATATATTCCACAGGGTCTTCCAGAGTGACGATGTGGCAGCGCATATGGTGATTGATATAGTCGAGCATGGCGGCCAGCGTGGTGGACTTGCCGGAGCTGGTCTCACCGGTGACCAGAACGATGCCCTTGTGCAGATCGGGGAGCTTCAGCGCCGCGGCGGGAAGCCCCAGCGTCTCCAGATTCGGAATGCGATCTGCCAGCAGACGGAGCGCCACAGAGGGGACGCCCTGCTGACGGAAGATGTGCACACGGCAGCGGACGCCGCCGTAGGTGCCGGCCATATCGACTTCGCCGATCTGCTCCATTTGCTTGTAGTCGTCACCGGCCAGCCAGCGGGCGTAGAACTCGCAGTCCCGGATGGTGAGCCGCTCGGGGTACATATCCTGGAGCCAGCCGTCGATTCGGTACTTGGGAGGCAGGTCATAGATCAGGTGAATGTCAGTTGCGTTGTCTTCCTTGGCTTTGGCTACAAGCTCGTCAATAGAAACCATGAGCAGTGACCTCCTAAGTTATTTAGTCGTCCTGCGCGATGACGCGAACCACCTCGTCAACAGTGGTGGTTCCTTCCAAAACCAGGCGGACGGCGTTTTCGTGAAGCGTCACGAAGTTTTCTTTTTTCAGCTGCGCCTCAATGACCTCGCGCTTGGCGCCCGCGGAAACCAGGGCGCGGATGGAACGGGTCAGGATCAGCATTTCAAATACGGCGATTCGGCCTTTATAGCCGCGGTTGGAGCATTCGGGGCAGCCCGCGCCGCGGTAGAACTGCGCGCCGGGGGGAATGTCGCCGCCCAACAGATCAAGCTCTTCATCCGTGGGGGTGTAGGGCTTGCGGCAGCGGGTGCAGACGCGGCGCACCAGACGCTGGGCGATAACGCCGCGCAGGGCGCTGGAGGTCAGGAAGGGCTCCACGCCGATATCGTTGAGTCGCTCGATGGTACCCACAGCATCGTTGGTATGGATGGTGGAAAGCACAACGTGGCCGGTGATAGCGGCACGCATGGCGATCTCAGCGGTCTCGCCGTCACGGATCTCACCGACGGCAATGATGTCGGGGTCCTGACGCAGAATGGAACGCAGGCCGCTGGCAAAGGTCATGCCTGTCTTCTCGTTGATGGGGACCTGATTGATACCGGCTACATTATATTCTACAGGGTCTTCCAGTGTGACCAGATTGACCTCCGGCGTGTTGAGGTCGTCGATCATGGTGTACATGGTGGTGGATTTACCGGAACCGGTGGGGCCGGCGATCAGAAGCACGCCGCTTCGGCAGCGGAGCATATGCTCGTATTTCTCCAGGTCGGCGCCCACCAGACCGACGACCTCCTTGCTGAGCTTGGTACCGGCTTTATCCAGAAGACGCATAACGATCTTCTCGCCGTAGACCGTCGGCAGAGTGGAAACACGGAGGTCGATGTCCTTGTTGCGGACGCGGACGTTGAAACGACCGTCCTGGGGGATGCGGCGCTCGGAGATGTTCATGCCGCTCATGACCTTCAGACGGGAGATGACGGAGCCCTGCAGCTCCTTGGGGACAGTGAGGATCTCACGCATGACGCCGTCGATTCGCATACGAACCCGCAGATCGTTCTCGCGGGGCTCCATGTGAATATCACTGCATCGCTCGGTGATGGCACGTTCCAGAATGGAGTTGACCAGACGAACGGTGGGGGCGCTGCCCTCCACGTCGTTGTCCAGCTGATTGGCCGCGAAGGTGTTGTCCGCGGTGGAAATTTCATTGGTGGTGGAGGTGCCGGCCTCGCGGCGCATTTCCTCAATGGCTCTGGCGGCGCCCTCGTTGCCGTAGAGGATCATGATGGCGTGCTCGATGGCAGCAGCCGTGGCCACCATGGGAACGACTCTCTTGCGGGAGGCCCTGCGGACTTCCTCAACTGCGTAGAAGTTCATGGGGTCGGACATTGCCAGGTACAGCTCGTCGTTGACCGTCTTGACGGGGACAACCTGATATTGCTCCGCAATGCTCTTCGGGAGCACCTGCGCCAGATGCGTGGGAATGCCGATCTTGGAAAGGTCGACATATTCGATGCCCAGCTGCTTCTGCAGGGCGCCGATCAGATCGTCCTCGGTGATGAATCCGCCGGAGATCAGAGCTGTGCCGAGACGTTCCTTGGTCTGCTTCTGCCGCGCAAGCGCCTGCTGAAGCTGTTCTTCTGTAATTGTCTTCGCTGCGATCAGCAGCTCGCCCAGCCTTTTGTATGTTGCCATAGTGTTACACCCAAGTCTGTTCGAATATGTATTCTCGTGCTTGAATTTTGCGAAAAGGAGAGTGGGAACTTTATTTCATCCTTATGATACACTATAAATGCCAGAAACGCAAGAGATTTTTTAAGATTTTTTAAATTTTTTTAATTTTTAGGATTTATCGGTTGCAAAATTAACGGTCCCATGCTATAATCTTCCTGTATAGTTCTAACCTTTTTTTCGGCGCACTATATATATTGAATTTGAATTCATCGGAGGCGATTCGATATGATAGTTCGGGCGCGGCAGCGATTGGCAGATCGGCGGGGCGCTTCCCGGCTGATGCCGATCCTTGTGGTCTTCATCATTATTGCGGCTTTGATCATCGGTTGGCCGTATGCGATGCAGTACATCAAAGAATCGGGCCAATTAGCCTGCCAGACCGCACTGGATTCCGCCAGACGGAAGATGGCGGCAGACTATATGTTAAGCAGCGGGCTTCCTGTTTTAAAAGGAACCTCTGCCTGCGTCATGAACGGCCAGGATAATCTCTGCCCCAGCGGCGGCACGGTTTACGTCAGAGAGATCGAGCCCGAGACCGAAAGCGGCCTGCCCTTCGAGCTGGTCTGCGGCCTGCACCATCCCGATGCCAAGCTCCGCACCCGCCTCAACGCCAGCTACGCCCTGGCGCAGGTGGAAGACGCTGTGGCCAAGTCGCGGCTCACCGGCGTCCCGTTCCCCGAGTCCGTAACGGTCAGCTTCAACGACAAGACCTTCACCGCGACGCTGGTGGATGAGACCACCATAGTCCGCCGGGGCACCGACTATATCCAGGGGCTGAGCGGTACCGTTATATATTATTCTATTGTAGGACACAGTGAATTCGGCGACGACGCCGGTCTGGAAAAGGGAAAAGTCTGGTACTTCTCCTTTGCGGATGAAAACTATTGCGCCAACTGGTCGTCCAAAAAGAGCTGGACAGGAGACAGCTACGAATGATTTCTATCTACAACAATTCAGCTCTGCTGACCTTTTCCTGCGTGATCGCCGCCACCCTCGGCGCGGTCATGGGCAGTTTTCTCAACTGCGCCGCCGGGAGAATGGCCAAGGATGAGCCCTTTATCAGCGGCCGGAGCCATTGCCCCGCCTGCGGGCACGTCCTGGAGGCGCCGGATCTGGTCCCTGTGTTCAGTTGGCTGTTTCTGAAGGGAAAGTGCCGCTACTGCGGCGCGAAGGTCTCTCCCCGTTACCTGTTTACGGAGCTGCTCTTCGCGGCCCTCACCGTTGCCTGTCTGCTGCGCTTCGACCTGACCATACTTTGCCTTCGCAACTGGGTGATGATCTGCTGCCTGTTCTGCCTGTCCCTGGTGGACTTCGAAAGCCGGATCATTCCCAACGGCACCCTGCTGTTCGCGGTGGGCGCCTGGGTCGTCGCGGAGCCCTTCCTCTTCGATAACCTGGTGAGGACGCTGTCCCACATCGGCACCGGCCTGCTGATCAGCGGCGGCCTGCTGTTGATCTCCATGGTGATGGATCGCGTGCTCAAGCGCGAGAGCCTGGGCGGGGGAGACGTGAAGCTGTTTGCCGTGGTGGGCCTGTATCTCGGCCTGCTGCCGTCCATCTTCGCGCTGATCCTTTCCTGCGTGCTGGGCCTGGCGGTCAATCTTCCCCGGCAGAAGGGCAACAGCGAGCCGTTCCCCTTCGGCCCCTGGATCGCCGTAGCCACTGCGGTCATGCTGTTTTACGGCGACAAATTCACGGCCTGGTACCTGAACCTCATGGGCGTGATGAACGCGCCGGAGTTTTTGATTTAGAGAATACTGCGGTTTTCGCAAGCCGCCGAAAGAAATACACCTTATCCGAATTATCATTTTGAGATTGCGAGGGGATAACAGATGGCAAAAACAATTTTAGGTGTGGACATTGGCTCTGACAGCCTCAAGCTTGCCTTGGTTACCGGTAAGATGGTAAAAAAGGTTGTCGCTGTTCCGATGCCCCACAGTCTTGTCAAGGAGGGCCGGGTCGTTTCCGTTGACGCGATGGGCGACTTGATCAGCTCCACCATGCAGGAAAACGGCATCCGCTGCGTCGATGGCGCGTTGGTTCTCTCCAATGAGGTCGCGTTCATCCGTAACGTGACGATGCCCCAGATGAGCGCAGAGGAGCTGGAGGTCAACCTGCCCTATGAGTTCCGCGATTACATAACCGATGATCTCAAGGATTACGTCTTCGATTACGCCATGCTCTCCGCTGCTGCCGAGCCCAAGGCTGCCAAGGCCAAGAAGCCCAAGAAGTCCAAGGCCAAGGATGACGACGTCATGGGCGGGGATATGCCGATGCTGGATGAGGAGCCTGTCGAGGCCCCCGAGCCTGCGGCTGCGCCCGCGCCGAAAGAGGAAGAAGGTATGAATATCCTGGCTGCCGCCGTTCCCAAAGCCGTGATCGAGGACGCCAGAGCCATGTTCCACAAGGCCGGCCTGAAGCTGGTCATGGTTGCCCCCGCAGTCTGCAGCTTCATCCCGCTGATCCGCGGCGTAGAAGAGATCTCCGGCGATACCGGTGAGTACTGCCTGCTGGATCTGGGCTACAAGTCCATTCGTATGTATATGTTCCGCGGCGACCGGTACATCGTCACCCGCGAGCTGGAAACCGGCCTGTTCACCCTCGACGAGGTCATCGCCGAGGCCTACGGCGTGGATACCCACCTGGCGCACACCTATCTGCTGACCAACTATGACGACTGCCAGAATAAGGAATACTGCCAGAACGCCTACGGCAACATCGCCGTCGAGCTCATGCGCGCGTTGAACTTCTACCGGTTCAGCAACCAGGACAGCCATCTTTCCGACGTCTGGCTCTGCGGCGGCGGCGCCCTGATCCCACCGTTGCGTGACGCTATCACGGAGACCCTGGAGGATATGGAGATCCACCAGGCCAGCGAGCTCCTTCCCGGAGGAAAGGCCGCCAAAAAGGGCAACATCACGGTTCAGGCTTCCGGGATCGCAATGTACTAAGTGAAGGAGGGATCAGCAATGGCAATTTCCATGAATCTTAAACCGGCCGGCGGCCGTTCCCACGGCCGTGTGCCGACCAAGCGCTCCATCAACTTTGCTGAAATCGGAAAGCAAAAAACCAATTATATG
>JAEEGK010030901.1_pt1 | contig 10587 bp, 10 predicted proteins | sample 8958771 | NCBI WGS metagenome assembly JAEEGK01 (sample SAMN16246547, study PRJNA631951) | gut metagenome | biome: gut microbiome; feature: rumen; material: SC-attached | host: Bos | place: Iran: Karaj | collected 2018-10 | reverse complement strand
CAGGCACTTCGCGAGCCGTAGCCAACAAGGCAGCCCGTGAGGCCCGTGCCTCTGGTCGTGGCGGTCACTCCTCCTGGGGAGGCGGTGGCGGCGGCTTCTCCGGCGGCGGCTTCGGCGGTGGTGTGAGGTAAATTACAAGAGGGAAAACAAGAATTAAAAGTAGACAAAGATAAAATACGAATTCTTCGAAATTGTAAAAAAGACATCTATTGGGCATTCTTTCCGAATCACATTTATTTTTTCTTTGCGAATTAGACATAATATGGCTTCTCTCAGAATAGGGTAAACATCGCTTAGAGATGAAATCAGTGACACAAATAGCAAAATATTTATATTTATTGCAAAAAAACAAAAAATAATTTGGATATTACAAATAAAATATGTATATTTGCACCAACATCCCAAAGTGGTGGAATTGGTAGACACGCCAGATTTGGAATCTGGTATCCTAATAAGGATGTACGGGTTCGAGTCCCGTCTTTGATTATTCGTAAAAACTATATATTGAAAGAGGACTTTATTAAAGTCCTCTTTCTTGTTGCGCTTCTGAGTAAGAAAGATAAATTGTTAAAAAAGAAATTAATATAAGAGGTAAGACTTGATTGGGAGTTGATGTTGATAGTACAATAGTTGTTCTTCCTCATGGTATCAGTTCCTTTTATGTAAGACAGGAAATGAAAGATGTCTGGGACTGGACTCGGCTGCTTGTCATTAGTGAATATCTTCCCAAAGACAAATGGTCAGTGGATCGGGCTATGAACCGCAATAACACTATTATCGGACTTAGTGATTCGATGGTTGTTGTAGAGGCTGGACTCACTGGAGGTAGTATTGTCGCAGGACTCCGTACTTTGATCGATAGCAAACCACTTTTTGTACCTGAGTATTCTGAATATCCAGAATCTGCTCTTGGAAACCGTTTGTTGCTGGAAAAAGGAGCGAGAGGAATTAGACGTACCTGGCAAAATAATAGAGCCAATGTTATGGAATTATTGATGAGCCTATAATTCTACAGTTTTTTCGTTCATGTTAACGAAATCTAGGCCGACGGCACTACTTCGGGGTGGTTGAACGACAACAACAAATGCTTCTCTGACCTAAAGGTGCAGAGTGTGGCGTTGCAATCATCGACTACTACAAAACCATGACTTCCTTCTTTCTGCAGCATCCATTTTTGTGCGCAATGACACATCTTGATGTCGTATTATTTAATTCTGTTGTTATCCATAATCTTATAACTTATTATCGTTACTATTATCTCCATTTATTTGGCATTATCGATGGCAAAGATACACAGGCTCTCTCAAAGTTCCAAACATTACCAAAATTAATGAGATACTTTTTTTTATTTGGTTTTGTAGTTTGAAAGAAAATGCTTAATTTTGCAAGCAAAATACTAAAGGTTATATGAAGAATTTATCTGTTGAACAATTTGGACCAGTCAAGAAGGCAGAATTGGAATTACGTGATGTGAACTTATTTATTGGCGAGCAATCAATAGGTAAGAGTATATTGGCGAAACTAATAACGATATTAACAGATTATATTAGTTTATGTAGGTTAATTATAGGAGGACAGTTATCTTGGGAAGACCAATTGAAGGCTTATAATTTGCATATCTATAAAGATGATAGGTATAAGATAATCTATAATATGGAGGAGAAAGGTATTATTCTTCATTTAGAAATACGACCAGGCAGGCTTTCTTCTTCAATGCAAAAGAATGGGAAAAAGGTAACAAATAAGAAAAGTATAATGGCTGAGCTTATAAGGTTAAAGCCTATATATCATGATGAATTATGGTTAGATGCAATGAAGAAGGATAGTGAAAGTTCTGAAGAAGGGAATAATTCTCATTTAATGGAGTTAATGAATAACTCTTTATATATTCCAGCAGAACGTATCATATATTCTGTAATTGATAAACTGATGCCTGCAATTATACTTGCAAAATCAACAGTTCCATTGAATCTTTTGAAGTTTATGATAGATTTGGGGAATGCAAAGGGTACATACCCACAATATGATATACCTCTATTAGATATTTCATATTCTCATGAAAGTTCAGAAGATTACTTTGTCGTCAAAGAAAATAAAAAGAAATTCCCGTTAACATCGGCTTCTTCAGGTATACAATCTGCTCTACCTTTATTGTTAGTTTTACAATATGCCGTTAACAACCGGGAATATTCCTCTTTTGTCATTGAAGAACCTGAATGTAATTTGTTTCCAGAAAAGCAGGTTGAACTATTGAGGTATATTCTGTCAATAGTAAAAAGTGACAATCGAACTTTGACTATTACGACTCATAGCCCCTATCTATTATCGGCAATGAATAACTATTTGTATGCAGGGACTTTGGTAGAAGAATACGGAGATAATATTCGTGAATCGGTATCTAAGGTTCTGCCAGAATCTTATCAACTAAAGCCTGGCGAATGTTCTGTCTATTCATTAGGAGAATGTATTAATGGTGATGGTGTTTATTGTAAGTCATTGATAGACGAAGAGACAGGAATGATTGATTATAACACATTGGACGGTATCTCAGCAATGATGACCAATGAGTTTGACCAACTTGAAGATACGTTTATCCATATGAAAAGAAAGTCATAGTTTAATATGGATTTCAAGGCAATCTTGCAGTTAAAATTAAAGGATGCTTTTTGCGGTGAGCAGAAGCTTCAGAATATAGTGGATGATAAAGACCTATTGAACGAGTTGTTTGAGTGTGATAATCGTGGTAACCTATTTGTTTATGATGATGGAGACGTAGGTCACTCCGTTTATATTCAAAACACAAAAGGTATAGGACGTGATAAAATATTTATAGTGCAAAATCAAGATCATAAAGATGTCTTCTTATGGCATATTGATGGAGTTTTGTACAAAAAGAATAGTAAATGCGATTGTGCTTTGTTGACAGATATGGATATGAATTTTATTGAGTTCAAATCCAATGCAGAAAACAATAGTTACGCAGCAATACAAGATAATTATCAAAAAGCGAGCAATCAAATACTTCTTACGTTGAAAGATATTTCATGCAAATGTAATTCTGTTGGGGTTTCGTTAACAAATGTAGTAAAAGTTAAGGCTTTTGCTGTGTTTAATAGAAGTGTGCCTAGGAATGATGCATTACGAAAGAAGATTTCAGCAAAGTTTCTAAAGGACTCTGATGGCGTAAAATTGGTTTTTGATAACACAACTTCTATGCGTTAGATATGAAGTGTAGGATGTAATAGTATTGAATCTGTTCATGTTAAGAATTTGATATTTTTCTTACATAATACCAAGAACGTGTTAAAGAATTCGCGATTTCTTAACACGTTCTTGATTTCAAGTTAAGAATTTGTTCGAAAGCGAACATGAGAAGATGTATTAAAGAAAACGAAGTATAATCGTAGAATGGATACATATAAACAGGAAATAAAGGAGAAGAGTCGTAAACTAATATGGGAACATGCCGTAAGTAGTTTGACCTACAATAGGGTTGCCAACAGAGTGTTAGCCCCAGATTATATGCGCAATTTATGGCATTACTGCTATGATGATTGTCTTCGCCCTGCAATGCATAATAACATTCGCTATGATTTTCAATATTTTTTAGATTGGCAATCTTTTTCTGATATTACTTATCGAATAAAACGGCCAGAAGAACTGAAAGTTGCTTTCTTTTGTGGCCCAGAGCCAGAGAATGATGTTCAGCATTTGATTGAGTTGGGAGTCCGAATAGAAAACATGTATGCCTTTGAATATGATAAAAGCATTTTCAAAGTAGCCGTTGACTCTTTACAAACCACCTATCCACAATTGAAAATCTTTAGAGGCAATATTGAAAGTTTTACTGATACTTTTAGTACAACTTTTGATATTATCTATTTGGATTTTACAGGTTCGTTATTAACAGAATTCAAAACGGTATGTAAAATATTCGAAAATAATTCACTATCGGAACAAAGTGTTCTGATAGTGAATACTACTTATCCTGATAAAACGGATGAGAACATAGATTTTCTTGCTCGATATTTTTATGTCCAAGAGTGTTTTGAACGAAGTGCTCTTTATGGAGAAGATGAATGTGAAGACGAAGAAAAAGAATATAAAATAGTAGAGACCTGTCTTTCGTATGGTTTCTATACATCTGACGATTTAAAGAAACAAATCTCAGAGCATTTTGAAGATGCTTATGGAGCGTTTCAGACTCATTTCGTAAATAGTTATGCAGCAATGTTGAAGCCCATCATCTCAGTCCTAAACAATAAGATGCTGAAAGAAAGAGTATTTAACTTAAGTGAAAAAGATCTGAGGAATAGGGCTCAGGATTATTTGAACAACACATACGTTATTTTTGATCCGTCATTATGTGCTTGGGGAACATTTACTAATATAGTAAATGCATCACGATGGAAACAATTCTTAAATACTCCAGAGATGGGTATGGTTGTGAATCGGGGAGATGCGATACGCATTAAAGATATGTACATGAATAGTACTTATGATAATTTGCGTGAAGTTTTGTCAATTCCATTACAAATAGAGATTGACAGGATTATGGATAGTTTGATAGATAAAGGTGGAGGCTTGTTTTGTGATGTACCTATGCAGCATCTTTGGCTGGAGATGATGATTAATCAATTAGGATATCCTTACCATCAGAATTCAAGGAATATGAGACGCTATTGCTATAAGGCGAAAAAGCGCTCCATGTGTCTTGATATCTTAACTTTCGACCGTTGCCGTTCTCTTTATGATTGGTTGCCAATGATAGAATATTATGGTGTAGGCTTAAGTGTACTAGAGCGACAAATGATAACTCGAATGTGTATAGATGCTATCAATAAACACACTATTTGGGTTCTTCATCGGCAGTACTTTGGTTCAGCAATGGTTGGAGTTTATGAAAAAACATGGGGAAAACATTATTTTCCAATGGTTCGTAAAGAAATAAAGTAAATCGGAGATATGATGAAAAAGGTAATGTTTCTTGTGTTGGTTGCCCTGCTGATCGGTTGTAACGGCACGCTGACAGTGGATAATACGCCTATCGATAAGATTAATTTGGAGCGCTATCTGGGCAGTTGATATGAGATAGCTCGTTTCGATCACAGTTTCGAGGGGTATGGAGCAGACGAAGGCTACCTATGCGATGCGTGAAGATGGTATGATTGACGTGCTGAATACGGGCATCAAGAACGGCATCGTAGTCAACATTATTTCTTGGATATTTCAATATGCATCAATGAATATCCCTACAAGCCATTATATATAGATGATGTACGCACGCGCGCGAAAGAGAAGATCCCCTTTCTCTGCCAGTTCACTCTTCGTGGAGGTGCTGGTAGCTTGAGTGCTCAGCTTGATAACCTGAATGGTAGAACTCTTCTCGCCGATTGAGAGTATAGTATCCTTAAGTTTGGCGGAATGTCCTTTTGTCGGGATAAACCTAAATTTTCTGAGATAAATTTAGCTGGCATCTCCTTTTGACTGACAATTTCGTTTCTATTTTAAAGAACTAACGAGATAAACCGTATCTATTCGCCTGATTATCAGTCAGAAATAAACTAATAACCGAGAAACACGCTCTCGCAAATCAATTACAAAAAGACTTGGAAGTAAAAGATAAAAGACTTATATTTGCAGAGTTATTTTTAAAATATGTATGATTATGAACACGAAAAAGTTTATCACAACCATGCTAATGACATTATTTGTCTCAGTTTTATTCGCCAATGCTCAGACAAAAGACGAGATTGTAAGAACAAAGTACATCTTCGACAAGAAGATTCCTTCCTTTATTGACATTGAGCAGAAAGGTAACTCTGATGTCAAGGAAAAGGTTGATGGTAAAAGCTATTTGGAGCAACTTTTACAATTGAATAAGGAAACAACGGCTGTTTTGGCACAAACGTACAATGACAAAGTTGGTGGCTTTCATGAAATATTCAAGGAATTCTATAGAGGGATTGAAGTAGACGGTTCTAAATATATTTTGCATTATGGAAAAAATGGTAAAATATATAAAGCTAGTGGGTGTTTTTGGACTATTGAACAACTAAACACAAATCCAAGACTCAGTGAAAAAGAAGCACTAACATCTTCTTTAAGGCAAATCAATGCAAAAAAATATGCCTGGGAAGATGATAACAATGAAAGAAGAATTAAAGAAATTAAGGGTGATTCAACAGCAACTAATTACCCTAAGGGGCATTTAATAGTATATGTGAAAGATGATAAATCATACCTTGCCTACAAATTTGACATATCTACACTATCCCCAAGAAAAGACTATTGTGTGTATGTAGATGCAGAAAATGGACAAATAATTCACAAATACAATACAGTATGCGATGCTTCTTCCTATGTTGAGACACATTTTTCAGACTGGAAAACAATACAAACGTATTATAGTTCAAATTATTATAAATTAAGAGACTATACTAGGGGAAATGGTATTGAAACATATAAATATTCATCAGGGAATAATTCACAGGATTATAGCTCTACTGATAATACTTGGAGTAATATGTCATATAGTGACCGATATGCTTTTGATGTGCATTGGGGATCGGAAAAAGTTTACGATTTCTTTCTGAGCAAATTTGGAAGAAATAGCTATGACAGCATTGGAGGCAAAATAATTTCATACGTCAATGTAGATACTATTCAAAATGCAGAATGGCATCCTGCAGATCATACTATACACTATGGAGCACTTTCTTATGATGAAACTTGTGGCTACTATCCACCCTCAGTAACTCTTGATGTTGTCGCCCATGAAATTACCCATGGAGTTACTCAAATGTCTTGTGGATTGTTAAACTATGGTGAGAGTGGTGCAATCCACGAAGGTTTAAGTGATATTTTTGCCGTATGCGCTGAGAAATGGGTGAAACCAGAAAAGGGAGACAGTATATGGAAGATAGGAGAAAAAATATGCTGCATAAGAGATTTAAGTAATCCTGATTGTAAGTATTATCACGGAGAAAACTGGGAGAATACAAGTAACTTAAATGATGGTGATCGTGGCGGTGTTCATACAAATTGTACAGTACTTGGCTATTGGTTCTACTTACTAGTAAATGGAGGGACTGGCAGTAACGAGTCTGATATGTCAATACCTGTATTTGGAATTGGTTTAGATAATGCTATTGATATATGCTATCATACGTATCCATTAATGCCACAAAATTGCAATTTTTATTATTTCAGTGAAAGCACATGTGAAGCGGCCAGGGAATTAGGATATAGTAATGATATAATACAGCAGATTCGTAATGCATGGTTCGATGTTGGAGTTCTGCATGCAAGCGAAGTTCTATCCATTAATGGACCTAATAATGTCGGACTGTCTGCTACCTATTATGTGGAAAATCTACCGCAAGGCACTAGTGTTCAGTGGTGGCTTTCTGATAGCTACTACAATAATAAACAACTACAACATAATACTCCATTAACTAATCAATGTACAATAACTCCTGCATCTTGTTATGATATGGAGGATTCAAATCTTGCCGCAGTTATATGGCATAACACCTATGTCAATGGGAGCCTTGAGCCATCAATTGCAGGAACTGTCTGGAAAAATAATATCTATGCAACCAAAACAGGTGTTTTTACTGGTACATATTATAATGGTCAGACAACAAAGAATATTAATTTGCCAAATCCTTTATACGTCCTTCCAAATATTACTGTAACTATAACCTCCCCATGTCTTAAAGAAACAACAGTTTCATATAGTGGCAGTTTTTCACCTTCAACGTGGCTACATAATGGCAGTGCAGGGACACTTATGGTTAGTGTCCCAACTTCAGGGACTCTTATTATCCAAATGGCCCATAGCAATGGTACTACCCATTATTTGCCTATTATTATTACTACCGATACTCACCAATTGTCTATTGGTATTTCTGACGGACAATTAGAAATATCGATAATCTCAGAAACTGAAGATAATACTACTGAAGAAATAGATAATAATAATCCTAAATCTGAGTTGGAATGGAAATTGGAGGTATTTAATGCCACGACAGGTGAAGTTGTTTTTTCACATGATGCAAAAGGTAACTCATTTGTTATAAATACTACAGGATGGAGGCCTGGCGTATATATTGTTCGTGTAACCATTGGTGATGAGGTTCTAAGTGAGAAAGTCGTGGTCAAATAAGTATTTATGAAAGCGCTATTATTATGTATTTTAATGTTCACATGGTTTATATTAACGTCATGTGATGGATTGGTATATGTGGATAATCCTGTAGAGAAAGAGACAAAGACAGCTAAGGAGTTGGCTGCTAAGGCTTTAATCGGGACATGGAAACATGTCCCTAAAAAACATCGGCATGAAAATTATCAATCTACAGACTTCTTAGTGATTCCTGCTAACGGCAAGATAAAGAGCAACCTTTATAATAAACCAGATTTCAATGAATCTACTTTTACCTTGGACTCAGACTGGCTTTTTTATCCAAATGACAGCTCCTTAAGCGGACATCTCTATACCGACATCATACCTGGTGGAAACAAGTTCCTTATAAAGATTAAAGGCACAGATATGATTCTACAGCCGGATATGGGATATTTGTATCCTAATGATCCTACCAGATATTTTGAGAAAGTTGAAGATGAAAGTGATAATTATGAATAACTGCCCTATATCTGACACAAAATCGCAAAACGTAGAAAGGAAATGTCGCCCTCCAGACTTGGGCGGCACTTTTTATCGAATCGGAATTATCCGTGTCATCCCTACTTAATGGGTGCCATTTTTATGCGTTATTCCAACGGCTTGAGATGAAAAAGTGCGAACAATTGATGTTACAGCGGTTTGGTTCTATGTTTGAGGCCGCGGAGGGTGCCAGTCAGGATAATGAGTACACCTACGACCAGAATGGCAATATGACACAAGATTTGAACCGAAAAATTTCGTCAATTCAATATAATTTGCTAAATTTGCCCCAGAATATGACATACTCTAACAACAAGTCGACGACATACGTCTACGATGCGACGGGCAGGAAGCTCCAGGTGGAATATGTAAACCCGGCAACGACATTTGACTATTGTGGCAATATGATATATGTAAATGGGGCGTTGTATCGGATTCAGATTGATGGTGGGTATATTGAGCCTTACGGAGGGGAGATGTATTATTGCTATTATCTGAAGGATCATCAGGGCAACAACCGCGTGGTTGCCTATGACAATGGTGTGGTTGCAGAGGTAAACCACTACTACCCCTTCGGCCTGCTCTTCGGTGAGAGTGAGGATCCAGAGACTCAGAAGTTCAAATATAACAACAAGGAGTTCGACCGCTATCATGGTCTGGACATGTATGACTACGGAGCCCGCTTCTACGATCCCTCCATCTGTCGCTTCACCACCATGGATCCCATGTGTGAGAAGTATTATAACCTTAGTCCTTACATCTATTGCGGGAATAATCCGGTAAGGTATGTGGACCCAAGTGGAATGGACTGGTATCAAGATAAAAATGGAAATCTAATATGGAATAGCAATCTTACAAAAGAGAACGCTAAAGACCTATTATCTGAACAAGAAAAATACCTTTCTTATTCATCAGACGGTAGAATTTATGCTACTGACGATTCTGGAGTATTCTTCTACGGAGATAACGAAGGAAAACTTAAACAGCTGTTAATGCCAGAAATTGTTGTGACAGGTCATAGAAATCCACAACTATATAATTCTTTGGCCTATTCGCTTATGGGATTTCGTGGTGTTGCAGATTCTGGTCAATATGGCCCGTGGAGTCCTTCCGCAATGAGTATAGAGGCCGGTATTAGCTTCCAATTCGGGAATGCAGCATACTCTTACGGATTAGGTTTTATTTCAGGAGATAATGAGTCTGCTATTTATACAAATATAAATAGTAGCTTTGCAGGTGGTTTTAAACTTTGTTTTGGTGGATATGCATCCATAGATTATTATAACAAAACACCAAACGGGGCAACAAAAACAGGAATTGGAGTATATGAGAATAGTGGCATGAATTGGAATATTGGACTTGGACTTATCAGTATAAATCATGGATATGGAACAAGAAATGGGTATTTCAGTGATGAATACAATTCTTATGGAATTAGTCTTGGAACTGGAGTAGGTTTTTCTTTTGGAGCTTCAAATTCCACCTATATAAAAAGATATTGAAATATGAGGGCTACTGTTTTATTTAGTATCACAATTATTCTTCTAAGTTGTGGACCAACTTACCAAAGTAACTTACAGTGTGTTCTTCCAGATGAATACGACTTTAAAATCATTTCGTGTGATGAGTCAAATTTGCTGTATTTTGAAGGTATCAACCGAAATGGAGAAATAGTACATGAACAGATTCAGTACTTCTGGGATATAAGTTCATATTATGAAATAGGTGATAGTATTATTAAAAAGAAAGGAGATAGAGATGTAAAACTTGTAAAGAAAGATACTATTATCATTTTACGTTTTGGGGGACAAAACGGTCCTCTCTATCCAGAGGAACAAGATTCTATTTTCAAGATGTTGATAAATAATAAGAAATAAGATTAGTATGAGAAAGTTTTTATTATATATTACATTAAC
>JAEEGK010030900.1_pt1 | contig 10587 bp, 7 predicted proteins | sample 8958771 | NCBI WGS metagenome assembly JAEEGK01 (sample SAMN16246547, study PRJNA631951) | gut metagenome | biome: gut microbiome; feature: rumen; material: SC-attached | host: Bos | place: Iran: Karaj | collected 2018-10 | reverse complement strand
CTCATCGCGCCACCTTCGACGACGGCGCTCTCGAACGGCTTGAGGTAGATCTCGCGGAGGGTGCGCTCATCGACCTGGGCGTCCACGGAGCCGCGGTTGGTCTCCTGGTTGTTCACGGCGAAGTGCTTGATGCACACCGCGGTGCCCTTGTCCTGCACACCGAGGGTGTACTGCAGGGAGAGGGCGGCGGAGAGGATCGGGTCCTCGCTCAGGTACTCATAGGTACGGCCGCCCACAGGCAGGCGCTGGATGTTCACGGCCGGGCCGAGGATCACGTCCTTGCCGCGCAGGCGGGCTTCCGTGCCCATGCCAGTACCGTACAAGTAGGCCATCTCCCGAGACCAGGTGGCCGCGAGGGCGGATCCGGTCGGGAAGTAGGTGGCGGAGTCGAGTTTCCAGCCCGCGGACTGGAAGCCGTTCGGGACGCCTTCCTCGCGGATGCCGAAGGGACCGTCGGCATAGTGCATGTCGGCGATGCCGAGACGCTCCACGCCGGCCGAAGACATGTTGGTCTTCGAGTGCAGCATGTTGACCTTCTCTTCCAGGGTCATCTGGGCGATGAGCTGGTCGATTTTCTTGTCGTTGACGGTGAGCTTGTCCTGCGGGGACTGGGCGCCGGCACAGGCGGCCAGGAGGACGGACGGGACGAGCAGAAGAAGAATACGTTTCATAAGGTATTGAGTGTTTGGATTATTCCAGTATCAAAGATACGGAATAAGTCCCTCATATGAAAGGAATCCCCCTCGTTTTTAACAAACCGATAACAATTTGAACAAGGCAGGCTCACTTTTTGCAGAATCAGTTGCTATCTTTGCAGAAGTCAGACAATTGCACGAACCATGAAAAGAATCCTCACCCTCCTTGCGGCGCTTCCGCTGACCGTCGGGCTCCTGTCCGCGCAGGACAGCGTCGGCATCCCCAACGACGTCTTCTACCTGATGCCCAAGATGACCCAGGGCACCCTCCTCTTCCGGGACAAGTCCCCGATTCCCGGGCAGTTCAACATCTGCGCCGTGGACAACACCGTCCGCTTCATGGACAAAGGGACGGAGCTGGCGATGGAGGACGACGATTCGATGTTGGAAGTCGTCTTCAACGATGTCGCGTTCCTGCACCGTGACGGCACCTACTACCGCCTGTATCCGGCGACCGACGAGGCTTTCATCGCCGTGAGGCGCGACGTCCTCATCATGAACGACGCCAAGATGGGCTCCTACGGGATGGAATCCAACACGACGGCCATCCAGACCATCGAAACCATCAGCGCTCCCGGCCGTGTCCTGAATCTGGCCGACATGAAGGAGGTCCCCTACCGGATGACCGAAACCGCCGCCCTCTACCGCAAAGGTTCCATCCTGTCCCTGAACAAGCGGAACCTCGTCCGCTGCTTCCCCGACAAGAAGGCCGAGATCGAAGCCTGGTTCGACGCCAACAAGAAGATCGACCCCACGGACATCCCGGCCATCCTGGCGCTGTGCAAGCAGTGGGGCGGGAAATAGATTCTTCGCAGTGCTCAGAATGACAAGAAGGGACCGGCCGGTTGGGCTGGTCCCTTTTCTGTCATCCTGAGGAGGCGCCGCCTCCGAAGGATCTATTTGAAAATCAGCGGAACGAACTCGGAGAGGTAGATCCGCCAGTTGCGCCAGATGTGGCCTCCGTCGGTTTCCATGTACTTGTACGGATAGCCGGCCGCGTCCAGCTTCGCGCGGAACTCGTTGTTGGCCTGGATGAGGAAGTCGGTGTTTCCGATGCCGATCCACAGGAGGGCGGGCTTCTTGGCGAAATAGGTCGCAAGCTTGCCGTCGATGTTTTCGTAGATCTCCTTGTGTGCGGCCTGCTGCTCGGAACCGGTGCCGATGGCGGCGGAGAACATGCCGGACCAGTTGAACATGTCCGGGTTGTTCAGCGTGATATACAGCGTGTGGAAACCGCCCATGGACAGACCGCAGATGGCGCGGCCCTGCTTCTTGGCGATGGTGCGGTAGTGGCTGTCGATGAACTTGACCACCTCCGGGAAGGAGGTCTCGAAGGTGCCTTCCATCGTCTGCGGGAGGGACATCGTCGGACGGGTGTAGCCGGTGGAGTTCTCCAGCGGAGCGGCCTCCTGGGAGATGTTGCCGTTCGTGAAGACCACGATCATCGGCTTCGCCTCGCCGCGGGCGATGAGGTTGTCCAGGATCTGCGTGGCGCGGCCCTGGGTGACCCAGGCGTCTTCGTCACCGCCGATGCCGTGCAGGACGTACAGGACGGGATACTTGGCCTTGGGGTTGTTCTCGTAGCCGGCCGGGGTGTACACCGTCAGGCGGCGGTCGAAGCCCGCCGTGGCGGACGGGTACCACACCTTGGACACGGTACCGTGCGGAACGCGGTGAATGGCATACAGGTCGCTGCGGGCGCCCGCCTCGGGCACGAGCAGAACGCTGGTCAGGGACGCGATGTCGCGGTTGACGAACACATTGTTCGGGTCAATCATCGACTTTCCGTCCACATTGAAGGTATAGGTGTACATTTCAGGGGCCACCTTGAAGGGGGTGGTGTACTCCCAAACGCCGTTCTTGCCTTCCTTGAGGACGCCCACGCCGGGCGTGTCATAGGACATCTTCTGGCCGTTGAACTCCACCTCCATCTTCTGGGTGGGAAGGAAGTCGCCGGTCACCTCCACCCGGACCGCCTTGGAATCCTGGTAACGGAAAGTGACGGTACCGTCGGCATTGATCACGGGAGATTCCACGTTGGGGCCTCCGAACAGCGCCTGCTGCGCATAGGCGGAAACGCCCAGGGACAGGCACGCGAAAAGGATGAGAATTCTCTTCATAAAAATAACAGGATTATTTGAACACTTTTCCAATTTCGACCAGGGCTTTTTCCAGGCAGACCGGCCAGAAGTTCCAGTCGTGGCCGCCGGCCCGCTCGATGAAGCGGTGCGGAAGCTCGTAGCCGGTGAGCATCTCGTCACAGGCGCGCACCGACTCGATGCTGACCGTGTAGTCGTTCGAGCCGGACTCCAGCGTGAAGTAAGGGAACACGGACCGGTCGGACTGAGCGACGATCAGGTCCCGGAACGAAGGGACGTCGGTCGCCGGACTCATCGCATAGCCATAGAGGAACATGTCGGGATATTTCAGGCCGTAGTACAGCGTCCCGTAGCCCCCCATCGACAGACCGGCGAGGGCCCGCTTGCCATTGCAATGGTACGTGCTCTCCAGACGGGGCATCAGTTCCTTGAACATATAGTCCTCGAAGGCGCCCCTGTAGAAGTCGGTCAGGCCGTCCGGCATCACGATCACCATCGGGACGCCGCCGTCCGCCAAGTACTTGTTGGCGATCCGGTCGGCACCGCCCTTGCTGATCCAGGAATTGTTGTCGTCCCCGTATCCGTGGAGCAGATACAGGAAAGGATAGGTCTTCTTGTCGTCATAGCCGGCCGGCAGCCAGACGGTATATTTCATCGACCTGTTCTTCCAGGTGCTGGTCATGCCCCCTTGGACAACCGTTCCCGATGGGATGTTTTCGCCTTTCTTGCCGCCGTCACTCGGCAGCTTGCTGCAACCGGCAGACACGGCCATCACGGCCAAGGCGGCCAGGAGAATCGGAGTTTTCATCATTTCAGCTCAGTTTTCGTATTGATTATCAAAGTTTTCGGATAAGGCTCCCAGGCAGGGACACCGTCGGCTTCAGGCTTGCCGGTCTTCGCGAACGAAGTCCACAGGCGGCTCACGCGATGGCCCAGTTCCACGGCGTCGTCCGCCCCGCCCGTGAAGGTGCGGTGCAGGAGGACATTGTCGAAGACGAAGGGTATTTCGATGCAGTGCGTGCTGCCCAGGGCGCCGTCCAGCACCGGGGTCTCCCAGGTGAACTGGTAGAAATAGACCGGTGCGCAGCCCGCCGCCGTGCGGTCGGACGCCTGCTGGAGGGCCAGGGGCTTGAAGATGGGATCTTCCTGGTCCCGGGTGAACTCGTGATAGACCGTGCCGATGATGGTCGGGACTTCCTTGGAGAGGGCCAAGGCCTCCGGCGTCCCGGGCCGGGCCGGAATGATTTCACCATCCACGACGGGCACCTGGCCGAAGAGGAGGGCGTCCAGCAGGTTCGTGGGATACGTGCCATCCTCCTTCGCCTCTTCCGCGACCTGCTTCATGGCCGCGTCATAGGCCGCCAGAAGCTTGTCGTAAGGGACGGTGGCGATCTCTTCGATACGGGAAGGGATCAGGCCCAGGTTCGCGACCGTGGCCGCGCCGATCCGGCGGGAATACTTGGGAGCGAGCAGATTGGTCATGGAACCGCTCTCGACGATGGCTTTCGAGAAAAGGCCTTTCGCGGAAGGCATCGCCATCAAGGTGGACACCTTCCCGCCGCCGCCGCTCTGGCCGAAGATGGTCACGTTGGCGGGATCGCCGCCGAAATTCGCGATGTTGTCCCGGACCCATTCCAGGGCCTTGACGATGTCCAGCATGCCCAGGTTGGCGCTGTGCGCATACTTGGCGCCGAAGGCGGAAAGGTCCAGGAAACCGAGGACATTGAGCCGGTGGTTCAGCGAAACCACCACCACGCCGTGGTCGCGCGCCAGGTTCGTGCCGTCGTAGCAGACGAGCTCCTGGCCAGAGCCTTCACGAAAGCCGCCCCCGTGCAACCAAACCATTACGGGGCGCTTCTTCCCGTCATTGATGCCGCCGGTCCACACATTGACCCGGAGGCAGTCCTCGTCGTGGAAACCGTCATCCCAGTGCATCGTGAAGGCCTGGTCGTCGGACCACCAGCCGGAACGGGCGGGCGCCGGCGCCGTGGGGCCGTAGGCCCGGCTGGGACGGACATCCGTCCACGGGTCCGGGTCGACGGCCTCGGCGAAACGTTCCGCCTGGGCGTAGGGAATTCCCTTGTAGATGAAAACTCCGTCATCGACATAGCCGGCCACGGGACCGGACACCGTCTTGACAGTCGTCTGCCTGGCTGAAGTCTCCAGGCTGCCGACGCACTCGGCATTCCTCCGGGACGGTTGTCCGCAGGAGACGGCGAGCGCCGCGGCAAGCAGAAAAGCGAGGTGGTGTTTCAGTGTCATAACAAACGGTTTTTTCATCCTATGCAAATTTCAGCAATAACCCGAAAAAACATTTTTTATGCTTTTCAATAGTTTTCGTTTCCGTATATCGCACGCGCACATCTGTTCAAACTTCTTTCTATTTGTTCAAAAATCACTATCTTTACCAAAACTAACCGAATCGAAACCTATGAAATACAAGCGTCTGACCTTTTTCACCCTCCTGGTCGCCCTCGCAGGCTGCGGACGCGGCGCTCCGCCCGTGGCCGAGCCATCCGGTACCATCGTCGTGGCCGACCGACTCTCCAACCAGCGGGTGAACGCCTTCGCCGAGGACGCAGACGGCCATATCTGGATCGCCACCTCCCGCGGACTCAACCGGTTCAGCGTCCACGAATATCACCAATACTTCAGCGCAGACGATACGCTTGGCCTCCCCGACAACCTGGTGAACGACGTCTTTCGCAGTTCGACGGGAACGATCTGGGCCGCGACGAACAGCGGGGTCGCCCGCCTGACGTCCGAGGGGCAGTTCCGATACGTGCCCGCCCCCGGCCGGCCGAACGCCAACCACCTCTGGGAGACCCGGGACGGAAAGCTCCTGATGAGCAACTCCGCCACGCTGTTCCAGTACGACGCGGACGAGGACCGGTTCCGGCCGGTCGTCCGCGACTTCAACGCCTTCAGCTATCCCTACGCCGTCCAAGAAGGGAACTTCCTGTGGGTCTCCGCCAACGGCGGAACGGTCCTGAACTGCTACGACACCAATGATTTCTCCCTGGTCGCATCCTTCCCCACCTCGCATATCGTCTATCACCTGTGCGACGCGGGAAACGGGGAGCTCTGGATGTCCGGCATGGGCCGGATGAGCATCTTCGACACCCGGACGCGTACCTGGAAGGAACTGCCCGAAGCCATCCGCAACGAATCCCGGCTGATGCAGGGAGACATTGACATCATCTACAACGTCGACGACCGTTCCATGCTGCTGAATGTCATCGGCAAGGGCATGTTCCACTATTACCGGACGACGGAGCGTGTCCTCTTCCAGGACGACGCCGGCTTCCCTTTCGAACTGCCCGACACGGAAATCCGCACCATCTTCCGGGACAGCGAACACAACCTGTGGTTCGGCACGACGGACCAGGGATACACCGTCTCTTACATGTACAGGAACCAGTTCAACAGCAACAAGTTCCTGACATCGGCCTTCGCCGGGAAAACAGTGGTGTCCTTGTGCCTGGACCAAGAGCAGCGGCTCTGGATCGCCACGCTCCGCGACGGCCTGTGGCTGTATGACCTGCGCAGGAAAGACCTCCGGAGCGTGGACATCTCCGCCCTGATTCGGAACACCAGCGTGGGCTACAACCGCTGCTCGAAAGTGTTCTGCGACTCTGGCGGCGACCTGTGGCTGTTCTTCCAGGAGAAGTACTGGGTGGTCCGGTGCCGATATGAAGGAGACCGTTTCCAGGTCCTGGACAATCTTTTCGTGCCGAATGTCAGTGCCATCACGGAGGACGGGCAGGGCCGTATCTGGATCGGCGGCATGAGCGCCAACCTGACCCGGTACGACAAGGCCACCCGGGAATCGGCGTACATCACCGTCTGGAACGATTCCGAAACGCCCTATGTCACCGACTTGGAAATGACGGCGGAGAGCGGGATCGTGGTCGCCGGCCTCAACCGGATGCTGGTGAGCGTCAACCCGTTCACGGACGAAGTCACCGAACTGTCCATGACCGAGGAAGAAAAGGCGTCCTGCGCCCGTCATTCCGCGCTTCGCGCCACTTGTCTCCTCAAGGACAGCGCCGGCGAATTCTGGGCCGGGACCACGGCGAACGGCCTGCTCCGGCACTCCAAGCGGGGTGCGGTCACCGCGCCGGTGGACGGGGTCCCCTGCCTGGACATCTGCTCCATCGAAGAGGACCGCCAGGGCAACATCTGGGTGTCCACGATGAACGGACTCGGCAAGTTCGACCGCACCGTCGGCCGGTTCGTCAATTACTTCAAGGAAGACGGCATCGGCGGAGACCAGTTCTCCGAACGGGCCTCCTGCGTCCTGCCGGACGGCACGCTTGTGTTCGGCGGCACCCACGGCCTCACCTGGTTCAACCCGCTGGACGTGCCCCAGAAGCGGTCCGTCCCCCTAGTTTTCGAGGACTTGAAGATCCACAACGTCCTGGTGGAACCCGGCAAGGGCGCCGCCATCGAGCGGGAACTCCGGGACAATCCGGACATCGTCCTCCGCGACGACCAGAACGCCTTCAGCATCTCCTTCGCCGCGCTGGACTTCAGCGGCCTGGAGCGGACGCACTACTTCTACATGATGGAAGGCTACGACCCCAACTGGGTCGATGCGGGGAACGACCACGACGCCTACTATTCGAACCTGCCGGCCGGCGACTACAAGTTCCGGGTCCGCATCACCAACAACAACCAGAGCATCGTCGAAACCGAGAACTCCCTGAACGTCCGGGTGCTGCCGCCCTGGTACGGAACCTGGTGGGCGATCCTGCTGTACATCCTGGTCGGTTTCGTGCTCCTGGCGGGCATCTATCAGCTGACGCGCCGGATCCGCCGCGTCAGGAAGGAAGCGGCCCGGCGCATCCACGAGGTGCGCCGCGAGCGCGAACGGGTGGAGAAGGAAAAGGAGCAGGAGAAGCGGCTGTCGAAGATCCAGATGAACTACTTCTCCAACGTGGCGCACGAGTTCCGCACCCCGCTCACGATGATCGCGGGGCCGGTTTCTCAGCTGGCTGAATCGGAGGATGTCAAGGGCCAGGACCGCCAGTTGGTGGGCATCATCCAGCGCAACGCCACCTGGATGCTCTCGCTGGTGAACCAGCTTCTGGACTTCAACCGCATCGGCGACAAGAAACTCCAGCTGCGGGCCGCGCAGGGCGACATCGTCGCCCCGCTGAAGGGCATCGCGGAACTGTTCAAGTTCAACGCCGGCGCCAAGGGCATCGAGTTCCAGACCCATGGCCTCGAGGACTCCTTCCCGATGTGGGCCGATGTGGACAAGGTGCAGAAGATCGTGATGAACCTCCTGTCCAACGCGATGAAGTTCACGCCCACGGGCGGACGCGTCACGCTCTCCTTCGACGTCGTTCCGCGGGACGAAGCGGCCGCCGCCTTCCCGCTCACCAAGGCCGATACCGACACCCAGTACGCCCTCATCACGGTGGCGGACACGGGTCGCGGCATTCCGGAAGGAGAACAGGAGAAGATTTTCGAGCGCTTCTACCAGGCTGACAACCAAGGCGATACGCACGGATCCGGCATCGGCCTGTTCTATGCCCGGTCGCTGGCCGGCCTGCATCACGGCTATATCAAGGCGGCGAACCGCGAAGAAGGCGGGGCCGTCTTCAGCCTCGTTCTTCCCGTGAGCGCCTCCTCCTACACCGAGGACGAGCGCACGGAAATCAAGCCGGTGTACGACATCCCCGCCCCGGTCGCCACGGAAATGCCGGCGGAGACGGCGGACAGCGAGGATCGCCAGCGGATCGCCGTCGTGGACGACGACATCGACATCGCCAACTACGTGAAGGTGCTCCTGAGCCCGTACTACAATGTGTCCGTGTACTTCGACGGCGCCTCCGCCCTGAAGGGTATGGAGGACGAGATTCCCGACCTGGTGATCTCCGACGTCGTGATGCCGGGCATGAGCGGGTACGAGCTGTGCAAGGCCGTCAAGGCGGACCTCCAGCTGAGCCACATCCCCGTGGTGCTGGTCACGGCGAAGGTCGCCGTGGAGAATCAGGTCCAGGGCCTGCGCGAAGGGGCCGACGCCTACGTCACCAAACCCTTCCAGCCCGCCTACCTGCTGGCCCTCGTGAAGTCCCTGCTGGACAACCGCGCGAAGCTGCACAAGCGGTTGGGCTCCGTCACGACGACGGAGGACATCGAACCCGAGGCCCTCTCCCCGCGCGACGCCGCCTTCATGAAGGAGCTGTACGAACTGATGGAAAAGGAACTGGCCAACGTGGACCTGGACATCACCCGCATCACGGAGATGATGAAGATCTCCCGCACCAAGTTCTACTACAAGGTGAAAGGCCTGACCGGCGAGAATCCGAGCGTGTTCTTCAAGCGCTACAAGCTCAACCGCGCCGCCGACCTCCTCAAGGAAGGCAAGTACAACATGTCCGAAATCGCCTATATGACCGGTTTCAACACCCTCTCCCACTTCTCCACTTCCTTCAAGAAGCAGTTCGGCGTCCCGCCGTCGGAGTACGGAGGATAGATTAATTCAGAAATTCTTCCGGAGTAAGGACTTCCGGCAAGGAAGATATGGCGGACAGTCCTTTCCGGATATGGAAATCCCGCGGATTGTGCGTGAGGAGGATGGCGCATCCGTTAGCGGCGGCGCAGGACAGTTGCAGGATGTCCTCGAAATCGGGGCCGTCCATCAGCAGGGCGTGCTGTAATTGGGCATCTTCCATCGAAACGATACGTACGACGGAAGAAATCTGTTTCAGTGTGGGAATGACCAGGAACGGAGGAACCGTTTTCCGCAGGACATAAGCGATGTTGGCCATCGACAGAACCGAGAGACAGACTTCGATCTCTCCGTCCTCCTGCCGTTGAAGGACACGCGCGCACGCCTCGTAGCCCGGACGTTCCTGAATGAGGTCCAGCATGATGTTCGTGTCCAGGAAGATCCGCGGCTTCATTTGTTCAGGATGTATTGCAGCCGGTCGTCTTCCAAATCGGACGGACGGATGGTCGGTTTCGCCAGGCCGATCAGGGACAGGATCTTTTCATCGGTCACGCCTGCGGGTGCAGCACGATGCTCCGTAGAGGCATCCTCTTCCAGCAAATCCTCGATATACCGCTTGAGAGACACCCCTTTCCGCCTGGCCTTCAAAGCCAGGCTTTTGAATACGGGAGCCTTGATGTCGATGAGTTTTCTTGTCGTCTCCGCCTGCATGATATATATTTTTTGCAAAGATATATATAATCAAACGGAAACGCAAGGATTATTCAGCGTTCCTTTAAAGAAACGACCTTCCCGTCCTTCCAGACGAGGTCCACGGTCGTGCCCTTGCGGGTACGGAGACCCTTGATGGAGCCGGCGGGCCAGGCGGAAGGAAGGGCCGGAAGCGGCTGGAGAGTACCGTCCGGGCCGCTGTACAGAAGCATTTCCATCACGCCGGCGCAGCCGCCGAAGTTTCCGTCGATCTGGAAGGGCGAGTGCGCGTCGAAGAGGTTCGGGTAGGTGCCGCCGCCGCGGCGGTAGTCCGGCCCCCGGAAGTTGTCGGGACTCACGTAGCGGAGCAGGCGCCGGTACATCTTGTAGGCGCTCTCGCCGTCGCGGAGCCGGGCGTACAGGTTCACGCGCCAGCCGCAGCTCCAGCCGGTGGTCTCGAATCCCTTGATTTCCAGCGTTTTCAACGCCGCGTCAGCGGTGGGACCGGTCACATACTGGTGGCCGGGATACGCGCCGATAAGGTGCGATTGATGGCGGTGCTGGGGCTCCCAGTCGCGCCAGTCGAAGTACCATTCCTGCAGGTTTCCGGCGGCGCCGGCCTGGTAGGGGCGCAGGCGGG
>JAEEGK010030899.1_pt1 | contig 10588 bp, 9 predicted proteins | sample 8958771 | NCBI WGS metagenome assembly JAEEGK01 (sample SAMN16246547, study PRJNA631951) | gut metagenome | biome: gut microbiome; feature: rumen; material: SC-attached | host: Bos | place: Iran: Karaj | collected 2018-10 | reverse complement strand
ATCGACCTATTCGAAGAACCGTATAAAGAACCAGGACCTCCAAGCCGGATCTGTAAGTAAATATGCGGAGGGTATTGACCGACGAAGGATTCAGGGCAGCCAAAGATTCATGCTGATGGACCGCTTTCTGGATGATGAAATCCGACTTATACGAACGGAGCAGTTCTTCAAGCGTTTCACCATCCGACGTAATACCGTCTTTGACCGAGAACTTCTTGAATCCCTGCCCATAGCTCAAAAGAGAGGGCTTGATAATCGCATCTTCCAGATTCGAGCAGGCCTTGATCACCGTATCCATATCCACGGCAGCGCCATCCAGGAAATAGTAGCCGTTCATGTTTTTGGCCACCGTCTTCGGATGCCTGATTCCCGTGATGATCGTTTCGGCCAGGTTTTTATCCCGGTAGGCACACTCGTATTCCATCTGATTCATTCTTCCCAACAGCTCCATCCGATACAAGGATGTCGGGATGAATTCCGGTGAATAGACACCGGTCCTTTTATAATAATACCGATGCCAGTAGGTGTTGACATTGATTCCCAGGCGATCCTTGAAGTATTTTTTCACCTCCTTGATCTGATCGCGGGTCAAATCCCTGTCAGAAGGGATCTGACGAATATTAGACCTGACCTTCATGATCATCTTGAAGGTCATCCTCTTCTTTTTCAGGTAATTGATAAAAGGATATCGCATAGTTTCAGTGTGGTGGTTCAGATGTACTACAGGACCGTTATGGCCTTCTGGATATCGTCAACGCTGACATCGTCCTTGCCCAGCAGATACTGAATCGTCCTTGCGGAGGCAGACAGATTCTTTCCGAGCAAAGCGGAAGCCAGCGCCATGATGGACTCCTGTATGGAGGTGTCTATCCCTATGATCTTTCCGATCGAGATGAAAAGGCCAAGACCCATGGGGACATCTTCGTTCAGATAACGATGATTGATGAAAGAGGGGCCCTTGTTGGAGGAATCGGCAAAAGACCGGAAGACCGTCATGGCATCCACGCTCAAATCGGTCGCATTTCTCCATTTCGCCGCCTCGAAATAATCCAGGGAATCACAGTCGAAAGCATTCAGCAGCTCATTCTTACTCTTGTCGAAAGCATTGATCACTCTAATCACCGATTCCGTGAAAGCTTCTTTGTACATCCAGAACTCCCCATGACTGTATTCGATTCGCGATGCAGAGAAAAGGATGCCTATCGGATGCACGATCATGTTGGGGTTGTGCATGGCCGATTCCAGGATGTTCTTCCGATAATACTTGGTATTGTCAAAACAATTCGAGAAGATGCTCAATACTTCTTCCGTCTTGGAGACAGGAAGGACGGAGATAGCATTTCTGGGGTTGTAGAAAGTTATCCGGACATACATCGAATCGACAATTCGGCCATTGTATGCGGTTGTCTCCCACTCACAGTAGGTAACGTCCTTCTGAATGTACTTCTTGAAAATCAGGCTCCCCATATAGCCGGGGACCAAGGTGATAATCTGTCCGTCACGGACATAGGGCGCAATTTTCTGCGCCACGAATTCGTGCTGGGATGTCGTGGTCATCACCATCAGGACATCTCCGAACTGGACGGCTTTTTCAACATCCTTCGTAATCAGGGACGGCTTTACGAAAAAGCGCTTGCCACCATGGGTTTCATCCTTGACATTATACCCCTCTTCGTGGCAGATAATGTCAAAGAACTCGCTGTTCGCCGCATTGGAGGTTTTCAAAAGAGCGACCTCAACGCCTCTTTCAATCAGTTTTGCCGCATGGATCAATCCCGCATTTCCGCAGCCAATAACAGTAACTCTCATACTAATACAACGATTATCTAACTGTGATTTATATATTACCCTGATGGGGACTTATTTGTAGTAAATCCGCATCGTATGAGGACCGACTCGCTGATCTTCCGGAGGCGGAGTCATATAATCCGGTCCGAATGCCGTAGTCAGGAACTCCTCATACTTGATAGGAGCGCAAACTTTATGCCCTTCGAAATCCAACAGGACTGTATCCGCAAAAACATCGAGTCGATGTCTTTGTTTAGCCCTTGGAACCGGGAACGACAGGAGCGCCACATAGTCCGTCGTTCCGAACTTATACTTCCGGGCATTCTTGTCGATCATACGGCCCAGCCAAAAAACCAGTCTTCCTCCCAAGGTAACGGTTTTCCGGGCAAACAGTCCAGCGTTATACTTCAGTGATTTGTCCTTTGAGAAGCTCCAGAAAGCAGTCCGGGCACGCGCAAATACCTTCCATAATCTCCACCCTCTCTGGAATTGCCTGTCGAAGTCCTTTTCATCGTTCGAAACGGTTTCCAAAGGGAAAATGTCTATCTTGACACCGGTCTTTTTCCTGGAGAACGGATCGTAATTATACTCGATAACGGTCTTATCCATATCTGCCACATGGGCATACGGAAGGAAGTAGTCCTTGTTGTTATCCATCGTCAACAGGACATACCGATCGGACTTATAGGTAGCGATAAAGCGGTCGTAATCCGGACGAAGCATAAACAGATCCACATCGTCATCCCATGGGATGAAACCTTTATGCCGAACCGCGCCCAACAACGTTCCACCTGACATACAATACTTTATGCCACTCTTCATGCAGAACTCATGAACGTCCAGAAAGATCTCCAAACTGACATCCTGGACATCCCGCAAAGTCAACTGTTTTCTTTCTTCCATCGTGTTCTAAATGGAATATGACTTTTCGAATGCTTCCACTTCCTTCCGACAGCCTTTCTTGTCGGGAATCTGGAAGACAAACTGGGCGCGTTCGTTTCCTTCGATCAGCACCCAACCTTCATCTGTCAATGCTAAATCCCAACCTACCCAGCGGACTGTCGGGAGGACAGTGATCAACTCTTTGGCCAATGCGACCGCTTCATCCCACCTGGGGACCGTAAAACCAATGATCTGCGCCTTCGTATCCGGATGGACTTCATAGGAATTCCCCAGTTCATCACAAGCGGCATAGACTCGTCCTGTTTCAAGGTCGACCAAGCCAAAGACACCTCCGGAGCCGGCATTATCGACAAAGGAGGTTCCCTGTCCCATTCGGAGATAAGGAGGGAAAATATGCACCCCGTCGTCAAGTCGGAATGTAGGGAATCTCACGGTATTGACGGATTCAGGATGCAGGTCGGCCATCTCCTTGCTTTGAATGACGACTTCTTCCAGAATGAATTCGGTTTCGCCTCCGCGCCATATCGCTTCAAGCTGCTTTCTGGCATCCTCGACGTTCTCGGTATCGATCGGCCGAATTCCCCTTCCGCAGGATCTTGATTCAGGTTTCAGTGCGAACCTGCGATGCTTGCCCGCAAACGCGGTAAACTCATCCGACGACAGATCGTCAATGCTACTGATCTCTATGATGTCGCGTTTATAATAATCCTTGAAACGCAGATAGGTGTTCCACTTGCCGTAAAAGACGGCCTGATCCTTTTCGTCGTTGACTTTCGCGCAAAAGATATTCTTGTCGAATTCCGGAGCGAAAGACTTGATCTCTTCCTTCGATAAGTTCTCATAACCAAAAAGGAAGAACTCCTCGAAATTCCATCGATAAACGATCATCGCCTCGCGCATTAAACGAAGCAATTCCGCTTTGCGTTCAGGGGTGACATCTCCTGAAAAACGTTGGATAATTGCAGGCGCGTTCTTCTTTTTCTTTTGATACAGAATAAAATGTATCCACCGCTTCTTTGCTAGAGGGCTGCGCAGGAATAATCTGTTAAGATGCGCATTATCGATTGCCATATAGCCTAATAATCTTGTCTCAGTATCTTCTTCAGTTTTTTCTTCAATCCCCCATTCACCGTCTGCAATCCGGAAATCTCCGGATTGTCATTTCCCTCGATGAAGACGGGGCCGTCAGGAGTGATGGCGATGTCCCAGCCGATCAGGCGGATGGAGGGTAATTTCGCGTGCAATGCTTCCGCCTTGGCGACGGCTTCCCGGACATACGGGAGCTTGACATCGGCAAAACGGACCTGGCTGTCGGGATGGACCGGTGTCCGCTTGGCACCGCCCTTCTTGCAGATGCCGAACTCGGACAACTGCCCGGTCTGCAGGTCGATTCCGACGGCGACTCCGCCGGCGGCCAGATTGTCCACCACGCTGCCATGGGCACCGAACCGGACTTCTCCGGCCACGGGAACCGGTTTCCCGGTCTCTTTGTCCATGACGGTAAGAATGCGTAACGTATTGACGGACTTGTCATAGATGCGGGCCATTTCCGGATGCTGGACGACACAGGTCTGAACCAGATAGACGCCCTGGGAAAGCTTTTCCCGAACGGAATCGCGATCGGTATCGACAGCCGTATCCAGACGGAAGACACCACCTCCACACTGGCCGTCCAACGGCTTGCAGAAGAGACATCCGCCCTGCTCGAAGAGCATGTCGGTAACGGCTTTCGCTTCTTCGGGGGTCCGGACGCATGCCACGGTATGGGGAGTATCAAAGCCCCATTCCGTCAGAAGCGTAGCAAACAACCCCTTGTCCCGGAGGATGCAGGTATAGTCATGGTCCGTCAGGACCGTATTCAGCATGGCGCACTTCCACAGGAACCAGCCATCGTCCAGATAATCGTTCTTATCCCGTAAGCCTTTGACGTCCAGTCCATAGGAGAAATAGTAACGCTCTATGTTTCCGTATTTCCAGATATGCCCCAACTGGTCCATCGCCATCCGGAACCCGCTCTTTTGCGGGAGTTCGGGATAGTAGGATTCCGAGCGCAGGAACCCGGATGTGAACAGTTTTACCGGAAGGGTAAACCGCCGTTTCATCAGGGACGCCCAACGCCCCAGCTTGATGAGAGGATAATACTTGGCGTTCATCTTATCCTTTGTATTCGAACTCGGAAACACAGTAATCTTCCTTCCCGGAAGGAAGTACGGGAATCTCATCCACGAAGGACAAAGAAACTTCCGAGCCCGTGAAATGGTTCCGATAGTTGGTGACGACGAAGTCGTACCGGGCCGGGTCTTCATCGGCCTTGTCTTTCATCTTCAGCAGGATTTGGATATCTCCTTCCTTGTCCTGCCGGATCTGGAATTTGTCGATCTTGTTATAGAGGACCTGGCTTTCGAGTTTGTGGTAGTCCAGGTCCGGATACATCATGATCGGGAGCATGGTCGGGGAAATGGGTACGCCCTGCTTGTTATAGACAAGACGCCCGGCCCGGCCCATGATTTCTCCGAAGCGGCGGGATTGACGGCCACAGGCGCAGGCGCCCGGCTTGATGAAAGCCATATCGCCCACCTGGTAACGGAGGAACGGGAAAGCGTAGTTCTCCAGGTCTGTCGTGATGACGTACCCGACCTGACCGTCGGGAAGGACGTTCCCGACCTTGTCGGTAATCTCGATGACGCACAGGCTCTCTTCGATATGCAAGCCGTCCCGTTCGGGGCATTCGTGGGAAAGGATTCCGCCGTCCCCGGCCCCGTATTCATCATAGACGGGGGCCTTGAAAACCTGCTCGAGCTTTCTCCGGTATTCCGGGACCAAGACTTCGCCGGTCGTGAGGACGACCTTGACCGGGCAGACCGGGAGTCGCATCTTCTCGATGTAGCGAGCGAAGATGTACAGGGATGATCCGTATCCCCGGATGGCCGCCGGCTTCAGTTTCATCAAGGACTCGTAATGCTTCTGCATCCCCTCATCGGTCACATCGGCACTGCTGTGCTTGAAGTTGCGCATGATGACCTCGTCATAGACGTTCTTGTAGGAGAACTTCTTTTTCTTCTTGACGATGGAGTTGCCGCCTAACGAGAATATCTTGTCCCCAAGATGCAGTCCATACCATTCCCAAGCCCGCAGCGTCGCCGCCTTCTGGCCGCTCCATTCCTTCGCGTCCTTGCAGAACTGAAGAGGCGTGCCTGTGCTGCCGCCGGTGGAGGATTTGATAAGCCGGGAGGAAGGGATGGACGTGGACATCAAGTCGTTGTAGTTGTCCCGGATGATCTGTTTGGTCAATATCGGCAGTTTCTTCAGATCATTCGGATTCCGGATGTCCTCCGGCTTGAGACCGAGGCGGTCAAAGAGTTTCGTATAATATGGAACGTTCTCGTAGCAATGCCGGACCAGTTTCCTGAGTTTGCTGTTCTGCAAGTCGGAGATCTCCTTCGATGTCAGCCGGTCATACCGACGGAATTCCACCAGTCTCGAACGGACGGAGCTTCCATACATCAAGTCTCCGATCGGGAGCAGTATATTTCGGTCAATAAAATTATAGAATCCCATGTTCAGCCTTTGTAAAGCGCCAGCAGTTTCCCGCGGCAATTCTCCCATTTGTAATCGTCCAGGCAATGGCGGGCGTTTTCAATCATCCGAAGCGAAGCCTCCGGATGTTCGACGGCGGCAATCATCTTCCCGGCCATCTGAGTGTCATTGTCACTGTCGAAAAGCAATCCGTTCTTCCCGTCTTCAATCATATACGGAACGCCTCCCACGTTGCTGGAGATCACGAGCAAGCCGGCCTTGAATCCTTCCAGAACGGAAACCGGCATATTGTCGAACCGGGAAGACGACACCATGATATCCGCATCGTCCAGATAACGGTAGATTTCCGTATTGGGAACCTGCCCGACGAAAGTGACGTTCTGAAGATGATGGTCGCTTACATATTGCTCGAGTTCCGCCCTCAGGGGGCCGTCACCGAGCAGCGTCAACGATGCGTCAGGATACTTCTTCCGGACGGCATCGAAGGCTTTCAAAGTACACTTGATATTGTAGGTTTCCGTAAAGGAGCGGATGCCGATGAACTTCGGTTTGATCTCGGTCCTTGCACGGAAAGCGGAGTCGTCCGATTCCAACATGTTGGGAATGACCGTATAGGGGATTCCATATTGGTCAAAGACCCGTCCGATGAACCCGGAAAGGACAATGTTGGCCGAGGTCCTGCTCAGATAGCGCTTGACCAGACCTTGTTTTCTCTTGAAGAAGCCTTCCGCTCCCCCGCCGTGGAAAGTGAGGACAATCCGTTTCTTGAGGAACCGCCCGATATTGATGCCCAGGATGGCGGGGAGGAATCCGCGGTCGGAACAGGCGTGGATATGGAATACATCGTATTTCCGTCCCTTGGACAGAAGAGCGAAGACCGCCTTGATCCGTCTTGCCGTAGCGCCTTTGGTACTCAGGATATCGCAGGTATGCCCTTCACCACGTAACTTATCCCGCAGCGCAGACACCTGGACCGAGATGCCCCCGACCCCTTCTTCAAAATTGGATATCAGCAGAATCTTCATCAGGACAGTCCTCGGCTACCCAGCTTGAAGTAGGCCCAAGCGAACTCCATGGCGACGACAATGACGCACCAGGGGTTAAGCAATTTATATGTCTTTCCACGCAACGTGGATATGCCGTATCCCCAAATCATCATCAGGCACGGCAATCCAGGAAGAAGGAATCGTTCTGAATTACTGAAGCCACTGAGACCCACGATACCAAGGTAAGCAAACACAAAAGAGCCTATCAAGGCAAAGTCCCTCCATTTCCTTCGACGGATAGCCTCGTAGATACCCAAAAAGGCAAAGAATCCCATGAAATTGCGGATGTAATTACCGCCGCTCTTCTCTTGCTGGCCATACTGTTCGGCGACATCGACCATCGTTGAGAACGGAAGGACCAACACCATCGGCGCCATGACCGACCCGGTCGCATATTGCGCCCATTGGTTACCGCGCATCGTCTGTTCCTGACGCTTTTTCACCAAGTTCTCTTCTTTCCTTTCCCAATACCCCTCAACCTCTGTCATGATGGTACCACCGCTAAGGACCAGCAGGCAAACGAGTCCCCAACAAATCAGGGCCATTCTTTTCCACCCGCGCTTCATCGAAGGAGTATTCATGAACAGAATCGCCGTCACCAAAGAGAATATAGCGACGGTCCCAAGCACGGTTCGGAAGAAGAACATGCTTATCGCCAATATGGAAGGGAGAAAGATATTCCAGAAAGTGGATTTATGACTCCGGAACAAATAGTCCGCCCGCTCCAGGAAAGCGACTTCCAGGAATATCATCTCCGTTTCCTTCAGGTGATATCCGCAATAAATGATCAGATTCAGCATCAAGGCGCTCATGATCCCGACCATCCGGGCGACTTCTTCTCCAAAGGTCCGCTTGGAAAGACGATACAGTAGCACACAGGTATAAGCACTGAGAAAAGCCTTGAGGACGCGGGGGATGATAATGTTGGGGCCGATTACCTTGTAGAGGATGGTCAGAAGCAGCGGATAGCCCACATCAGAAACGCCGCCTCCGCCGAAATAGTAGTCCAACACGAACGGCCAATCCGACTCCGCCAGCCATACGGCTTCATCATGATATCCAATTGAATCAGCCGCACCGAATTCAAAAGGCTGCCCGGTCAACGCGGTATAGTAATAATACGACACGACAACCCATACAAGCCTGATTCCAAGGGCGGTCCAGAAGAGATACTTGAGATATCTCTTTTCGGAAAACTTCCGCCAGCCCTCACTCCAATGATTGGTAAACACAAAGAATCCCAGCACACAGGCTACGCCCAGCACGACATAGCCCCACAGCATCCGATACTCCATGAAGAAGAAGGACACCAGGCAGAGCGAAGTCACATAGATTGCGATAGCCCGATTAGCTATAGTTTTCGGGAAAAAGGAAAGCATACTTATCCTATAATCTTTCGTTTCAACTTAATGAGTCGCGTCACATTCTTGGGGCCGATAATCTTGGACAAACGAGACTTTCGATTTCCTCCGCCTCCACTCCAAGAACCCATAAAATGATGATCGCAGTATGTTTCATCGGTCAGGAGTATTTCTCCCGTCGTTTGGCGCGGGCAGAAATACTGGACAGGGAAAATGTGCATGCCTTTAAATACCTGCTTTTTCCCGTCCTGCTTGAACCCCCCGGCCCGCATGATTTCGGAGATCCTCGTCGTATTGGTCTTCATGTCGAAGGTTCCGTCCGGAAGCAGAAAATGAGCACCGTCATAGGACGCAAGCTGCTCTTTCACCCACTCTCCTCCGGCCTCGCTGGCCATCGTACCCGTTACTGGCGGAAGAAACTTGCTCCCTTCATAACCCGTAAAACCGCTCAGTTCCAGCAGGTCATCATAAGGTTTTAGAACCTCAACATCCGTATCCATGTAGATTCCGCCTTCGGTATACAAGGCATAGAGCCGGACATAATCCGTGACGAAGGCAAACTTCCTCGCCTCATACGCCTCTTTGACATATGGAACGGAATTAATGTCGAAGTTGTCCTCGTTCCATAACTTATATTCGTAGTCCGGCATATACCGATGCCAGGACTCGACGCACTTCTGTGCCATCGGAGGCATCGGCCCGCGGCCGAACCAACAGTAATGTATCTTTTTCGGTATCATACGTGCTTGATTATCATCTGCTTGATACGGGAGCCGTACTTTTTGAGCGTTCTCCGGAATTTCAGAACGGGCACGGGAAGATTGTATCTCACCCGCACATCGACCGGCTGCTTTTTCCAATCCACCTTGGCGAGTTCCGCCTTGGCCGCCGCACGATACTTGTCGGAGAGGAGATAGGAAAGAAGTCCATAGATACGGAGTTCGTCGATGAGGCGCTTGTAGTCCGGATTGGTCTTCTCTTCCGGCTCCAGATAACCAAGGTTCCAAAGCATGTGTGCCTTGGGATCGGTCAAATGCCCCGTACCTCTCCAGACCGGATTCGAATCCTGGAAGTAATACGCCAAAGGTTCATCCAGATAAGCGACTTTCCGGGCCAGGGCAATCCGGATCCAAAGGTCGAAATCCTCTCCGAGTTTCAGATGCGGTTTGAAACCGCCCATACGCTGAAAGACGTCCCGAGGGATGGCGACACTGATCGAGGTCAATGGCATCTGCAGTTTCCGGTAGCAGTCGCAATAGTTGATATATCCCGTGGAAGGAATATGAAGGGCGACACGCTGTTTCCCGCGGCTGATGATGTAGTAATTCACCCCGTAGATTCCGGCATCGGGATACTCCCTGATGAGCCAGTCCATCCGCTCGAGGAAGGTCGGCTTCCACCAGTCATCGGCATCCAGGAAACAGATGAAATCACCGCGAGAGGCAGCTACACCGTTGTTCCGCGTAGTGCCGACACCCGCATTGTCCTGATGGATCAACTGATGGTCAATGCCGGAACCATCAAGCGACTCCTTGGCCTTGGCAAGTGAATCGTCCGTACTCCCGTCATCCACGACGATGAGCTCAAAATCCCGGTACGTCTGGTCGAAAACGCTTCGCAGGGCCTTCCTGACATAAGGAGCCTTGTTATAAAGCGGTATGACGACCGAGAATCTCATCTTACAAATTTACGAAAAAACGTCAATGGACGTATTCCCCTCTTTTCTTGTTCCGCCGCTTCTCCATCTTGAAAAGGACGCGCTCCAGAACCTTCACAATCCAATTCGCCCAAGGATGCCTTTCGAGCCGCTTCATCCGGCCGATGGGCAAGGCCCAGCGATCGTAATCGGCCAGGATGGTCGAAGGAATCAACTCGTTCAGAACCCGACGACGCTCGGTTCTGTCCAGCGCCTTGTTCTTTTCGCTGATGCCGTTCATGTCGAACAGGGTGACA
>JAEEGK010030897.1_pt1 | contig 10588 bp, 10 predicted proteins | sample 8958771 | NCBI WGS metagenome assembly JAEEGK01 (sample SAMN16246547, study PRJNA631951) | gut metagenome | biome: gut microbiome; feature: rumen; material: SC-attached | host: Bos | place: Iran: Karaj | collected 2018-10 | reverse complement strand
ACAGGCTGGTTGTAGAACTGCATGTTGACGGCGTGGTAAGGATCGCTCGGGGCGAGACGGCCAGTGGGGAGGTTGTTGAGGTCGCTCCACTGAACAATGTAGGGGTTGTTGCTCGAATAGCTGCCGGTGGCAACCTCGACGAAGTCCCAGTCGCTGGAGTCGTCGTTCCAAACAACTTCGTACATAACGGGGATGATTCTGTTGTCAGCGATGTCGCCCAGAGCGCTCTCGGTCTGGGGAACAATCTCGAGGCCACGGAACACCCAGTTGTTGGGGATGGTGTTACCGGTGGTGAAACGGTTCATGACCATGTAGTGGGCCGAGGTCCAACGGGGGCAGCTGTCGGTGACAAACTGGGTGTTCTGGGTGTAGCCGAAGCGGTAGCACGAGGCCGAGGGGATGATGCCGTTATCGTGGGCCCAACGGTAGCCCTGGAGGGCGAGGTTGCCATCGCCGCCGGTCTCGCCGACGACCTGGTAGGCAACGGTGTCCCAAGCGACATCGTCAGCACCGGTGGAGCTGACGCTGGCGGCGAAGAACTGCTGGCCGAGGTCGGTCACGGGGAGACCGGCCAGACCATAGAGGTTGGGGTTGATGTTGGTGGCGCCGTAGTTGGGGCCATAGTACCACCAGCCGATGTGCGAGCCGCCGATGTTGCCGGCCTCGAACACGCCGCTGTTGGGACGGTTGTCCTGCTCGCCCTGGACGAAGCCGCGCTCGTCAACAATCATATAGTTGATCTCGGTGGGGTTGGCGGGCATGTCGGCATACTGCTCAGAGAGGATGTTGGTGCTGTTCTGCAGGGTGTTGTCGATGTGCGAGAAGTTGACCTGGATGTTGCTGCGGGTGTTGGAACCGGTGTTGATAGCTTCACCGTACCAAGCCAGGGGGATGGACATGTTCTGGGGCATGGTGCCATAGAAACCATCGAGGAATTTCTGGTGGTTGGTGGCCATACGGTTGGCCTCGGCGGCGACGACGGTCACGTTGTCGAGAGCCCAGAAGTAACCGTAGGCAGAACCAGCACCACCGTCAGCCGAGAAGCGGATACGGAAGTTCAGGCTGCTCTGGCCGGCAGCGTCGAGGGGCATGGGGTAGCTGGCACGGACGGGGCCCCAGCTGTTGATTTCGCAGTCGACACCGTCGACGTTGATTGCGCGGCTCTTCCACTGGCCGTTCACCTGGTAGTCGATATAGCACTCATCGTAGTAGTTGTAGTACGACTGGATGAAGCGGATATCGATGACGGTGGCGGTGGAAACGTCGACCGAGGGGAACTGGATGTAGCAGTTGTGCATGCCAGTACCAGACACGTCGTTAGGGACAACGAGCATATAGCCGTTGTTGTTTCCAGTGTAGGCCGAAGCCATGTAGCGGGCAATGGCGCTCTTCCAGCCTGCACCTACCTGAGCCCAGGTGTCGGAACTGTAGAGGGTGGCCGAGTCGGCTACGCGCTGCCACATCTGGGCGGCGTTGTCCTGGCCGTGGGGGGTGGCGGCGGCGCCGTCGATCATGTCACCTGCCTGGATAAGACCGTTGCTGCCGTAGAGGATGCCAGTCATGTTGGCGGCAGCGAAGTCCCACTGCTGAATCATGGTCTCATCCTTGGTGAAGATGGAGGCCTTGTAGTCGGCCGGCTTCATCTCCGGGGCGGAGATGGTCTGGCTCTTGCACTTGTCAACGCTGGCGTTGATCTTGTTGGTCTGTGCAAAGGCGAGGGTGGTGCACATTGCAAAACCTAAAACCAATAATGCTTTTTTCATTGTGATTTGATTTTGATGATTAAATTTAAAATTGTTTTCTATTCGCTTTAAGTCGCTCTCCTATAGGGTTTTCGTGCTACAAGAGGGCATATTTTCAGTATCGTTTTCAAATGCAAATGTAAGCATTTTTTTCCAATCGGCAAGTTTTTTTTTCATTTTTAAGTTTTTTTCCGAAACGGTGTCCGGCCCGTCGTCGGCCAAATATAAATATAAAGGTAGGATTGTTTTGGGGGTTTGCCATACTCCTCCCCCCTCGCTGCACTCGGGTCCCCCTCCCCTGGCTCAGGGGAGGAGTTTGGATAGTAAATGTTGCGGCAAAAGCAAACCTGGCTCCTCCCCTGAGCAAGGGGAGGGGGACCGCCGCTTTGCGGTGGGGGAGGAGTATGGTCGGCGAGGGGTAAAACAGGGTTGAAAAACGTATCAAAACCCTACCAGAACCAAATGTTAAATTTAACATCTCCTACTCGAGTAAGTGTTGATAAGGCGATGGTAGGGTGATGAGTAGGAGATGATAAGGCGTTGGTCCTGTGTTTCAGGCATTTAAGTGTTAATTTTGGGGCTACTGCACATAGATACAGATAGTTAAGTGCCGAAAAATCGCTGTAACTGCTTGATTTCCATTGCGAGATTTTTGAGCGAAAATCGGACTTGTTTTAACAGTTTTTATGTTAACGGAAAATTGGCTTTTAACATTTCGTTTTTCCATATTCCTTTCCTTATTTTTCCATACTCCTCTACCCTCGTTTTGCTCGGGTCCCCCTCCCCTGGCTTAGGGGAGGAGCTGGATAGTGCAAACCTAACTCCTCCTCTAAACTAGGGGAGGGGGACCCGAACGTAGTGAGGGTGGAGGAGTATGGCAGACGCAAGGCCGACATTTTTATTAGACTACACAATAAAATGGCAGCTGCGACGTTGTAGGTTTAAATATATTGTATTGACAGATGAGAGTGAAGCGATATATGGCATTGTTGGCTGTCGCCGCGGTGCTTGCCGGCTGCGGCGGAGCCCGCAAGGCGGCGCCTGCCGGCGACGGGGGGCGATATGCGAGGAAGCCCATCAAGGAGGTGGCCGAGCAGGCCCTGAAGACCGACGCGCGGCTTATCGACGCCGTGGCCCTGCAGGAGAGCGGCCGCGGCGACGAGGCCCTGAAGGCCTATGCCGAGCTGGCCGCCGACGAGCCGCAGTGCGCGGCGGCGTGGTACGGCCTGGGCCGTCAGGCCATGATGCGGGGCTGGAGCGACAGCGCCGTGGCCTGCCTGCGCCGTGCCGCCGACCTGGCCGACAGCAACAAGTGGTACGTCATGGCCCTCGGCGAGGCCCAGAAGCGTCAGGGCGACGCCCGGGGACGCGTGGCCACGCTGGAGCGCCTCGTGGCCCTAGAGCCCACGGTGCTGGAGCACTACTATGAGCTGTCGAACGCCAACATCGAGGCCGGCGACCTGCCGGCTGCCGTGGCGGCCCTCGACCGCGTGGAGCGGATGACGGGCGTCACCGAGCCCATCTCGCTGCAGAAGCAGCGCCTGTGGATGGCCGCCGGCAAGGAAGACCGCGCCCTGAAGGAGGTGGAGCGGCTGGCTGCGGCCATGCCCCAGGAGAAACGCTACCAGGCCATACTGGCCGAAGCCTATATGAGCAAGGGACAGTACAAGAAGGCAAAGCAATACTACGACCGCATACTGGCCACCGACCCCTCGGACGAATACATCCACGTGCAGCTGGCCGAGTACTACAAGCGCACCGGCAAGCCCGCCGAGGCCGACCGCGAGATGCTCGAGGCCTTTGCCAATCCCGGGCTCGACTGCCGCACCAAGCTGCAGCTGGTAGCCTCGTTCTACAGCAACGACGAGTTCTACGACGCCCGCCGCGGCATAGGCTTCAGGCTGCTCGACATGGTGAAGAGCGACTGCGGCGACCTGCCCGAGTTCGCCCTCATCTACGGCGACGCCCTGATGCGCCAGCAGCGATATGCCGAGGCCGCCATCGAGATTGAGAAAGCCCTGCGCCGCGACAGCAGCAGCTACGAGGTGTGGGAAGGGCTGCTGGTGTGCCTGGCCAACGACAGCACCCGCGAGGCCGACCTCGAGCGATATGCCGCCCGCGCCGAGCGGCTGTTCCCCATGAAGACGCTGCCCCACTACCTGCAGGCCCTCTGCGCCGCGCGTCGCGACGACTACAAGGCGGCCCTCGAGCAGATGGAGAAGAGCGCCAAGTGGGGCTACCAGAAGGGCTACCTCGAGGCCGAATGCACGGGCCTGATGGCCGAGGCCTACTACCGCACGCAGCAGTATACCAAGGCGTGGAAGACCTTCGAACGCTACATAGCGTTGAAGCCCGACGACTGGGGCATGATGAACAACTATGCCTACTACATGTCGGAGCAGGGCGTGCACCTGGACCGCGCCGAGGAGTTGAGCCGCCGCACCATCGAGGCCGAGCCCGACAACGCCAACAGCCTCGACACCTACGGCTGGATACTGCACCTGCTGGGACGCGACGGCGAGGCGCTGCCCTACCTGCGTAAGGCTGTCCGCCTGAACCCCCAGAGCGACACGCTGAAGAAACACCTCGAGGAGGTGGAGCACGGGAAATAGCATAACGAAAAGGCTATGAGAAGCACAACGACATACAGGTTGATGGCCGCGGCCCTGGTGGCCGCCCTGCTGCTGGCCGGCTGCCGCGGCAGTCGCCAGAGCGCAGCCCCCGCGGGCGCCACGGCGACCACCGATACACCAACGCCCGCAACCCCCGCCGCGACGACGGTGCAGCCGAGGGTGTACACGGTGGTGAACTTCGACGCCACGGTGGAGGGTGTGAGCGCCACCGGGCAGCTGCGTGTGGCCGAGGACAGCGTGATGTGGATTTCGGTGAACAAGCTCATAGAGCTGGGCCGCGCCATGGCCACGCCCGACTCGGTGTGGGTCAACGCGCCGCTGTTCGACAAGCGTTTCTCGGGCACATATACCGAGGTGGGCCGGATGGCCAAACGCAAGGTGAGCTTCGAGCAGCTGCAGGAGATTGCCCTTGCCGACGACGCCGAGGAGCGGCTGCAGAGGCTGGTGAACCAGATGGGCATCAACGCCACGGTGCGCATAACAGGCCGCAAGACGGTGACGACGCTGCGTTTCCCGTTCCAGAAGTTTTGACAGACAACACAACGCACAATACAGGATGAGACGAATAGTTGCAATAACGCTACTGCTGGCCGCGGCCACCTTGACACGGGGACAGGCCGTGGACACGGCGGCCAGGATTGTGGACCGCTACCTGGAGATGCTGGGCAACGACCGCTGGCCCGCCGACAGCCTGCTGGTGATGGAGACTCTGGTGACCTCGCCAGGCACTGCCGACACCTTCGTGATGAAGCGCTGGTATGCCACGCCGCAGATGATGCGGGTGGAGGTGTGGCTCAACGACACACTGCAGATGGGCCTGTGCACCAACGGCTCGAACCGCTACCGCAAGTATGTACACTCGCTGGGCTACTGGGTCGATGTGTCGTCGATACATTTCTACGACCGGCTGATAGGCTACGACTTCCGCGGGCCGCTGTACGGATGGCGCACACAGGGAGCCGTGCTTACCTACAAGGGCCCCGCCACGGTGCTGGGCAAAGAGGGCCTGCAGGCCGTAAGGGTCGACGTGCCCGAGAGGTATGCCCGCTATTACTTCTTCGAACCGTCGGGCCTGATGTCGATGGTGGTGGAGACCACCGAACTGGGCGACTTGTACCAGGATACCGAGATGTCGCACATAGACTGGAAGTTCGTGCACGAATACCAGCAGGTGGGCAGCAGCCTGCTGCCGAAACAGGAGAGCTTCCTGCGCGACGGCAAGCTGACGGTGATGGAAACCGCGGCGCACTTCGAGAAGCGCAACACCCTTATCTTCAACCAAGACTGAGACGGCGATGGGCATATTGGAGAATCCCGACGAATACTATATGGAGGCTGCGCTGCGCGAGGCCCGTGCGGCTGCCGACGAGGACGAGGTTCCCATAGGGGCGGTGATAGTGGCCGACGGCAGCATCATAGCCCGCGCCCACAACCAGACCGAGCGGCTCAACGACGCCACGGCACATGCCGAGATGCTTGCCTTCACGGCTGCCGAAGAGTATCTCGGGGCCAAATACCTGACGGACTGCACGCTGTATGTCACAGTGGAGCCCTGCCCCATGTGCGCCGGAGCGGCGGGATGGACGCAGGTGGGCCGCATAGTGTATGGCGCCAAGGACCCCAAGCGGGGCTACTCGCTGCTGCAGGGACCCTTGCTGCACCCCAAGACCGAGGTGACGGCAGGGGTGCTGGCCGACGAATGCGAGCGGCTGATGAAAGAGTTCTTTAAGAAGAAAAGATAACACAATAACGCAATAACACAATAACACAATCAAGAAAATGAACATAGTAGTTTGCATAAAGCAAGTGCCGGACACCACCGAGGTGAAGATCAACCCCGTGACCGGTACGCTCATCCGCGAGGGCGTTCCCTCGATCATGAACCCCGACGACAAGGGCGGCCTTGAATACGCCCTGCAGCTGAAGGACAAGTACGGTGCCCACGTCACCGTCATCACCATGGGTCTGCCCCAGGCCGAGGCCATCCTCCGCGAGGCCCTCGCCATGGGTGTCGACCGCGCCATCCTGCTGACCGACCGCAAGCTCGGCGGTGCCGATACCCTCGCCACCTCCAGCGCCCTCGCCGGCGCCCTGCGCACCATGGATGTCGACCTCATCATCACCGGCCGCCAGGCCATCGACGGCGACACCGCCCAGGTGGGTCCCCAGATTGCCGAGCACCTCGACCTGCCGCAGGTCTCCTACATGGAAGACCTCCAGTACGACGAGGCCACCAAGACCTTCACCATCCGCAAGCAGATGGAGGACGGCTACCAGATTCTTCAGATGCAGGCCCCCTGCGTCGTCACCGCTCTGGCCAGCGCCGTTCAGCCCCGCTACATGACCGTCAGCGGCATCGTCACCGCTTTCGACAAGGAGGTGGAAGTGTGGGGTGCCGACCGCATCAATGTCCCCGAAGACCGCATCGGCAAGGCTGGTTCACCCACTTCGGTGTTCAAGTCCTTCCCCAAGCAGCTCAAACCTGCCGGCGAAACCTTCGAGGTCAGCCCCGAGGAAGCCGTCGAGCTTATTGTCAATAAACTGAAAGAGAAACATATTATCTAATAGCCATGAATTTAGCAGAATATAAAGACGTTTATGTATTCGCCGAGCAGCGCGATGGCAAGATCCAGAATGTAGCTCTCGAGCTGTTAGGTAAAGCCCGCGAGCTGGCCGATGCCCTGGGCGAGAAGGTTGTCGCCATCTTCCTTGGCAAGAATATCAAAGACCAGGCTCAGAGCCTCATCGCCGCTGGTGCCGACAAGGTGCTGGTGTGCGACGACGACCATCTGCAGACCTATCTTACCGAGCCTTACACCGAGGCCATAACCCAAATCATCAAGGAGTTCAAACCCAGCATCCTGCTCATCGGTGCCACCACCATCGGCCGCGACCTGGGTCCCCGTGTCTCCGCCCGCAATGTCACCGGCCTCACCGCCGATGCCACCAAGCTCGAGATCAGCGAGGAAGAGAAAGAGTTCCGCATGACCCGTCCCGCTTTCGGCGGCAATCTGATGGCTACCATTCTTTGCAAGAACAACCGCCCCCAGATGTCTACCGTGCGTCCTGGCGTAATGCAGAAACTCACTCCCGACCCCACCCGTAAGGGCGAGATCGTCGACTACAAAGTCGCTTTCGACGACGCTAAGATCAGCCGCGTCAAGGTGGTCAAGACCGTCAAAGAAGAGAAAGTCATCACCGACATCAGCCAGGCTAAAATCCTCGTCAGCGGTGGCCGTGGCGTAGGCACCAAGGACGGCTTCTCCAAACTCGAAGCGCTGGCCAAGGAGCTTGGCGGTGAAGTCTCCAGCAGCCGTGCCATGGTCGATGCAGGCGTGATGGATGCCAGCCGTCAGGTCGGACAGACCGGTAAGACCGTCCGTCCCAACCTCTATATGGCTTGCGGCATCAGCGGTGCCATCCAGCACCTCGCCGGCATGGAAGAGAGCGAACTCATCATCGCCATCAACAAGGACAAGTTCGCCCCCATCTTCCAGGTTGCCGACCTCGGCATCGTGGGCGACCTCCACAAGATCGTCCCCATGCTGACGGAGAGGCTGAAGACCATGCAGAAATAATTGCATACCCTAGGGAGGCATCCCCTGACCGGAATGCCTCCCTCTATAATAAAGAATATGCAAAGCACACATCCGCTTGTCAACCAGCTGTCGTCCTATCTCTTTTGGGACATCGACAAGGACAGCTTCAACGCCGATAAGAACTCGGCGCAGTTGATAAAGCGTGTGCTGGAATTCGGTGAACTCGACGACTGGCGCACCGTCCGGGACTACTATGGGCTCGAACGTATCGCTCGCGACTGCAAGACCCTGCGTTCCCTGCGTCCCGAGGCGCTCTCGTTCGTCTGCGTCGTCACCGGCACCCAAAAGGAGGACTACCGATGCTACACCTTCAGACAATCCTTCCCGACACCCTGGAACTCCTGAAAAGGCTTTCCGCACAGCCCGAAATGCAGGGGATGCGCCTTGTGGGAGGCACTTCTTTGGCATTGCAGTATGGGCATCGTCAGTCGGTAGACCTTGATTTCTTCGGGCAACTCACCGTATCGCAAGACGACATCCTGTCCATGATGGAGCGAATGGGCTCCTATCGCCTCCGCAATCGTACCAACAGCATCCTGCAACTCATCGTGGACGGCGTGATGGTTGACATCGTGGATTACAGCCGCTATCCGTGGATTGACGATCCTGTCTGCCATGAAGGAGTGTCACTGGCTTCTCCCAAAGACATTGCAGCCATGAAGATCAACGCCATCGAAGGACGCGGCAGCCGAAAAGACTTCATCGATATCTACCTGCTCCTGCAACATTACAGCATGGATGACCTGTTGGCATTCTATTCGCAGAAGTATCCCAACTACTCCATCTTCCGCGCATTGCTGAGTCTCACCTACTTTGACGACGCCGAAAGCGAGGCGATGCCCATAATGTTCATCCCCGACACATGGGACGACATCAAAGCCCACATCTCCGCCACCGTTAGTAAATATCAAGGTTAAAGCCGACCTCGGCATCGTGGGCGACCTCCACAAGATCGTCCCCATGCTGACCGAGAGGCTGAAGACCATGCAGAAGTAACCATTGCGCATGATTGCATTCAAAAAAGTGGCACCTGTTTCTTACAGATGCCTCTTTTTTTTACAAATTAATGTAAGGATTTTGGGAATGAGTTGTCCAATGGTGTAGAAATTCAAAACGGCCAGATGAAAAGCACTAAAGAGAAACAATTTGAGGAACTGGTGAGGCAGTACAAGCGGACTATCTACTCCGTGTGTTATATGTTCTCGCGCGACAACGAAGAGGTCAACGACCTGTTTCAGGAGATTCTTGTCCGGTTGTGGCTGGGATACGACCAGTTCGAGAACCGCAGCAGCGTGAACACGTGGGTGTACCGCATCGCGCTCAACACCGCCATCAACTGCGACAAACGGGCAAAACGCCGCCCTCAGACGGTTCCGCTAAGCACCGACATCAACCCCTACGACCCGCAGGACACCTCGCTCGAACAGATGCATCAGCTCCATACGCTCATCCAGCAGCTCGACGTGATGGAACGCGCCCTTGTGATGCTATGGTTGGAGGGAATCAGCTACGACGAGATTGCCGCCATCATGGGCATCAGCGTGGCCAATGTGGGCGTCAAGCTGCACCGCATCAAGGAGAAACTGATTCAGAAATCGAAATCCATCACCCAATAATCCTTTATCGTCATGGAAGAAAACAGACAAAACCAGGAGATGGAGCTGTCGTCGCTGCAAGCACAATACAAGACGCTCCAAGAAAAGTTCAACCAGCAGGAAATCGTCAACAACGACCTGATGCACGAAATGCTGCATACGAGAATAACGGACTTCAAGCGACGCAATATGGAAAGAGTGCTCACCTACGGGTTGCTGACCGCCGCCGTGGGCTGGAGCTGGTATTGCTTCGAACTGCGTGTCCCCTTCGTGGTCCTGTCGGTGCTGCTTATTCTGCTCCTAGGCCTGTTCGAGCTGCTAGCCTGCCGGAAAGTGCAGCAAATCAACACGTCGGATGACGATATCCATACACTCACCCAAAAGATGAAAAGTGCGCAGACGCGATTCTCGCTGGTGTGGAGCACCGGGGTGCTTGCCCTTTGCCTGTGGATGATGTGGTTTGTGAGTGAGCTGGGAGTCAAACATGAGATTGCTATTCTACGACCCTCGTTCATCATTGTGGCTGCCATCCTCACGATATCCGTCATCCTGATACTGGGTCATATCGACCGACTGGCCAAGATGAGCGACGAGCTCGTGTCGCTAACTGCGCGATTGAATGGCAGCGAAACTGCCGAAGCACCGTCCCATCGTCGTGGCAAAGCTTACTGGGCGAGCATAGTCTTGGTCGTGCTGAGCCTTGTCGGTCTCGTTTTCAAGCTGATGCACTGGCCTTTCGCCAGCCTCATCTATTTCGCCGCCGTACTGTCGGGAGTGGTCTTCGTATTGCTCACGGGAAATCATTTGGCTCGCATCGTCCCCGACGAACGCCCGGTAATCCGACTCGCCAAGATTGCCTGCCTGTTCCTTGTCGCCAACGCCGCCTTCCGGCTGTTCCACTGGCCTTTTGGAGAGTTCTTTGGAATTATCAGCGCAGTATTCCTCCTCATCGCCCTCCTCATCCACTAGCTGAGGCACCGTGGTTAAGGGTATAAGCCGAGGATGAAGAGCATGCAGAA
>JAEEGK010030895.1_pt1 | contig 10588 bp, 8 predicted proteins | sample 8958771 | NCBI WGS metagenome assembly JAEEGK01 (sample SAMN16246547, study PRJNA631951) | gut metagenome | biome: gut microbiome; feature: rumen; material: SC-attached | host: Bos | place: Iran: Karaj | collected 2018-10 | reverse complement strand
GCCCAATCCCCAATCCCCAATCCCCATATAAATGATATTAAATATTTAAAATAAAAGAAAAAAAGAAGTAAACTTTATTATTTATTCAAAATAAAAAAATATAAAAAGAAATATCATAATATTTAAAATAATTAAAGGAAGAAATATCAATATAGTTCAATTAATTTCAATATATGAAACAATAAATGCTAAGCAAAAAAAATAAAGAAGAAAAAATGAAAGGGAGAAAAAAATCAAAGAATAAAAAAGAGAGATAATAAATTTATTTTTTCCTGAAAATGTTAAATAATTATGTTAATGTTTTTTAAAAGACCTTCAATAATTATATATCAAATGATTGAATATTATAATTATAATTTTATATGAATTATACTTATCATTTTACAATAGATACATAAATTCTTTAAAGGAAAAAGAGGAGAGATAAAAAAAGAAATAATTCAAAATTAACTTATTAACATTATTTATCATAAGATTACATCAAAAAAAAAAGAACAGAGAAGAAAAAAATCTTAATTTTAATTGTATTTTTACTATCATTTAAGCAATATTAGATCAATATTTTTGTCTTATGTTCAATTCTTATTTTTTTTCATAAATTATTTTTATTTAAATAAATTTGAAAAATAATCAAATTAAATTTTAAAAAAAATATTCTATACTTTCCCCAGCATAAATTCATTTATAAATATTCTTATAATGATTATAATGAATAAATTCCATAACATTTGAAGAATGATAGAGTAAATGATGATTTTTAGTTTCAATAATATTATTCATATAATTTCCAACAAGCAAATATTCATTTTTAAAAGTATATTTATTGATAAAATATAAATAATTTCCTTTACAAAAAAAAAAATAACCATTATTTAACAAGGAAAAATTTTGAGTATTAATATTAACATACTTATAATTTATATAATCAAAATAATTATTTTGAAAATTTGAAGTTATGGTTTGTAAAGAAACTAAATCATAAATATTTATATATATTCCAGAAATTTGATTAGATTGATTTTTAGAAAGAGTCATAAAAGGAATAATATTTGTATAAATATTAATATTATTTGGTAAATAAGCTTGATTTAAAGTTTTTAACCTTACTAAAAGTTTAAAATTATGATTAATATCTATAAAATATATATATGATGAATCTACTATCATAAAAATATCTATTCCAGAACAAATCTCAAAATTAGATGTATTTACTTTTTCTTTTATTTTTTTCATTGGTTCTTCATCATATAAATAATTATTCTTTAATTTATTATATTTATAAAAAAAAATATTATTCTTTTCTATATTAACTGCAATCATATTATTTGATAATTCAATAATTTTATAAATATTTTTTTCAGTGAAAATTTCTTGAAAATTTTTATTATTTTGATAATCATATAATAAAAAAGATTTTAAAGAAGCAATTCCTAATATTTTTTTGGATTTAATTTCAAAAAAAAATTGAATATTATTATATTCAATTAAAAATTTAGGTTTTTCTTCATTGAAAGGATCATCATTATCAAAATAATAAATTTGATTATTATCAATTAAAGTAAAATAAATTTTTCCATTGTCTAAAGAAATGAAATTTTTACTTTGAATATTATCAAATTTAGTTTTTATTTCTTCATTTTTATTATAAGTAATATTATAATAAAGATTTAAATCATTGAGGTCACTTGAATTAATTAAAAAATTTTTCATTGCTTTTTCAAAAGATTTAACAATTGTTTTTTTATCATTAAAATCTTTTAATTTTTTTTTTAAATTATTAGACAAAGAATAACATTCAAAGTGATTCATATTACAAATAATTTGAAAACAAGGTTTTAATCTAATATTATATTCAAAAATAAAACAAATTAATTCTCCTAAATAATAAAGTTGACAATTAGAAAAATAATTTTTATTGAATAATAAAGTTAATTCATTTAATTCTCTTTTAGAAAGTATTTTAGAGTAATCTTTTAAATAATCATTAAATTTTTCTGGAGTTAAATAATGATTAATAATATTATTTACATTTTTAAAAGAAATTTTCTTTATTTGAATATATTTTTCATAAGTAATATAATAATGTTTTAAATGTTCTTCACATTTAATACAAAAATTTTTTCCACAAGTAAAACAAAAAGAATAAAAATTTGAATTATGTTTTTCACAAAATAAATAAATTTTATTTAAGGAATAAAAAATTGATTTTTTTTCATTATTTTTAATATATTCATAACATTCTTCACATAAAAATTGAAAAAGATTTTTACAATAACAAATTGCTTTTTTTTCTTTATGATTATGACAAAAAACTTCTTTTATTGGATTTGATAAATAAAAAGATACAAATTCATTTATTTCTACTTTACTTTTCCCACAATAACAATCAAAATTAATAAAATTTTTTTTTATAGAACTTTCAAAAAAAATATCTATTATACTTAAACAATTTGGACATCTAAATAAAGTAAAAAATTTATCTTTTTTTTCTTCCGAGTAATTTATTATATTTTTAAATTCTATTTCTTCATATTTAAAATTATGATTTCTAAACATTCTTTGATGTTGTTTTTTTGGCTTTTTATATATTGATTCTCTATCAAATTTAAATTTTGTTAAATTTTTGTCATTTATTAATGGATATGTAAATTGAATTCCCATTTTGAGAAAAAATAATAAAAGATATAATTATAATTCATTTTAAAAAAAAATTTTATTATTAAAAAATATTTTAATTGTATAAATTTAAATACATAAAGAAGTAGATTATAGCATTTATTTCTATATCAAGATAAAAGCAATATCTTTTTTTATCAATACATTCTAAATAGATGTTCAATATTAAACATGAAGATGAAGTGTTAAAAGGATTCCTTAAATATTTATGTTATCAATCAAAAAAATTTTAAATGAATATATTTAAATCAATTATTTATACTTAAATAAAAAGTTAATAGGATAAAATCTGTGATTAATTCATTATACAATAAAAATAATAAAAATCAAAATAAAAAAACAAATAATTAAAAAAAAAAAATTAAAAAAAAAATAAATCATTTAAAAAAAAGATGGTAAGCATCCGTCGAGCGACAGTAGAAGATCTACTCTTAATGCAGCAGACAAATTTATTATGTCTTCCAGAGAATTATCAATTTAAATATTACATATACCATTATTTATCATGGCCATCTCTTCTTCATGTGGCAGAAGAACATAATGGTAAAATAGTAGGTTATGTTTTGGCAAAATTAGAAGATGAAGAAGTAGAACAAAACATTATTCAAGGTCATATAACTTCAATTTCAGTTTTAAGAACTTATCGTAGATTAGGTCTTGCTTCAAAATTAATGACTCATGCTTTAAATATGATGGTCGAATATTATGATGCTGATTTTGTCTCTTTACATGTTAGAATTACTAATAGACCAGCTTTACATCTTTATCATAAAATTCTAGGATTTGATGTCGTTGGAATTGAAAAAGAATATTATGCTGATAAGGAAGATGCTTATAAAATGAGAAAATATTTCAAAAAAGATAAAAAAGGAAAAGATAAAATTCTTGAAATTAGTGATGATATTAAATTCGATGATATTAAAGATATCTTTGAAAGTGTAGATGAAAATGGAGAAGAAATTAAAAAAAGTGAAGAGGAAAAAAAAGAAGAAGAGGAAAAACATAAGAAACATAAAAAAAAACATTAGATTATGAAAAGGATAATTATATTATTTATGTAAAATAATTTTTAAATAAAATTCAATAAAATATTATTTTTTGAAAAATACTTTTTTCATTATAAATATTTTTTTTAAAATTCTAAAATTACCCATTATAAAATTATTTAAAAATTAAAAAAAAAAATTCTTAAAAAACCCAAAAAGCACAAATTTTACTTATTAAAAGTAATCCTTTTCCACAAATTAACAATTAAACTTGCCATAATAGCATTTTTAAATTTACTTTGTTTTTTATATTCAATATAATCTTCTTTAAAAGGTAAAATTTCTTTACTTTCAATATTTTGAGTAAGCCAAGGATGTTTAAGAATATCTTCAGTACTTAATCTTTTATCAGGTTGAACAACTAATAATTTTTTAATTAAATCTTTAGCATTATCACTGACATTATCCCAATAAGGAGAATGGAATTCAAATTGAGCATTTTTGATTAAATTAAAAAGAGTATTATTATCTTCATCATAAAAGGGAGGAAATCCACATAACATAACATATAAAATAACACCAAGAGACCAACAATCAACTTTATAATCATATCCTTTACTTTCAATAATTTCAGGAGCAACATATGAAGGAGTTCCACAAGCAGTAAATAATTGTTCTTGTGATTTAGGAATAAGAAATTTAGCAAATCCAAAATCACTAACTTTAATCATAGCATTATCTTCATTTGAAGAATATAATAAATTTTCAGGTTTTAAATCTCTATGAACAATTCCTAATTTATGACAATATCTAACAGCATCAACAATAGGTCTAAAAGCTTCAGATGCTTGTTTTTCAGTATAATGTTCATATTCTACTATTTTATCAAATAATTCTCCTCCATTCATTAATTCCATTACTATAAATACTACTCCATGACACTCATAATATTCATATACTCTTACTATGTTTGGATGATCTATTAATGACATTACTTTTAATTCATTATATAAAGATTCTAATTCGTTTTCTCCTAATTGAGTTTTATCTATTATTTTTATTGCGTATGATTCTCCTGAATCTCTCTTTATTCCCTTGCGAACTATTGCTGAAGCTCCTTCTCCTAATATTGTATCTTGCTCTATTATGTAGAAATCTTCTATTAAACCTTCGTGGTAAAGTTTACTTTTGTTAAACATTTTTGTTTAATTTGGTTTTTATTTATTATATTCATATAAATATTACATTTTTTTTAATTTTTTTAAATTTATTGGAAACTTCTGTTGAAATTTTTTAATATATCTTGAAATTTTAATTCAATAATCTTTTAACAAATTTATTTCTTTTTTTTTTTTGTTATTTTATATTTTTAATTTTCAAAAGAATATTATTCTTTTTTAATTAAAAGATTATTAATTTTTCAAAATTTTTTAATTCTTCTTTACAATATTAATATCTTTATTATCAATAAAAAATTGTATTTATCATCATCATTTAATTAATAAAAACAAAAGAATCATTATAATTATGATAATTATTTTATTTTTTATTATTTTTTCTTTTTTTTATCCATATATTTATCTTATATTGGAATTTAAATCTTTTAAATTATGAGTTTCTTTAAAAGAATACTGAATATTTGATTTTTTGAAAATCATTAAATTCACTTACATTACATCTAACTTTTCTTATTATTAATATTACTCTAAAAAAATTATTAATATTATTTTCTTAAAATATTTATTTTTTTTAGAAGGTAAATTCTTTCTTTTAAATAAAGTATTTATGTGATAAATTGTTTAAATAGGAATTCCTTTATAATTTGATTTATCTTTTTTAATAAGAAATCTTTTTCTCATTTTTATCTTAAAAATACTTTCATAAAATTTAAAAAAATAAAGTTGATGTTATTTCACTTAATTATTTTCAGTATATTTTCTTGTTTATTTTGTTTTTTTTTTGCTCCTATCAATACTATTAATTTAAATTTAACTTCTATATTTCCTATTTCTTTTTTTATTGAATTAATTATGTTCGTTTTTTTCCAACCTTTAATTTTTTTCATTTTCAAAAAACAATGGACAGGAATATTTAACAATTTTTATATTTTTAATAAAGGAAGTAAGCATAAATATTCATCAAAGAAGTTATTTTCTTGTTCAAAAGAATAAAGCAATTATATTTAGGAATTTTAAATACTTTTTCCTATTTTAAAATTAGAAATGAGGAAGAATATTTTAAAATTTATACTTTTTAGTTTTGAAATATATTTTATTATTTATATCATTTGAGATATTAAATTGTCAAATAAACAATTTATAACAAATTATTAAAAAAAATAAGAATTTCAAATTTCCATAAATTTATTTAACTTATAATAATTATATTTTTCACTTGATTGAAATTTTTTATATCATATAATATTTTCTTTTAAATAATGAATGAACTAAAAAAATATTTATATCAAAAAAAATAATAAATAAAAATAAAAACATGAAAAATATGTTTTATTTTTTTAATTGTTGTAAAAAAACAAATTACCAAGATGAAGTAGTAAATACAAATACATCCCAAATAGAAACAAAAGACACAATAAAATCTCAAAAAAAAGAAAAAAAAAATCCAATTAATCCTTTTTTAAACCCAAGTGCAATTTCAACAAAATATAATTATATATCTCCAAGATTTGTAGGTAATGGAATAATATTAAATGACAGTGAAAATTTTAGTAATAAATTAAGTAAAAAAGAAACATATAAAAAAGTAAATTCCTTAATTTCATTTTCAAATTTTCCTATTCAAATAGTTCAAATTGATAAAAATGAAAAAAATAAAATTATAGGTCCAAAACTTTTATTAACAGGAGAATTATTTTATAATAATGAATTAGTAATAAATATAAATGGAATGACAGATGGTTTAAGACAAAAAAATGATAGTGTAACATATTTTGGAACAAAAATAATAAATGATTATAAAGGAATACCATACATTGATTATTTAATTAATTATCAATTAAGTGGGGAAAAAGAACAAAATGATGATTCATTAACTGGAAGAATATTTAATATAACTTATCAAAAAAGAACAAAAGATTTTTATCTACATGTTATTCATGATTCTGCAATAATATATTATGAAATAAATAATATTGTATATTTTGATGATGAAAAAAATTATTTTTTATTAATTGGAAATACTTTTGTAACAATAATAACAAAATTAATAGGAAATAAAAAAGGAATTGAAATAGAAATAGAAAATAGTAATAATGATTATTATAGTTTTACTGAGGAAGAAGCACCAATTTCAATTGGAAGAATAAATTGTAAAGTTATTATAGGAAAAGAATCTGTTTCAAAATATCATTCTGTTATAGAATTTTCAAAAGAATCACAAAAATTTTATTATAAAGATCTTGGAAGTACAAATGGTTCTGTTCTTTTAGTTAAAGAAGATGATAATTTGTTAGTTCAAGGAGAAATGAATTTAAAACTTGATAACATTCCTTTTAAGATTTTGAATTTACCTTAACATGATTTCTTTTTTTATTTTATTGAGAATTTATTTCTTATAAATATTCCTTTTTGATAAATATTCATTTTGATAAAATAGAAATTATTGAATGTAACATTATATTTGATATCTCTTTTTTATATTCCTTCATTTTAATCCCCATTTAAAAATATCATTTAATTTTTTATAAAAGACATTTAGCTCATGAAAATGTTATTAATATGTGTTTAATTTTCTTAATAAAATCGTTATTGTAAAAAATAAATTATATAAATTTTAAATAAATATTATTGGTAGGTATTAATAATCTTATTAAATAAATAAATATAATATTAATAAATAAAAAAAAGTTTTTAATTTAATAAAACAAAAATCAAAATTATAATGAAAGTAATACTGTAGATTCAATATGAATTAATTTAAAAAATTTTGAATTACTTTAAATAATGAAATAATGTAACTATTCTTATGTAAAAATAATAGAATTTTACTTCATATTATTTGAAACAACAATAAAAAATAAGTATCATATAATAAATATAAAATTATTAAAACTAACTTAAATGATGATTCAATCTTTATCATCTTTTTTATGAATTTTTCATCAAAATTTAATAGTTTCTATATGGCATAGCTAAAAATTAATATAAATAAACCTTCTTCAATAACTTCTTATGGAGATTTATCAGTAATATTTCTTTAACAGCATAAAAATTTTATGTTGAAGAAGAATTCTTCTATAATTAACCAGAAATTTAGTGAGACAATTCTTTTAATTCTAAAATTAGCATGAATTTGGACTTTTTTTTGTTTCTTTATAATTAGTTCAAAAAGATTGTTTTTCAAAAATCATCTAAATATTTGACTCTCACCATCTTCTAATTTCATAGGAAGAGAACAATAATTCCTTTTATATCTTATTAAATTTTGAAAATTTAAGCTTTAAATATTCTTTCATTTTTTTTATCATCAATTATATTTATTGAAATTGGGGTTATTTTAGTAACCTTTTTATATATAAAACTATAGTATACATTTTTATTCGTGATTTTTATGGATTTTGTGGAATATAAATATAATTTGATTCTATTTTTACTATTATTTAGATATTTAGAGTTTAAATATCTGATTCTAATATTCTATTTATATGAACAATTTTTACTGAAAAATACCAATTTTATAATCACTTTGTTCCTGTTGCATATAGTATTGATGTAAAATATTGCCTTTATTATTATTTTTGTTATTCATTTTTTTTTTTGGTTTGAAGGAAGTTATTATTTATTTTTAATTTTATATTTTTTTCAAACAAAAAATTATTTAGACTTAATAATTATTTATTAATTAATTAAATTAAAGGATAACTTATTCAATGAGAAATATAATAAAAACCACATTTTTTCATATTCTTCTCTTTTGTTTGTATTAAAATCTTTAAAAAAAAAATATCTTGAAAAAAAATAAGTAAAAATACATTAACCTAAATAAAAAGCAAATCATTTCAAAAAAAAATTGAAAAAAATATATAAAAATCTAAAATAAAAAATTAAAATAATAAAAAATGTCAGCACCAAAAAGGCCATTAGAAATTCTTCCAGATATAGAAGTAGGAAATAAATACAATCCAAATAAAACAAATTATAACAAAACTCAATATTTTGTAGTAAGTCAGAATGTAGATTTAGGTAAAATAAAAAATATAATAAAAAAATAGAACTAAACAATAGATTAGAGCCAATAGATAAAATGGCAATAAAAACATTAAATAATTGGACAACATCATTAGGAGGATTAGGAAATATGAATAAAAGAAATAGAGTTTTTTCAGCAAATGATTTAGGTAAAACAATGTATAATTTAAATTTTCCAAAAAGATTACCTCAATGGATAAAATATGATAAAAATGTATTAAAATTTATAGGATATTTCACAGAACATGTTGTTGAAAGTGCTTATGAAAATTATAGAGTTAGAAAATGCAATATATTTTATTATTTAGATGATGACACTATGCATATTGATGAAATTAGAGAAGAAAATTCTGGTTTTATTCAAGGTTATTTTATTAAAAGACAAAGATGCCAAAAAGAAGGTCAAAAAGGAATTTATATAACTTGGAGAGATTTTAATTTGAGAAAAGAAATATTTTTATTTGGGAAAAAATTTAGAATTTGTCAATGTGATGATTTTACTGAAAAATATTTCAAAAAAGTTGGTGTTAAATTAAATCCTCCTGAAGATATTCCTGAAGTTATTTTTGAACCTGATAAATTTAAAAATGTTGATTTTGAACAAAATAAAAAAAATATTGCTGAAATAAAAGAATATATTGAAGTTGGTTTAAAAGGTGGTCATCCTAATGGTGGATTAAAACAATTTTTAGAAAATGATAGAAAAGTTTTAAATTTTGATATTTCTTGGTTTGATGATAAATATGATAAAGAAGAAAAAAGATATAAAATGAATTATTTCTTAGCAGATGGGAAAGTAAATAAATATATTTAATAATTATTATAGATTGAAGTTAGAGAAATAAAAATAAATAATAGTGGAAAAGATCCTTTTCCTCTTTTATTACATAAAATGAAATTACCAAAAAAACCACAATTTACTTATTGTCCAGGTTTATTAACAAAAGAAGATGAATATTATACTCCAAAAGATTTAATATTAGGAAATTATGTATATGTTTATAATAGACCATGTAGATTAATTGATTGTGATGAATTTACAAAAAGATGGTATAAAGAAAAGTAAGAAATATAAATTAAATTTAATATAGTCTTGGAATTGATATGGTACCAATTAAAGTAAAAAGAAATCCTCCTCAAAGAGTTATTCATCCTATTCCTTCTCATAATGGTTTTGGTTCAGAAGAAGATTCTTTATTAAGTGTATTTTATTTAAATCCTTCTGGTAAAGTTCATGAATATTATACAGATAAATTTAAAAGAGATAAACATATTTTAAGATATAATGCTAAATTAATTTCTCCTGTACCTTCTGATGAAGAAAGAAGATTTATTTTATCATATTATGTTAAAGATGAATCTATTCAAATTTATGAAATTTGTGATAGAAATTCAGGAAGAGTGGGAGGAAAATTTTTAGAAAGAAAAAGATGGAAAAATCCTTATACAAATCAATATTATTGTGAAAAAGATCTTTTAGTTGGAAATACAATATATTTAAATAAATATACTTTTAGATTAATGGAATGTGATGAATATACTAGAAAATATATGAGAGATAATGCTGAAATATTTAGAGATGCTGATTGTAGTGAAGTTATTGAAAGAATTAGAACTTCTGGAAATAAAGATAGTCTTGAAAATTATTTAATAGAAATTTTAAGAACTTTAGATCCACAAGGAAAAGGTTGGGTTTCAAGTGATACTATTTTAGAAGGA
>JAEEGK010030894.1_pt1 | contig 10588 bp, 6 predicted proteins | sample 8958771 | NCBI WGS metagenome assembly JAEEGK01 (sample SAMN16246547, study PRJNA631951) | gut metagenome | biome: gut microbiome; feature: rumen; material: SC-attached | host: Bos | place: Iran: Karaj | collected 2018-10 | reverse complement strand
TTATTTAATTTTTTTATTTTTATTATCAAAAACAATGTTAATTAAATTAATTTGAATGAAAATAAATATATTTGAAATGATTTGAAAAAATTTATAGAATATATTTCAGAAAAATGAGAAATTAAAACTTTACTTGAAAATTTATATTACTATCATTATATTTATACATAAACAAAATTTTTTAATTGTAAAAAAAATTATCTTCAATTTTCTCATATTATATAAACAATTATTTATTTTAAATTTTTTGCTTTTTGAAAGAATTTTAAATATAATTATTTGATAAATATAAAAATGTTTAATGATGATTTTTTTAATAATAATGAATATAATGGACAAAAATTTACCGAAAATGAATCAAATGATACAGATATAATAAATAAAAAATTTATGGATTATCAAACAAAATTTCATAAATCATATTCAAATATTAAAGGATCATTAAATAAAATTCAAGATAATATAATAAATTATAAATCAGAATTAAAAAAATTAGAAGATTTCCTTTATATAATAAATGAACATGAAAAAAATTATCAATTAATTAAAGTTCAATATGATAAATTAATAACAAATTTACAAAATACAATTAATATAGAAAAATTAATAAATGAATTTACAAAAAATCAACAATTAATAAGTATGAATGAATATGTAACTTTATATAAAAAAGTAAAAAATATTTTAGACTTTTTTAAAAATAAAACATTTCAAGATAAAGATGATTTTATTCAAAATTTAATAAAATTAATGTATAAAGGATTTAAAGTATATCAAGATGCTTTTTATATTTTATTAAAACGATATGATCAAATTTTATTAAACAATAATTTATCTGAAAAGGAAAAAACAGAAAAAGAAAATTTATTAAATAAAATAAAAAAATTATCTCAATGTTTACAAGATCCAGATATTAATTTTGATTTTACAGATAATTTAATTAAAGAACACAGTAATAAATTATGTATGGGAATAAATGAAATTAAGGTAAAATCATTAAAAAATTATGGACAACAATACTCAAAAGGAATTGGTTATATTGTAAAAATTTTAATTGAAACTTCATCAAATTTTCAAAATGAAGAAAACTATATTAATACTATTTTAAGTGAATGCTCTGATAATTTAAGAAAAAAAGTTATATCTGGTATTATATCTAATCCTATAGAAATAATTATTCAATCAATTCAAGATTTAAATAATTTAAATAAAAAATATGATTCTTCAAATATTACAAGTGGATTTTTTGGTTTTTTTCATAGTTTAGATATTTTAGATATTTGGGTAGAAAAAATATTAAAAATTTATAGAGAAATTGTTCAAAAATATTATAAAGAAAAATTTGATAAAATAAATGAATGTATTATATTTCTTGGTAATTTTTGTAATGATTATATTTCTAATTTTTATGATAAAATTTGTATTTTAAATTATGAAAAAATAGAAAGTGAAAATGTATTAAATATTACAAATGATACAGTTTTTTTCATAACTAATATTATGAATTTTAAAATTGGTTTTAAAACACTTTCTCAATCATCTGATATTGATATTAGTCCTATTAATTTTTTAACTACTTTAATAGAAAAAATAGAAGAAAAAAGCTCAATTTTAATTAAAAAATATCCTCCATTGAAATATTTACTTTTAATAAATAATATTTATTACATTATTTTAAGATTTCAATCTAATGAATTTGAACAATATATTACTAAAACTTTTATTGATACATTAAAAGATAAAATTGAAAATTATATTAAAGAATATTTAAAATGTACTTGGAATAAAATTGATGAATGTACTTTTGATGATAAAGAAGTGATTGTATATGAAAATGAATCAAAAAATTTAAAAGCTACAAGTAAAGAATTAATTAAAAAAAAATTTTCTGTTTTTAATGAAACAATGAAAGTTAATTTAAAATTTCAACAACATATTCAAATTATAGATAGATCAATTGAACAAAGATTAATTGATGAAAATATAAAATATATATGTAAAAGATATCAAGACTTTTATGATAAATATAATGATACAGGATTTACAAGATTTAGAAATAAATATATTGCATATATGAATCAAGGTGATGTAGAACAAGATTTAAAATTATATTTCATCCCAGATTCCCAAGCAGATTAAAAAAAAAATTAAAATAAAAAAATTAAAAAAATAAATTAAAATTACTATTTTTATTAAAACAAAACAATTAAACAACTGAATTAAAAAAATAAGACTTTATTCAATAAACTCATTTTGAATTCTATTAGTAATTTCATATTCCAACATATTTTGAGTTCTATTAATTTGTCCCAAAGCATCCATAGCATAAGAAAACTCATTATGAAAATTACTATCATTTGAATATTTACTATATTCTTGTCTTTTCTTTTCAACATTTGCTTTATTTCTATTTAATCTCCAATAACGATTATTATTATTGAAATTATCATAATCTTTTCCTCTAATTTTAAATCTATTTTCTTCACTAAGATATAAAAAGCTTTTTGGATCTGCTTCAGTATCACATTTTGTATCAAAAATAGGCGTAGCACCAAAACGAGTTTTTCTTTGATTTTCACTTATTAATGATGGTAATGGTTCAAAACTTTTTTCTGCTTTATTTAAATCTTGGAAATTTTGTTCTCTTTCTTTATATACTAAATTTATGAAATTTGTTGATGGTTGATAATGAGAAAATGAATCTGATGCCATTGAATTATATAAATTTTGTTTTTTTTGTTCATCAATTTGTTGAAGATATAAATATTTTAATCTTTCTCTTTTTCTTAATTCTTCTGAAAATATTTCTTTTGCTTTTTTTGTTTCTATTTCTGTTCTTTTAATTTTTTCTGTTAACCAAGCAATATCTTTTTTTTGAAAATCATAAAAATCTTCTTTATCTTTTGGAGTTACTAAATAATTTAAATATTTTTTATAATCCATTTCATCTTTATCTGGAACTTTATATTCATTATATATTGATTGTAAAAATTGATTATTAATATATTTTTCTGGAATAGGAAATTTTTTAACAGCTTTTTCAAAAATTTCAAAAGGACAAGTATCTTGATTTTCATAACCTAAATCTTTAATATATTTTAACAAAATAGGTTTTTTAGTTTTAAAATATTGTTCAAAGTAATCAACATCATCAGGATTAATAACTTTTAAATCTTGTTGTTTTTTTAAATTTTGTAAAACTTCTCCTTCTTCAAAAATTTCTTCATCTTTAAATTCAATATTAGATAAATCAATTTTTAAAACTGGATTATCATCAAAAATTAAAGACATAAATTCAGTTAAATCTAAATTAAAAGTTCCTCTTTTATTAGCACTTGAAATTAAAGCTCTTGTTTCATTATAATTAATAGGAATATTTAAATCATTAATCATATGATGAGCATCATATGTTGTTATTTCACCTTGTGCACTTCTTTGCCAATCTTGAAATATTTTTCTAAAATTTGTTCTATTTGCATATCTTCTTCTTAAAGCTAATCTTATTTCTTGTAATTTTTTCATATCAACTCTTCCTTCTAATGTTTTTTTTGCTTCTATTTTTACTAATTGAGTTTCTTGGATTGCTTCTTTATTTTTATTTATTTTATCTGCTATTATTTGTTGTTGTTGTATTATTTTTTTTTCTTTATTTTCCATATCGTTAAATTTTCTTCTTTTTTTTCTTTCTTTTCTTTGTTTATTTATATCACTTATCATCATTGAATCTCCTAAAAATATTTCTTTTCCTTTATTTGATTCGTCTAATTGAGCAAAACGTTCATTTGTGTAAATTGCTTTTGTATTTAAACGAATTTTATGATTTTTATAAAATTGAGCACTTTTATAAATTTTTGGATTTTGAATATCTGCATTTAAATAATATTGTTCATTTATTTGTTTTGTTGGACGAAATAATTTTTTGTGTTCTGTATATGAAAGATCATATGGATATTGACTCATTGTTCCAAATTCTCTTGATTTATGCCATGGTTCATATTGATCTAAATTTGAAATATCGTTTTTTGTTCTAAAATCTATGTTAGATAAACCAGTTGTGTGTATTCTTTCACGTTTTAGTGACATTTTTATTATTATTTATATTTATAACTTATATTAATTTAATTATTTTTTAAAGTAAAAATTGTAATTTAAAAATAAAATAATTAAATATTATATATACTAATTAAAAGTTAAAATTAAGTTCAATTAAAAGAAAGTAAATAAATGATTAAGTAGAAATTTGGATTTATAAATATGTATTAATTTATTAAAATTTTATATAATTTATAATAAAAATAATAGTAAATTAATATAAATTTTTATAATTATAAATAAATGTGGAGATTTTTATTATTTTTTTTTCTCCTAATAAAAAAAATCAAATCAGAAATTACAATACCATTTAAAGGTCAAAATCTTCCATTAAATTTAAATGATGAAGAATTAATAACAACTCTTTTTTATAATTCATATTTTATAAATTTAACAATTGGTTCTTCAAACCAAGAAATTTTAATAAAAATAAAATCAACAACTCAATTATCTTATATAATAAATTCAAACACAACATCATATTCAGGAAAAAAATTTGATAGTGAAAAATCAACAACTTTAAAAGTATTAAGTAAAAAAAATAGTTTTACAAATGAAGAAATTTTATCTGGTTCTTTAGTAAAAGATAGTTTTAATTTTGGAAAAACAAAAATAGATGAATTAAATTTTACATTAACAGCAGAAATAAGAAAAGAATCAAATATTCAAGGTTCTGGTTCTTTTGGATTAGGAAAAAATGTAAATTTAGCAACTAAATCAAAAGATTCAATATTACATCAATTAAAAAATATGAATAAAATTAATCATTATACTTTTACTTTACATTTTACTAATCAAAATGTCGGTAATTTAATTTTAGGAAATTATTTATATGATCTTAAAAAACCAATTTATTTAATTGAAACTTTTCAAGAAATAAATTGTAATGAAGAATCAGATTTTTATTATTCAATTAGTTCTACTTTTTATGTGGGAGATAAAATTTTAAGTTCTTCTAATTTAATTTTTGCTACTGAAATAGGTTTAATAATTGGAAGTTCAGACTATTATAATGAAATTGAAAAATTATACTTTGATGATTATATTAAAAAAAAAAAATGTGAAAAAAAAACATTTAAATTAAATGGATATTATTTTTTGAATTATAATGAGAAACAATTTAGTTATTTTGTTTGTGATAAAGATATTAAAATTAATAAATTGCCTCCTTTAATTATTAAAAATTCTGAATTGAGTTTTGATATTGAATTTACATATAAAGATTTATGGTTTGAATATAACAATAAACTATATTTTTTGGTAGCTTTTCCTGAATCATATGATACTGATGATTTTTTGAGATTTTTAATTGGAAATATAATATTTAAAAAATATGATATTAGTTTTGATTCTGATAGAAAAATTGTTGGTTTTTATGATAAATCTAAAAATAGTACTAGTAGTAAATTCTTTTATGTTTTATTAATTGTAGTTATATTAATTGGAGCTTTTCTTTATTTAATTTCTTTCATTAAAAAATATAAACCAAGATTGATTAAAAAGAAAACAGCACTTGAATTAGAAGATGATGGGTTTTTTACTAATATAAAATAGTTTTTATATATAAATATTATTTAAAATATTCTAATTTAATTTAATTTTATTTAATATGATGGAAAATAATATTTGATTAAATTTTATAAAATATATAATTATATTTTAAAAAAAATAAATAATATAAGTAATATTATACATATAATATATATGGTCAATGCTCAATAAGATTTATTTTCTTTTCATCATTACCTTCTGAATTATTTTTTTCATTATTATTTGGTTTTTTTTTTACAATAGGATTTAAAGCATTATAAACCATATAACTAATCATTAATAAACTACCAAAAACATCAGTAGTATAAATTTTTTCTCCTAAAAAAATATCAGATAAAATAAAAACAAAAACAATTTGTAAATATGTTATAATAACAACTTTACTTACAGGAGCCAATTGCAAAGCTCTATTATAGCATATATAATAAATATAAAAAAAAGACCCATGAAATATACACATTATTAAATATCCTAATTTTAAACACATTTTCCTTTTATAAATAATATAAATAAATGAATAAACCATATTTGCACTTCCAATATAAATCATTTGATTATTTATAGAAACTCTATGATTTGCTAAAATTTTAGAAGCAATATTTATAAAAGCATAAAAAAAAGCTGAAGAAAAAGCTAAAAAAACTCCTAAAAATATTTTAGCTGTTGTAATTAAATTTTCACTTTTTTCTTTTTTATCATTTTTATTTGATTTATTTTCATTTAATATTATTAAAAGTGATCCACCAACACACATAAAAGTTCCTATTAAATATCTAAAATATAATGATTCATTTAATATAAAATAGCTTAAAACTAAAACAATTAAAGGACTTAATAAAACAATAATTTGAACTGTAGATGCTCTAAGATACCAAAGAGCACTAATTGAAAATGAATTATAAAAAAAATTCATATTTGCTCTTAATAAAAACCAAAATTTTAAAGGTAAATCTTTAGGTTTTATTATTTCAGTTTTTGTTAAATATGTATGTAATATACCATAAATAACTATTGATAAACCTCTCATAAATAAAAATTCTATTGAATCAAAATCATTTGGATAAGCTCTTAAAATTATTTTTGCATAAAAACAATTTAATGATAAAAAAAATGTTGAAATAAATGATAAAATCATTCCTGTTTTTTCTCTTGCAATTCTCATTGATGATGTAATTGTTTTTACACTTGTTATTTCTGCTGTTATACTTTCAATATTTTTTTTTTTGTTAAATTCATTTTCTTTTAATATATCTTCCATAAATTAAAATATAAAATTTAATCAATTTTTATTAAAAATTAAAATTTATTTATAATTCCGATAGATTATTAATAATTTTAATAAAAGATCATATTATAATTTATATAAAATTAAAATTTCATTTTTTAAAATTTAAATTTTTTATATAAATCATCCTCATAAATATGTAATAATAACAACATAAATATTATTATTGAAATATTAAAACAATATATTAAAGAAAATATAATCTAAAAAAATAATCCAAATATGTATTTCAAATAGAAAAATTTTTTTTCTAAGCAAAGATAAAAATACTAAATATAGATAAAATTACCATTTTTATATTATATATAAAGAACAAAAAAAAAAAAAATAGAATAAATAAAATGTCAAATAATCAAAACGAACTACAAATTCTAAACTTCAACTCTAATCAAAATAATCAAGGAAATAATGTTCAAGAAAAAAATACACAAGGAATGAATAACCAAGGAATGATGCAACAAGGAATGATGCAACCAACAATGTACAACCAAGGTATGATGCAACAAGGAATGATGCAACCAGGAATGATGCAACCAGGAATGATGCAACCAGGAATGATGCCTGGAATGATGCCTATGATGATTCCAGGTATGCAATTAGGAATAAATTTACCTAACATTGGTTATACAACTGATTCTTTACAAATATTAGAAAATGCTCCTGTTGCTAAAATAAGACAACAAATTGAATGGTTAGAACTTATTACTTGTTGTGAGACAAAAAATCGTTATGATGTATTTGCAAAAATAAATGAACAAAGTATTTTTTTATTTAGATGTAAAGAACAATCAGGATGGTGTATGAGAAATTGTTGTCCTGGTAATTGTAGAGAATTTAGTTTAAAATTAACATTACCAAATCAACAAATATTTGCATATTTAGAAAGACCATTTAAATGTACTTGTTATTGTTGTAATAGACCTTTAATGACAGGTAAATTTAAAGATGGAAGAAAATTTGGAAAAATAATAGAACCTTTTAGATGTTGTAGTCCTTTATTTGAAACTTTTGATGAAAGTGATTCATCAAAATATTTTTTAGAAATTCCTTGTTGTCAATGTGGATTTTGTTGTAGAGGTTGTATTTGTGGTAAGTGTTCTGAAGTTTATGGAAATATTTATAATAATAGTAATTTAACTACACCTGTTGGTGTTATTAAAAAAAAAGAAAAATGTATTCAAGAAAGTTTTACTGATGCTAATACCTTTGTTATAACATTTCCTGTTGATGCTACAATTTATGATAAGTTGAATTTAATTGCTGCAGTTTTAATGATTGATTATAGATATTATGAGGAAAATTCAAATAATAGAAGATAAAAATTTTTATTTTTTTTAGTTTTTTTCTTTGTTTTTAATTGCTTCTCTTTATATTATATATTTTAACTTTTTTTTTATATAGATTTGATTTTATTTTTTCTTTATTTGAAGACTAAAAATAAATTTTTTTATTAATATTGTTTATCAGATACGTCATTTTAATTCAAAAAAAATAAATATTTAATAATTAATTAATATTTTATCAAAAAACAATTAACTCTTTTGATATATTAAATTCAGAAAAATCATTAAATTTTCTTTAAAAGAGATTTACTTCATAATATTTTGATTTTTTTGTTTATTTATAAATTAATATTTTTAAATTCTAGAATTCTTTTCTATTTAAATAAACTTTATTTTTCATCTATAATTGTAATTTCATTTTCTTCATTTATTTTATAGTTTAAATACAAATTTTGTTCATTTTTTTTTATACAATTTTTTATATTTATTAACTGCAATTCTTTATCTAATACAATATTTAAATTATTTAATTCATCATTATCATAATAAATAAAAATATTTTCACAATTTTGTTTATATTCATCATTAATTAATATTCTATTCTCAAATGGAAATATATCTCCTTTTTTGATTAATTCTTTTTTATCTTTTTTATCAAAAGAATAATATAATGAATAATTATTGTAAGATTTAACTGATTTTAATTCTTCATAATTTCTTTTTTCTAAAATCAAAGTCCCATACAATAAAACTCCGAAACTATGACACATATCCATTGCAATAGTTTCAGATAATGTTATTTCTGAAATTTCATAAACAATAGATTTTAATTTTGGAGTTCTCATTAATTGTCCTGCCATTTCAATTTTACTTATTTTATAATTTGATTTTATTTTTTCATAAAATAATTTAAATTCCCTTTTAAATAATTCAATTTCATTTGATATTATTTCTTCAAACTCACTCTTTTTCATTATAAATGAAAAATCTATTCCTTTTTCAATTCCATCAATATTAATATTTACTTCATCATTTATTGAAAGTATTTTTCTTTTAATTTCTATTTCTTCCATTAATCTTACTTTAATTCTTCCTGTTACTGTTAAATCTCTATTGTACTCTTCTTTAAATTTTTTTAAGCAAAATTCAAATATTCTATTATTAAAATCTCTTCCACCAAGAAAAGGAATATTTACAACATTTTTTACAATAAATTCTTTTTTTGTAAATTCTGATAAAATGAATGAAGTTTTTGAATGTCCAATATCAATAAATATTATATATTTTTTATCATCATCATTTAATTCTTTATAATTAAAATATCCATAATACATTGTTAACGCAGTTGACTCATTTATCAAGGGAAATGTCATTGAATTATATTTCAATTTTAACATATTTTGTAATGATTCTTTTTGATAATATGTATAATAATCTGGAATTGCAAAAATATATTTTTTTAATTCATAATCATTTAATTTATTTTTTATTTTTTTGTCAAGTTGTTCTATAAAAGTGAATACAAAATAATCTGCTGGTTGTTGATATTTAATATTATCTATAATAAAATTAAAATATCCTATTTCAAAATTTTCTAAAGTAAGAAAATATTTTTTTTCCAACTCATTAATCCCATTATTACTAACTAATCCTAATAATCTTGAGAGATTGTCAAAAGTAGATAAATAATATTTTTTATATCCTAATTTAGTTGATTGACCTATAAATATTGTATTATTTTCTTTATATTGGATTATTGAAGGTAATACTCTATCAATAATATCATTTAATACTAATTTCAATTTAAAATCTTTTTCATTATAAATTTCTTTTTCTTTAAGAGGTTCAATTGCAGAAAATTTAGTTAATAAAGCACCAATATTAATCCCTATAAATTCCTTCATTTTTTTAAAAATTAAAAATATATTATTTCATTTGGGAAAATAGTTTAACTTTTAAAAAAAAGAATAAATATTTTTTTTTTATTTAAATTTTTTTTTTAGTTTGGAATTTTATTTTTTTTAAAGTTAAAAAATTATTTAGCATTAAAATATTTATTTATATTTATTTTTAATTAATAAAATTTGTTTGTATCATTTTTTAAAGTAAATTATTAAAATTAACATAATTAAAAAAATATTATATGATAATTTAGCTAGAATTATTTAATTTTCAATATTAAATTGATCATTTAAAAGTTGTACAAAATAATAATCAATATTATCCATATCAGTTCTATAAATATTATTTAAATTATTTTTATATCTTTTTATTATTACTTGACAAGCTTTATAAACTTCATTATTTATTTTCTGATTATTTTCAAGAGCATATAAATTTTTATCATATTTTTCTCTACTTAATTCAGTTTTAATTA
>JAEEGK010030893.1_pt1 | contig 10588 bp, 9 predicted proteins | sample 8958771 | NCBI WGS metagenome assembly JAEEGK01 (sample SAMN16246547, study PRJNA631951) | gut metagenome | biome: gut microbiome; feature: rumen; material: SC-attached | host: Bos | place: Iran: Karaj | collected 2018-10 | reverse complement strand
GGAGGACCTCCGAATAGGCCGGAATCAGAAGGACATCATCGAAAGTGAGGCCTTCCATGGCAATTCTGTCTTCTACAAAGGACATATATCAGTGTTTTTGCAAAGTTAGCTATAATTCTTATCTTTGTCAGGTATGAAAAAACTGGTTTTCACCCTTCTGGGGGCCGTCTTCTGCCTTCTGGCAAGCGCCCAGACCCGTTCTTATGCGGACAATGCCTCCGGCACTTTCGTGTTCGGGCTGGAGAGCTATATCTATGGCCGGAGCGGTACGCTCGATTTCAAGGCCGACAGTAAAACGTTCCAGGCAAGCATCGAGGGTGGCCAAGTCTCCGTAGGCGGTGCCGTCCTGGAGGAAGGCAGCGGGGAGGTCGTCGTCGGCGTGCACGATTTCTCGGGCAACCGGGTTCCGGATCTGATGGTGGCGCGGCGGGATGGTTCCCAGGTATCGGCCTCCATTTATCAGCTCTCTTCCGGCCGATGGGCCCTCATGGGCTCTACGGGCGCGGTGGAAGGTTCAGAGATCCGGGTGTTCCGCCAGGTCATTTCCGTCCGCAAGGATGATGTCCTTCGCTCCTGGACCTGGCACAACGGCCACTTCGACTACAAGAGCAACCGTTAGCCTTCCGTTACGTGGATCAGGGACTTCACCGGGGCGATGCCTTCCAGTTTGGCACGGCCGGGTAAATCGTCGATCTCCACCAGGAAGACGAAGTCTTTCACTTTTACCTTATATTCTTTACCGTCGATGGTGACGGTCTGGGCATTCAGTCCCTCGGCCAGACCCTTAGCGGTACCGCCGGTGGCCAGGATGTCGTCGAAGAATGTAACCTCTACGGTGTCTCCCACGGGTTTGGAGGCGGCGAGGTCGGAGCGGCGGAAATACACGTGGTCCGGGCCGTACTCCTTCATGATTTCCACCTGCACGAGGTCTCCTTCCGCGAAGGGAAGCTTACCTTTCTTACGCAGGGGAATCACATTCTCGATATGGTTCTTTGCATACAGCATGGCGGCGGAGAAGAGGAAGCCGCGGGCTTCCGGCGCTGCCAGATTGGGGGTGTCGCACATGGCGGTCAGGTCTTCCGTGAGGTGCTGGAACAGCTCTTTGTCCTGCAGGAACGGGATGATATCCACGAAGTTGACCCCCTTGATCGGGAAATTAGGATAGAATTTGATGAAATTGTTATAATTCATAGCTACTCTATGGTGTTCATGTCTATCAGGTTGTTCAGCAGGGCATAGACCGTAAGGCCTGCGACCGTCTTGATGCCCGTCTTGCGGGTGATGTTGCGGCGGTGGGAGATGACGGTGTAGATGGAGATGCTGAATTTGTCTGCGATTTCCTTGTTCAGCATGCCCTGGGCTACGCATACAAGGATTTCCTTTTCGCGGGCGCTCAGTTCTTCGAGGTCTCCGTGGGTGACCGAGACGCGTTCCTCCAGCTGGACGGCGGCGGGGATGAGCACATCGTCCTCGATGAAAGTATGTTTCTGCAGGTCCATCTCCAGGGTGTACAGGCAGTAGAGGACCTGGTTGGCATCTTCCTGCTTGCACTCTTTGGGGAGGGAGCGGGTGATGAGGTTTTTCAGGTCGTCCAGTTTTTCCTGGATGTTGGAGTGGTTCTGCTCGTATTCCCCGATGGAGTACTGGCCGCTGCGTTCGCCGGCGAGCATGGCCTCAATGTACGGAAAGGCCACATTTTCCTCGTAGGAAAAGTGGCTCGTCAGTTCTTCTTTGTATTCGGAAAAGAATTTCCAGAGGGTTTGGCGCTGATGCTCGCTGCAGGGCGCGGTCAGGCGTTCCAAACTAGCCGCAAGATTGGGTACCATCACATCCATGTAGTAGCGATGGCTCTTTCTTAGGAATTTCAGAATGTCCTGCAGACGGTCTTTCTCGATGCTCAGTTCTGCCGTCTTCAAGGCCGGGTTCTGAACAGGTTGGGGAGTAAGCTCTTTCATTTGGCTTGCAAAGTTACAAAATCATTGCGAAAATTCACAGCCGCAGTACAATTGATTGTAGAAATTTTCTTCTTTTATGATCTGATTGCGTCTTTCCTGGAGTCCGCCCTTGCGCCAGTTCTGGTCCCACCAGGTGACGCCCTCCACCTGGGAGCACGCCCATCGGCCCGCTTCGTTCACCTGGTCCAGGCTTTTCCAGCGGGAAGAGGCCAGCGTCGTGGTGAGGGTGTCATAGCCATGTTCAGCCGCATAGCGGGCGGCCCGCAGCAGGCGGAATTTAAAGCACTTCAGGCAGCGGGGGCCGCGTTCGGGGGCGTCTTCCAGCCCCACGGCACACGCTCCCCAGGCCTCGTGGTCATATTCGTCGTCCACGATCTCCACGCCCCACTTCTTCGCATAGCGGACGCACTCGTCCCGGCGGTGCTCATACTCCTCCAGCGGGAAGATGTTGGAGTTGGAGTAGAAGATCGTCGGCTTCATGTCGTGCTGCATGAGCCATTCCACGATGGCGCCGGAGCAAGGGGCGCAGCAGGCGTGCAGAAGAATCTTACTCATGAGTACTTACGGGGAAAGCGGAAAACGATGGACAGGCAGGCCACCAGCCCCAGGGCCAGCGGATAATAGAGGTTGCTGATGATGGAAAGGGCCGATACCCCCGACAGGCCCGCCGCCATGAGCATCTGGGCGCCGTAAGGCAGGAAGCCCTGCACCATGCAGGAGAACGTATCCAGGATGGAAGCCGTCTTGCGGGGATCCAGGCCGAAACGCTCGGTGATGTGCCTGGCCAGAGGGCCGACCGTGATGATGGCGATGGTGTTGTTGGCCGTGCAGAAGTTCACCAGGGACACCAGGCCGGCGATGGAGAAGGCCGCGGTACGGGGACCGGCGATGCGCCGCGTGAGCCCGTCGATGATGAACTGCAGACCGCCGTTGTAGCGGATGATCTCCAGCAGGCCGCCGGCCAGCAGCGAGACGATGATCAGTTCGCCCATGGAGCCGATGCCGCCGCCGATGGACGTCATCCAGCCCACAAAGTCATACGCACCGGTACTCCAGCCGATGATGCCGTTTACGCCGATGCCCACCGCAAGGACCGTGACCACGTTCATCCCCGCCAGGGCCAGGCCGATGACCAGCAGATACGGGACCAGCCCGATCCACTGCACGGGAGCCGCCGCAGGGGTCGCCTCAACCGAGAGACCCATGAACACATAGAATAAGGTAACGAGGATGGCCGCAGGCGCGGCGATCCAGATGTTCGCGTGGAACTTGTCCTTCATGGAGCAGCCCTGCGTCTTGGTGGCTGCGACGGTGGTGTCGGAGATGAAGGAGAGGTTGTCGCCGAAGAAGGCGCCGCCCACGATGATGGCCGTCATGAAAGGGAGGCCGATGCCGGTCTCCGTGGCGATACCCGAAGCGATGGGCACCAGCGCGACGATGGTTCCCACGGACGTGCCGATGGCCATGGAGATGAAGCAGGCCGCCAGGAAGAAGCCCGCATAGATGAGGTTGCCGGGCAGGATGCGCAGGGTCGCGTTGACCGTGGCGTCAATGGCGCCGATGTCCTTGGCCGTGGAGGCAAAAGCGCCCGCCAGCACAAAGATCCAGATCATCATGAGGACGTTCTTGTTGCCCGCGCCCTCGGAGAAGATGGCAATCTTGTCGTCGGTCTTCTCTACCCCGCGCGTAATAAAGAGGGCGTAGGCCGATGCGATGATGAACGCGGCGGCCACGGGCACCTTGTAGAAGTCGTGCGCCACCAGCGACCCGGCCAGATAGACGGCCAGGAAAACGAAAAGGGGGCTGAGCGCCAGCCAGCCGTTCATCTTGCGGCTGCTGGGCGCGCGGTGTTCCTGTGGTTCTGTCTTGATACCCATGCTACAGCCGGATGAAAATCTTCCGCTTGTACAGCGGGTACACTATAATATAAATCAGCATGACACCGGCCACGGCATACAGGAGCGAGGTCCACTCGTTGCGGCCCAGCACATCCATCACGGCCTTGAACCAGCCGGTGCGGTGCATGGTCCAGACCAGCACATCACACAGCAGGAAGCACAGGATGGCGTTGGAGCCGAACACCTTCCAGAAGCCCGTATGCTTCCAGACTCCCTTCTCGTCGATGAGCCAGTGGAAGAGGCTCAGCAGGAGCGTGGCGGCGCCGCAGCACACCAGCACGAAGGAGGGAGACCACACCTTCTTGTTCACCGGCAGGAGATATCCCAGCAGGAAACCGCCCGCGAGCATCATCGTGCCCACGGCGTCCATCTTCCGGAAATCCTTTTCCACCAGCAGCTTGCCGATGAGGAAGCCGATGAGGATATGCGCTACGGCCGGAAGGGTGGACAGAAGTCCTTCGGGATCCACGCCGTTGTCTGACTTATACATGTGGTTGAGTCCGAGCACGGAGGCGTCCACCCGGGCCAGGATGTTCTCCGGACCGTGGACGAAGCCGTCTCCCAGCAGCAGGATGGCCGAATAGGCCACGAGCAGGGCGCCCGCCACCCAGCCGATCCACTTCTGCTTCACGGTGCAGACGATGAGGGCCGACAGGCCATAGCACAGCGCCAGCCGCACCAGCACGCCCGACAGGCGGACGTTCTCCAGGCCGACGATCTTGCCGCCCCAGACGCACTTGCTGATCCAGTTGCAAAGAAGGCCGATGCCCAGCAGCAGCACGAAGCGCTTGAGCACTTTCCAGGACAGCTTGAATTCCTGCTTGCGCAGGCTCAGGAACATGGAAACGCCCATCACGAAGACGAAGGTGGGGAAGACGAAATCGGTGGGGGTAAAACCGTTCCACTCGGCGTGGTTGAAGGGCGCGAACATGCGGCCTCCGGGGTTATCGACGACGAGCATGAAGGCCATGGTGAGACCCCTCAGGACATCTACGGATTCAACTCTTTTGTTCATACTTGCAAAAATACAAAAATACTCATAAATGGGGATTGCCGGAAGGGAAAAAGAAACGTACCTTTGCACCCGTTAGTTGACAATTCATATGATTCTGGCAGACTTAGCCACTGGCGAGAAAGCGGTCATCGTGCGCGTGCACGGCCACGGAAGTTTCCGCAAGCGGCTCATTGAAATGGGATTCATCCAAGGGAAGGAGGTACGGGTGGTGCTGAACGCGCCGCTCCGCGATCCCATTGAATACGAAATCATCGGCTATAAAGTGTCCCTGCGCCGGGAGGAAGCCCGTCAGATCGAGGTCGTCACGGAGGAGGAGGCCCGCGAGGCCCTCGTCCACGATGAACACCTCCAGGCCCTGCCCGGAGACCTCGAAGAGGAACAGCGCCTGGCCAAGGCCCTGGCCCACGTGGCCGAGGAACGCCACCACAATATCCGCGTCGCCCTGGTAGGTAATCCCAACTGCGGCAAGACCTCCCTGTTCAACATCGCATCCGGCGCCCACGAGCATGTGGGCAATTATTCCGGCGTCACGGTGGACGCCAAGGAAGGCCACTTCCACTATAAGGATTACGACATCACCCTGGTGGACCTGCCCGGCACCTATTCCCTGTCGGCCTACTCCCCCGAGGAGCTGTATGTCCGCAAGAACCTGCTGGAGACCATGCCGGACGTGGTCATCAACGTGGTGGACGCTTCCAACATCGAGCGCAACCTGTACCTGACCACCCAGCTCATCGACATGAACCTGCGGGTGGTGATGGCGCTGAACATGTACGACGAACTCCGCCACAAGGGCGACAAGCTGGACATCCAGCAGCTGGGTTACCTGCTGGGCATGCCCGTCTGCCCCACCGTGAGCCGTAACGGCGAAGGTATTCCGGAGCTCTTCGACACCGTTATCAAGATCTACGAACAGGCAGACCCGAAGCTGGCCCGCCACATCCATATCAACCACGGGGCCGAGATTGAGCGCAGCATCAAGATGGTGCAGCCTTTCATCGCACACAATGAAGAGCTCAAGGCCCGTTATTCCACCCGCTACCTCACCATCAAGTATCTGGAGGAGGACAAGGATGTGGAGAAACTGCTTTCCCATGTGCCCAATCTCCAGGACATCTCCAATGCCCGGGCCGACGAGAAGGAGCACATCAAGCGCATCCTGGGAAGCTCGATGGAAAGCGCCATCGTGGATGCCAAGTACGCCTTCATCCAGGGCGCACTGGCCGAGACTTACCAAAGATATCACGAGGAGCGCCCGAAGCGCACCCTCACCGATAAGATAGACGCCCTTGTCACCAACCAATGGGCTGCGTTCCCCATCTTTATTTTGTTGTTGTGGTTTATATTCTGGGCGACCTTTACCATCGGCCAGTACCCGATGGACTGGATTGACGCAGCTGTTAGCTGGTTGGGTGACAAGGTGGCGACTTGGATGCAGGACGGATGGCTGAAAGACCTGGTGGTGGACGGCATCATTGCCGGCGTGGGCAGCGTGCTGGTATTCCTGCCCAACATCCTCATCCTGTATTTCTTCATTTCCCTGATGGAGGACAGCGGGTACATGGCCCGCGCGGCCTTCATCGTGGACAAACTCATGCACAAGATCGGCCTGCACGGGAAGAGTTTCATTCCCATGGTGATGGGCTTCGGCTGCAATGTGCCGGCCATCATGGCGACGCGCGCCATCGAGAGCCGCAAGAGCCGCCTCATCACCATCGCCATCATCCCGTTCATGTCCTGCGCGGGCCGGTTGCCGATCTTCGTGCTCTTCGCCGGGGCTTTCTTCCCGTCCAACCCGGCGACGGCCCTGCTGGGGATCTACCTGCTGGGCGTGGTGGTGGCCATCCTGTCGGCCCTTGTCATCGGGAAGTTCATCAAGGAGGACGACCTGCCCTTCGTGATGGAGCTTCCGCCTTACCGCATCCCGACGGCGCGGGCCATCGGCCGGCACACCTGGGAGAAGGGGCGGCAGTACCTGGAGAAGATGGCTACGACCATCCTCCTCTTCTCGGTGGCCATCTGGTTCCTGGGTTACTTCCCCCGGCACGAGGGTGCCACTGAGTCCTACCAGCAGGAGCACTCGTACATCGGCATGGTGGGCAAGAGCGTAGAGCCTGCCATGGAGCCGCTGGGCTTCAACTGGAAGATGGACGTGGGCCTGCTGACGGGCATCGGCGCCAAGGAGCTGGTGATCAGCTCGCTGGGCGTGATGTATGCGCAGTCCTCCGAGGAGGCCGCCATCGAATCGGACGACACCGCCCTCCAGGCCGCCTTGAAGGCCGATATCTCCACGGCCGCAGCCCTGGCCTACATGGTGTTCGTGCTGCTGTACTTCCCTTGCATCGCTACGTTCGTAGCCACCAAGAACGAGACCGGCTCCTGGCTCTGGGCCATCCTCCTGTGCCTGTACACCATCCTGGTGGCCTGGCTCTTCGCCTTCGCCGCCTACCGCATTGGGCTGCTGATCTGGCCGATTTAACGAAAAGTCCTCCCTTTCTACCGGCTGGGAGGATTTTTCGTTATGCGCTGATTTTGAACGGGTTAACAAAAACGCAAAATTCGCATCGTGCTCTCACGGCCGTGTAGGGCAAAACGAAACGTTTCGAAACGTTTTGTTTTGTAATTTCCGGACCAAATGTTTGGGCGGGGAAATGTTTTCACTTACCTTTAGGGCTGTAAACTAATCACTTAATAACCATGAAACACTATCTTAACCTAACTCTCGCCCTTGTGGCGACCCTTTGCGCCTGCCAGCAGGTGGAATTGGATGAAAACTCTCTCACGGGCGGCCTGCCCCAGGCCGAAGCCGTTTCCGACGATGATGCTACCAAATCCTACACCGCTTCCGACCTGGCCTTGACCTCCGACTGGGTCAAGAACCCGGAGAAGGGTTTGTACAAGCATTATGACATCTACTTTGATTATCAGTTGCATCTGGCAAATCCCTCCTGGGCCTTGAACGACGACGGTATCTCTGACCTGGAGAGCAGCAGTTACAACTTTGCCAACTTTACGGACGGCACCCTTATCCTGGCTCAGTTCTACCTGATTGATTACCGGACGAAGGATTTGGATTCCAAGGCGCTGACCGCCATTGAAAGGACGTTCCAGAAAGCCCGTGAGGCCGGTAAAAAAGTCATCGTGCGTTTTTCGTATTCCCGTACGGCGGGAAGCGGCACCGTGTATGACAGCAGCCAGCCCCGCGATGCCAGCCTGTCCCAGATCCAGACACACCTGAACCAGATGTCCACCATCCTGAACAACTACAAGGATGTGATTTATGTGATACAGGCCGGATGCATCGGAACGTACGGAGAATGGTATTACATTTCCAACTCCGAGTTCAACTACAGCTATGACGGCAGTTCCCTCTCCGGCTTCAGCGGCCGAAAAGACGTGATTACCGCCCTGCTGAATGTCGTTCCCGGCCGTCAGGTGGGTCTGCGTACGCCCAACTTCAAGCGCTTCTACCTGAACAAGAAGTCCGACTATCAGTACCCGCTGAATTCGTATGCGACCCTGACCCGTCCCAACGCGGAGGGCGACGCCCACTATCGGCTCGCTTTCTTCAATGACGTTTTCATGTGCGACAAATACGATGAGATGGGCACCTTCGGCCGCTATTCGACCGACCCGGAAATCTCCTTCAACAAACAGTTGTGGAAGGATCAGTCGGCCTTCCTGGCGGTGGGCGGCGAGACGGCCAACAATGGTGGTACCCAGTCCTACATGAAGAATGTGAATACGTATGACCCCGTTTCCTATATCAAACAGTATCACATGTCCTACCTGCATCAGCGCACGAACAGTGACATGTACACCTACTGGCAGGGACAGGGGAAGGAGAAGGATATCAAGAACGTGCTGGGATACCGGCTGTGGCTGACCAACTTCAAGATCAGCGGAACTGTTTCGCCCGGCAAGACCGTCAACATGATCTTCTCCATCAAGAACAACGGCGCCGCGCCTGTCATCTACAAGCGCCCCATGAAGATCGTCTTCATCCGCAAGTCAGACAAGAAGGTCACCGAACTGGCCAGTACTACCGGCAGCGTATCCAACTACATCTTCTTCTCGCAGGGGAATACCTCGACCACCCAGCACGGAAGCACGGACTATGCCGACATCCGCCAGGTGGCTCCGAACCAGTACAAGTACTTCACCTGCCAGGTGACGCTTCCCTCCAGCATTTCCACGGGCGACATGATTGCCATCTGGATGCCGGACCAGGCCAGCAACCTGCGCAACCGGAAGGAATACTCCATCAGGCTTTGCAACAAGCAGCAGGGCGGCTTCAAGTGGCAGGACTACGCCGACCGCGACAACACCATGGCCGGGTTCAACACCGTTTACACCTTCTAATCGACCATCGGCCCACACGAAAAAAGCCAGCCTCTCGGGGCTGGCTTTAATATATATACTACTGTGACTTAATCTCCTACGACCCAGACCAGTACGTGACGGTCGAAGGTCATGTACTCGAGGTTGAACTCTTCCTCGTCCTCGTTCTTGTCGATGAAGGTGGCTTCCAGCTCGCCTTCGCCGCGGGGGCGGAAGCGCTCGATCTCAATCTGCTCGGCGAAGTCCACGTTGTATCGGCTCAGAAGCTTGAAGATGGCCTCCTTGGCGCACCAGTAGATGGCCAGCTGCTCGTTTCTCTTGTCGTCCTCGAGGTCTTCGATTTCGTCCTCGCTCAGGGCCTTCTTCTCCACGGCGGAGAAGTCGCGGTCCAGGGATTCCACATCGATGCCGCAGTCCTGCTCGTCGTGCAGGATGACGGCCACGTATTTCTCCGTGTGGGTAATGGAGATATTGGTGGGGTTGTTCTCAAGGTAAGGCTTGCCATTGTCGTGATGGCTCAGGTACACCTTTTCGTCGAAAAGGGTGTTCAGCAGGGCGCGTACGGCCAGCCGCTGTTTGCGAAGGGATTCGCTTTTGATGAACGAGATCTCTTCCATCTCGTCCGTGGGAGTGGCGCTCAGTGCTACGAGCTCCTCTTCCGTCTCGGTGATTTGCCACACACCGATCGTGGCTTCATTTTCAAGTTTCTTTTTTAAATATAGTCCCATTACATAGGTTTTCGAACGCAATACGGAAGCGCCCGCATGCCCAAAGGCACCGGGTTTCTCAGTTATTTATGGGGTATAATCGCGACAGGGGGTCGTCTGAACCGACGCCCGTTAACTGATTGGATTTAACCTGACTGGGAGGCTCCATACTAATCGTTACAATTTAACTCCGCAAATATAACGCATTTTTTGCAATAGTAACAAATCTTTGCAGGGAATTTCGTATCTTTGTGGGCTCAAACGAAAGAGAACAACTTTAAATACAAAAACGCATCATGAAATTCTTAACTGATGAAAAGCTTGTCATTGTTGGCGCTGCCGGCATGATTGGCTCCAACATGGTTCAGACCGCCTGCATGCTGGGTCTTACTCCTAACATTTGCCTGTACGATATCTTTGAGCCCGGTCTCAAGGGTGTCCTGGCCGAGATGGACCACTGCGCATTCCCCGGCGTTAACCTCACTGCCACCATCGATCCCGAAGTCGCCTTCACCAACGCCAAGTACATCATCTCCTCCGGCGGTGCACCCCGCAAGGAAGGCATGACCCGTGAGGACCTCCTCAAGGGCAACTGCCAGATTGCCGCCGAGTTCGGTGACAACATCAAGAAATATTGCCCCGACGTCAAGCACGTGGTCGTTATCTTCAACC